>Ga0209323_10003348_pt1 | contig 10660 bp, 7 predicted proteins | sample Rifsed19ft2_FD_184014 | JGI IMG/M metagenome (GOLD analysis project Ga0209323, IMG submission 184014) | Soil microbial communities from Rifle, Colorado, USA - sediment 19ft 2 (version 2) | ecosystem: Environmental > Terrestrial > Deep subsurface > Rock core/Sediment | place: Rifle, Colorado...
CCATGAGAGAGGCGCATTTACAGGCGCATTGAAGCAGAAGAAGGGGAGGTTCGAGCTTGCACATAAAGGTACGCTGTTTCTTGATGAAATCGGGGAGATAAACCAGACGGTGCAGGTTAAACTGTTAAGGGTGCTCCAGGAGCGTGAATTTGAAAGACTCGGTGGTACGAGCACAATCAATGTAGATGTAAGGATTATTGGCGCAACGCAGAGGGATCTGAAGAAAGAGGTTCAGAAGGGAAACTTCAGGGAGGATCTCTACTACCGGTTGAATGTTGTCCCTGTGCAATTGCCTCCATTAAGAGATCGTAAGGAGGATATCCTCCTGTTAATGGAGCATTTTCTGAAGTTATACTCAAAACATATGAATAAACCCCTGAAAGGGATGTCTATAGAGGCAAGGGAATTTATCCTGAAGTATGATTTCCCGGGCAACATCAGGGAGCTTGAGAATGCTATCAGAAGGGCTGTTACCTTATCGAGGGATAAAGATATCCAGCCATGGGACCTTCCTGAAGATATATGCACAATTTGTCGTGACAGCGGTAAGATGGGAGAGAGGCTCAATTACTCGGAGACCCTTCCTACTGCCATATCCCTGTTTGAAAAACAATACATAGCAAGGGTGCTTGAGGAGACTAAAGGTAATAAGACACTTGCTTCAAAAATCCTTGGCATATCGAGAAAGACCCTGTGGGAGAAATCCAGGTCATATGGATTAATGAAAAAAGATGATGATGTTGAAGAAGGTGGCAACACGTAAATTGTGTTACATTTGCGTAACATCCCCTCTTTCTTCCCACACTATCCTGATGTTCGTGAACATTGCGAATAATAACGTTTTCCTATGATTTACATTATAATTCTGTTACCCTCCTGTAACGTACAAAAAATTATCCTATTTAGCGTGTGATAGCCATATAATCAAGTAATATCAAGGGGTTATGATTGATTGTATGGCATGGCAATAGTCTTGCATATTACTGATTAAGTAAGGTGTTCTGTTGATTTGGAATAACAGGTTATATTGAGCTGGCCTGTTTTTTAATCTAACAAAAAGAAAGGAGGTGTAAGTAGAGTATGTTAAAAACAAACTTTGGTGGGAGGTTAGCAGTTTTGTTCTTTGCAGTACTTGTGGCAGCGGGGTTAATAGGTATACCGGCTATGGTGACAGCTGAGGATCCTGCAGCAACCGAGGAGGCGGCAGCCGAAGTTCCGATGGTACAGGGCGATGAAAACATCGGAAGGATGTTGTTCACAGGAGAAAAGAGGTTTGAGAATGGCGGCCCTGCATGTATCTCATGTCACAGTGTAGGCACCGGTACTCTTGGTGGTGGAACACTTGGTCCAAACCTTATGCTGCCAAACGAGAAGTATGGAGTCGGGCCTGCTCCTCAGAATCCGCTTATAGCAGCGGCGTGGATTAACAGCCCTGGCACCCCTATAATGGGGCCGATCTTCTCAAGAAAGAGCGTAACAGATGATGAAGTAACACATTTGAAGGCGTTCTTCGGCACACTGCCGGCAGAGCAGCCATCTAAGACCGGGGCGTTTATCGGTATTAGCGCAGCAGGCTTTGTAGGTATCCTTATATTCTTCAGCATTGTGTGGAGCGGTAGATACAGAAAACGCGTTGGTGGAACAGCGCATGAGGCAATTTGGAGGAATTATGGTGGGAAAGGAGGGAAATAATTAAATGGCTACATGGATTCAGGATATTGTTGACCCGGCTAAAAGAGGCTGGGAAGAGTTTTACAGAAACCGCTGGCAGTATGACAAGACTGTCAGGAGTACACATGGCAACAACTGCACAGGTGGATGCAGTTGGATGGTCTATGTTAAGGACGGTATTATTACATGGGAGCTTCAGGCTACTGATTATGAGGCTGTTGATGATAAGGTGCCACCTTATGAACCGAGAGGCTGTCAGAGAGGTATCTCTGCATCGTGGTATGTTTACAGCCCTGTAAGGGTTAAGTATCCATATATCCGCGGTCCGCTGCTTGATGCATGGAAAGATGCAAGATCAAAGCATGCAGATCCGGTTGATGCATGGAAGAGTATCGTTGATAATGCTGAACTCCACAAAAAGATCAAATGGTCGAGGGGTAAAGGTGGATTCAGGAGGAGCTCATGGGATATGTGCGCTGAGATTATTACAGCAGCACAGATTCATACCATAAAGACATACGGTCCGGATAGAAATATCAGCTTTTCACCCATTCCGGCCATGTCTCAGATAAGTTATTCTTCAGGTGCAAGATATCATCAGCTTATGGGTGGTGTAAGTCTGAGTTTCTATGACTACTACACAGACCTGCCAAATGCCCATCCTCAGGTTTGGGGTGAGCAGACAGATGTCGGTGAGAGCGCTGACTGGTATAACACAGGTTATGTTGTTATTACCGGTGCTACACCTAACAGGACAAGGACTGCTGATTGTCACTATGTTTCCGAGCTTCGCATAGGCGGCGCTAAAGTGGTCGTCTGTTCTCCGGACTATGCAGAGGTAGCCAAGTATGCAGACCTCTGGATTCCTGTTAAGACAGGATCTGACGGTGCACTTTGGATGGGTATCAATCATGTCATAACGAAGGAGTTCTACATTGACCGTCAGGTGCCGTATTTCATTAATTATGTGAAACAGTACACTGACCTTCCACACCTTATTAAATTCCGTAAGGCAAAGAACGGGTATGAGGGCGGACGTCTCCTCAGGGCAAGCGATATGAAGGAGTATGCCGAGACTGATAACCCGGATTGGAAGTTTGCCATGTGGGATACAAAGACCAGCAAGGCAAGGGTTGTCTATGGCGGTATGGGTTTCCGTTACCCCAAGAGACATGAGAGTGAGGGTAAGTGGAATACCATGATAAAGGATGAGAAGTCCGGAGAGATGTTTGATCCGGCTCTGACCTTTATTGACAGTAAAGACGGAGCGCTTGAGTGTGCGTTTTATGAACTTGATACAGGTGAGGTCTATAAGAGGCAGGTGCCGTTCAAATATGTAGAGACAAAAGAGGGTAAGATCCCTGTTACTACCATATTTGACCTCTTTGTTTCACATCTTGGCATTGCACGTCCCGGACTAAGCGGTGATTTTGCAAGAAACTATGATGATGATAAGGGATTTTCACCGGCATGGCAGGAGAAGTACACCGGAATCGGCCGTGACACCGTCATTCAGGTTGCAAGGGAATTTGCATCCAATGCTGAGGTCACAAAGGGACGGTCAATGGTTATCAGCGGTGCAAGCAGTAACCACTGGTATCATTCAGACCTTATCTACAGGTCATTCATTGGTGCGCTTATGCTGTGCGGCAGCATCGGAAGAAACGGCGGCGGACAGAACCACTACGTGGGACAGGAAAAGCTTGCTGCTTTCGATTCATGGGGACAGTTCGCCCATTCACTCGACTGGATCAGACCTCCTCGTCTTCAGAACACACCAAGCTTCTGGTATATTCATACTCAGATGTGGAAGTATGATTCCAAGATTACGGATTATGTTCCGGTTCCTGATCCGAGTGTCCTTGATTATGAGCATTGCGCTGATTATCAGATAAGGGCCGTCAGGATGGGTCATCTGCCGTGGTATCCTCAGTTTAACAAGAGCAGTATCGCCCTTGCAGACGAGGCTCAGAAGGCAGGCGCCAAGACAGATGCTGAAATCGTTGATTACACCGTGAAGCAGTTGAAGAGCGGCGCACTCCAGTTTTCAGTAGAAGATCCGGATGCACCTGAGAACTGGCCGAGGGTATGGATGATATGGCGCGGTAATGCACTTGGATCAAGTGCAAGAGGACAGGAGTATTTCTTCAAGTTCCTGCTCGGCACGCACCATAATATGGATTGTACAGAGGTTGCAAAGTCACATCTTAAAGAGATGAAGTACAGGGAGAGTCCGCTTGGCAAACTGGATCTGCTCTGTGATCTCAATATGCGTATGAATACTACGCCGACTTACTGTGACGTTGTACTTCCGGCTGCACACTGGTATGAAAAAGAGGATATAAACTCTACTGACCTTCACTCCTACTATGTGCCGATGGGCGCAGGTGTTCAGCCAAACTGGGAGTCAAAGAGTGACTGGGATGCATACCAGTTCCTTGCATCAAAATTCTCAGAGCTGGCAAAGAAGCATCTTCCAAGGCCGATGAAGGATGTTGTTGCAACACCGCTCGCTCATGATTCACCGGGAGAGATTGCTCAGCCTGCCCTGAATGGTGTTGAGGATTGGAAAAAGGGGCAGTGCGAGGCTATCCCTGGAGTGACCATGCCAAACATCACTGTTGTTACGAGAGACTATGTCAATCTGTATAACAGAATGGTTTCGGTTGGCCCTAATCAGAAGGGTAAATATGGCTTCCACGGCATCATGGTTGATGGCAAGAAGTACTATGAGCAGTATATGACCAATGAGCATGTGCGCAAGCATGAGTTTGACGGCGAGAAGTATATCTGCATTAAGGATGCAAGAGAACTTGCCAATGTGATAATGCACTTCTCTTCATTGACCAATGGTCAGGTTAACTTCGAGGCATGGGAGATAGAAGAGCACCACACCGGCCTTCATGCAGAGCAGTATCAGGAGGCAAAACAGTCTGTAAAGGCCATATACGGTGATGAGATCAAGATAAACGAGCACTGGCATGGTCTTGCGGATGAACTTGCAGGTCCTACAAAGGACGTGAGGATTACCTATGAGGACATTGTTGCACAGCCCAAGAGGTGGCTCACTTCTCCGGTATGGACAGGTATTGTTCTTAACAAGCGCTGCTACAGCGCTTATGTTCTGCAGACTGAGTACAGGATACCATGGAGGACACTGACAGGCCGTCAGCACTTCTATCATGATCATCCTGAGTACTTTAACTTCGGGGAATCTCTTATTACACACAAGTACAAGCTGGATCCGAACAAGATGAACGAGCTTGTAAAGAGTGATAAGAGCGGTGCCCTGGTTCTCAATTACATTACACCGCATGGTAAGTGGCAGATTCATTCCACTCACTATGATAACCTGAGGATGTTGACACTCTCACGCGGCGGCAACTCAATCTGGTTAAACGACAAAGATTCAGAGAGTGTCGGTATACAGGATAACGACTGGGTCGAGGCATATAATGACAATGGTATATTCTGCGCAAGGGCGGTTGTCAGCGCAAGGATACCATCAGGCGTTGCATTTGCCTATCACTCACAGGAGAGGACCGTTAATGTCCCCAAATCTGAGCAGAGAGAGAAGAGAAGGGGTGGGTTCCATAACAGTCTGACAAGACAGAGACTGAAACTCCCGACACTCAGCACAGGTGGTTACGGGCAGTTCTCTTATGGATTCAACGCCTGGGGACCAATACCAATCATCAGGGATACAAATGTCCTTGTGAGAAGAATGAAGAATCAGGAGGTGAAGTGGTAATGGACGTCAGATTTCAACTATCAATGAGCTTTAACCTTGACAAGTGTATCGGATGTCACACTTGCAGTGTCTCCTGCAAGAACGTTTGGACATCCCGTCAGGGTGCTGAATATATGTGGTGGAACAATGTGGAGACAAAGCCGGGTACAGGTTATCCTGTAACCTGGGAGGATCAGGAAAGGTACAGGGGTGGTTGGGAGCTCAGCGGAGGAAATCTCCGTCTGAAACTGCTCAAGGGGCCTGGTAAGATAAGGACCCTTGCCAATATCTTCTTTCAGCCGAACCTGCCTACTATTGATGACTACTATGAGCCGTTCACCTTTGATTATCAGAACCTGTTTAATGCGCCGCTTGGTGATGACCAGCCGGTGGCAAGGCCTAAGTCATTAATTACAGGTGAGTTCATGGAGAAGGTATCACTCGGCCCTAACTGGGACGATGATATGGGCGGCTCACCTCTGTATGCAGCAAATGATCCTAACATCAGAAACCTCTCTGCATCGCAGAAAGAGCTGCTGACTAAATTCCATAAACTCTTCTATTTCTATGTGCCGAGGATATGCAATCACTGCCTGAATCCGGGCTGTGTAGCCTCATGTCCTTCAGGTGCACTGTATAAGAGGGGAGAAGATGGAATAGTCCTTCTCGATCAGAATATCTGCCGTGCATGGAGATTCTGTGTAAGTGCATGTCCTTATAAAAAGCCTTACTATAACTGGGCAAACGGGAAATCGGAGAAGTGCATATTCTGCTATCCGAGGACCGAAACAGGACAGGCCAATGCATGTGCCCATGCATGTACAGGCAGGATCAGGACAGTAGGTGTTCTGATGTATGATGCAGACAGGATAGAGGATACGGCAAAACTGCCTGAAGACAGGCTTGTTGAGGGGATGAGAGATATAATCCTTGATCCTTTTGATCAGAAGGTAATTGATGCGGCCAAGAGGGCAGGTGCAGAGGATAACTGGATAATGGCTGCACAAAGGTCGCCTGCTTACAATCTGTTCAAGAAGTGGAGGATATCGCTCCCTAATCATCCGGAGTTCAGGACACTTCCGATGAACTTCTATATTCCGCCGCTATCGCCGATCCTTCATCAGGCAAAGGCTGACAGGGGAGGTACATTTGATCCTGAGGCCGATGACTTCTTCAATGAGATTGACAAGATGAGGATTCCGGTTAAATACATCGCGAACCTTCTCGCTGCCGGCAATGAGGCGCTTGTTCTTGAATCTCTGAAGAAGCAGATGGCAGTCAGGATGTACTGGAGACAGAAGCGTGTGGGTGATGTAGGCGAAGGAGCCGTAAGGAATGCTCTCACGGCAACCGGCCTTTCTGAAGAGGATGTTCACGGTATATACAGAATTAACTCTCTCGCAACGTACAATGAGAGGTTTGTAATACCTGAAACTCATCGTGAGAATAAGACCACCGTTGACCCTCGAAATATGTACGAGAAGAGGGGTGCCGTCGGCTTTGGTCCAAAGAGAAAGGAGTTCCCTTCAAGGGAGTGGTAAGATATGACAGAGACACTCACAGGTAAAGATCCGTACTCACAGCTCGCAGGGCTTCTTGATTATCCGCATGAAGAGATTCAGGGTAAGATAGAAGAGGCGATTAATATTGTCAGCGGTCATTCGGAATATTCCAAAGAGATCTCCGATTCACTGAAGGAGTTTAAAAAGGAGATCAGAGAGATGACCCTTGATGATCTGCAGGGTGTATACTCTTATACCTTTGAGATGAGCTCGGATTACTCTCTTGATTTGGGTTCTCATATACTTGAAGGTTTTAAAAGGTCTGGAAACCTTGTTCACATCAAAACGATGTACAGAAGGTTTGAGTTTCCATTTGAAAGTCTCAGCAAGGGGGAGCTGCCTGATCATCTCCCCCTTGTATTGAGGTTCCTTGCATTCGTAAAGGATGAGCAGGTAAAAAAGGATTTCAGGATGGACTTTGTCATCAGGGCCATGGAAAAACTTTACAAGAATTTTCAACAAAATCAGGAAAACCCATACAGACACGTTATTGCCGCTGTCTATAAGGTTTTAGACAGGGATGTAAAGGAGGTTAAATAAACATGTATTCAGTACAAACAGATGTACTTCATTTTATACTGTTTGGCGCTATGCCGTACATACTGCTTTCTATTTGTGTCGTTGGGGCGATATGGAGGTATACATCAAACCGGTATTCATGGTCGAGCCAGTCATCACAGTTTCTTGAAAACTCAGTTCTATTTTATGGTTCGTTTCCATGGCATTACGGGATATTAATTATTCTGTTGGCGCATATTTTCGGTCTCATTTTTCCAAGTGCAATATTGGCATGGAATGGCGTTCCATTGAGACTCTATATTCTTGAGCTTTCAGGTCTTGCCCTTGGTTTCCTCGCATTTTTCGGACTTCTCGTATTTACATACAGGAGACTGACTGATGTCAGGGTTAAGTCCGTTACCTCAGGATGGGATGTACTTGTTCTTATCGTACTTCTTATCCAGGTTGCAACCGGACTTATTAATGCCATGTTTTACAGATGGGGTTCAAACTGGTATGCGGCTACAGCAGTGCCGTGGATGTGGTCAATCTTCACATTACAGCCGGATCCGACATATGTGTCCGGGTTAAGGCTGATTACAAAGGTGCATATCTTCAATGCTATGATATTCATTGCATTGATTCCTTTCACAAGACTTGCACATTTCATAGTGATCAGACCTTATGCATACCTGTGGAGGCCTTATCAGGTTGTAAGATGGTACAGGAGAGAGGCTCCGGAGAATATAGTACAGTATAAGTAATTGAAGAATAGTCGCAGGAAACATAAGCGGGGGTCAGGTTTCCCTGACTCCCGCTTTTTTAATGCCTTTTTATGTCAGTGTCAGCGCCGGTAGTATGATATGGAGCCTGGCAGGCTGCTAAAAAGGAGGTGATGTGAAAACTATCTTGTAATAATGATTCACGTTAAAACGATTATTTTTCCCTTTGTTGCTTTATAAATTTAATGTTCATCTTGTACTTGCTTCTATGAAGAAAAGGAGTGTGAGAATATGTCTACTTGGTTAAAAAGGTGGGAACCCGAAGACCCACAATTCTGGAAATCAGAAGGAAGCGGACGTGCATGGGGGACGCTATGGGTCACCACATTCAGCCTCGTGGCATCGTTTGCTACATGGTTTGTTATGAGTGCGGTGGTAGTACGTCTACCTGCCATTGGTTTCAAATTTGACACAATGCAGCTTTTCTGGCTTGCGGCTATGCCCGGCCTGTCCGGTGGGGCAATGCGTACAGTACACGCATTTCTAATCCCTATATTCGGCACAAGGACGATATTAACGATCGCAACGTTTATTAAAATCATACCCATGGTCTGGCTTGGATTTGCGGTGCAGAATCCCGATACACCGTTCATTCATTTCCTGATTATATCGTTCCTCTGTGGATTCGGGGGAGGAGACTTTTCGTCATATATGCCATCATCAAGTCTCTTCTTTCCAAAGAGGCTGCAGGGTACTGCAATGGGACTACAGGCCGGCATAGGAAATTTCGGAGTGAGCTTAGTGCAGTTCGTAACCCCATGGATAATCGGTTTTTCCCTGTTGGGTGCATTAGGAGGACCGCAGTTATTTACAAAGGCTACTCCGGTTTTTGACGTGAAGATTACTAAGGATGCAGGGGTGGTAACGAATGTAGTTGTGGAGGGAAAACTTGCCGAGGCATTAACAGTTATAAAAAATGAGGCTGGGGCTGTCCAGGACGTGATAATTGCCGAGACCGAGGCGACAAAAGGAATGAAGACAGAGGTCAAGAAAAACGAGGCCGGGGTTGTTACCGACTTAACGGTCAAGAAGATTATCAAGAAGGATATGTGGGTTCAGAACGGGGCATTCTGGTATGTTCCCTGGCTGTTCGTTGCCGGTATTATATGCTGGGTGTATTTAAGAAGCGTTCCTATGAAGAGGGTCTCTGTTGCCTCGATGCTTAAAAATATGACCGATAACAAACATGGATGGTTTATGACCTGGACATATATCATGACATTCGGTTCGTTCGCAGGTTTTTCAGCCTCATTTCCGCTGATGATCAAGACTATCTACGGGAACATCCCTGGGATGGACCTTGCGCTGGCGCCTGACCCACTTAAATATGCCTTTCTGGGTCCACTCATCGGTTCGACTATTCGCTTTGCTGGAGGGCCTTTATCTGACAAATGGGGCGGGAGCATATTTACTCAGATATCAGGTGTAGGGCTGATCCTGGGGTGTGGGGCATTGTTGTTTGGTGGATACCTTACTCCGACCTCTATCGAGATGTTCCCGGCGTTTGTATGGATAATGCTATGGATATTCCTGATGGCAGGTATTGGAAATTTTGCCACCTTCCGTCAGTACCCTATTGTTTATGCCTATAATGCGAGAATGGGATCTCAGATACTTGGCTGGACAGGGGCATGGGCTGCCTATGGACCGTTCGTATTCTCTTCCCTGATCGGGGCATCCATTACTGCGTATGGTTCAGCTAAAGCCTTCTTCTATGGGGCTGCCATATTCTATGTTATCGGCAGCATAATCAACTGGTGGTACTATACCCGCCCGGGTGCAGAGAGGGGCGACTGGGGTGTCGGCAAGACCTGGTGGCACAAGCTATCCGAGTCTGAGAGGCAAAGATACATCGCTGAAAACCCATAGACATCATGTTGTGTTAGACAGATTAAATGGGGACAGATTTATTCTCTGTCCCCATTTTCTTTTCCTTGACAACAGGGAGTGGTAGCTTTAATATATTTATACGGTAACAGTTTAGGTTCAGGGGGTAGTTATCAGGACATAACAAAGGAGGTGGGTCATGGCTGAAATCAGTGCGTTTGATAAGTTTGGTATAGAATCCATGAAGAGAGAGGAGTTTGATGCCAAGCAGGCATATGTTATAGGTAAGTGTCTTTGCACAACATGTCCTACGTACGTGAAGGGTGACGCACCGACTGGTTATTGTTTCCCGCTTGTAGGGACGAGCAAGAGTATCAAATGGGAGAAGGATTGTATATGTGAGAAGTGTCCAATTCACAAAGAGCATGAACTGACGCACACTTTTTACTGCACCAGGTGTTCTCAGTTATGTCAGGCATACAAGATGGAGATTGGAGCCGGTCACGAGTAAAGAACAATAATTAACAATAGGGAGGTATGTTTTGGAGATTACAACAGTTGAACAGGCAAAGGAAACCATCCTCAAATGG
>Ga0209323_10003351_pt1 | contig 10656 bp, 5 predicted proteins | sample Rifsed19ft2_FD_184014 | JGI IMG/M metagenome (GOLD analysis project Ga0209323, IMG submission 184014) | Soil microbial communities from Rifle, Colorado, USA - sediment 19ft 2 (version 2) | ecosystem: Environmental > Terrestrial > Deep subsurface > Rock core/Sediment | place: Rifle, Colorado...
CATTTTCACAAGGCAATCTTACTGCAAATGCCTTACAGCTTTTTCAAACCCTTGGCTATAATACTGAAAGGCAAGCCCCTCTGGATGCGCCCACCTATAACTCATTCAAGGAATCATGGATTGATGTTCAATCCAAATTTAATGAAAATAAGGCGCTTGTGACAGAATGGAAATATGTTAACCTGCTATTTCAGTTATCAAAAGAGGAGGTGTTGAAACAAACTTCATTATTCACCACTAAGCAGGTTGACCGCACTGCTATTGAGGCGTATCTGTTCTTTACCATTGAGCTTACAAATAAACTTTCGGGGGATCATTACAGCAGAACCAAACTTGCACAAATCACCCGTGAAGTGAACCTACTGTTTGCCATGCCGGCAATGATACTGTTCAAGCACGGCAATTCACTAACACTCTCTGTTATCAACCGCAGGCTACACAAACGGGATGACAGCAAAGATGTGCTGGAAAAAGTGACACTTATTAAAGACATTCAAATACAAAACCCACACCGCGCACACGTCGAAATTCTCTTTGACCTTTCGTTTGATGAATTGAAAAACAAATTCAACTTTACAAACTTTGTAGAACTGCACAACGCTTGGCAGAAAACCCTTGATACCAAAGAGCTTAACAAGCGGTTCTACCGCGAGCTTGCCAACTGGTATTTCTGGGCTATGCAAAATGTTGAGTTCCCGGATGATGCAGAAAAAAACAGAGATGTCAGAAATGCTACGGGTGTTATACGACTCCTTACCCGCCTGATCTTTATATGGTTCATAAAAGAGAAGGGGCTGGTCCCTGATGATTTATTTATCCACTCTAAACTGAAGCATATTCTCAATTACAATGATAGAAATCAGAGTACCTACTACAAAGCGATCCTCCAGAACCTCTTCTTTGCCACGCTCAACACAGAAATGAATAAAGACAAGCCAGACAGCCGCAAGTTCAGGGGGAAGGGTAAGGATGGTGAAAGGGATCAGCATTACATGATCCACAATGTCTTACGTTATGAAGAATACTTCATAACGCCTGATGAAATTATGAGGAAATATTTTGAGAATATACCTTTCCTTAACGGAGGCTTATTTGAATGTCTCGACAGGAAGATTACTGTAAACGGGCAGGATAAGGTCATTCGCATTGACGGATTCTCCGAACATTCTAAGAATGTATTAAAGGTGCCGGATCATCTATTCTTTTCTCATGAGCAAACCATAGACCTTAATGAAGTCTATGGGACAAAGAATAAAACCTATAAGGTCAAAGGACTGATAGATATCCTTGATGGTTACAAATTTACTATTGATGAAAACACTCCCATTGAAGAGGAAGTAGCACTCGACCCTGAATTGTTGGGAAAGGTCTTTGAAAACCTCCTCGCAAGCTACAATCCTGAGACACAGACCACCGCCCGCAAGCAGACCGGTTCGTTCTATACGCCAAGAGAAATTGTAAATTACATGGTTGATGAATCACTTATTGCCTATTTGTCGTCTCATATTCCCTCTCCCCTTGCGGGAGAGGGCAAGGGTGAGGGGGGAGATGCTGACTCCCGCCTCCGACATCTTCTATCCTACACCGATGAACCCCATCAAATCTCATCAACGGAAGTTGATAAACTGATTGATGCCATAGACAATGCAAAGATCCTCGATCCCGCCTGTGGTTCCGGCGCCTTTCCAATGGGAATATTGCATAAGCTGGTCTATATCCTTGGAAAGCTGGACCCCAATAACGAGAAATGGAAACAGAAACAGATCAATAAAGTCCTTGAAGTGCCGGATGTGACTGTAAGGGAAAAATTACTTGAAGACATTGAACAATCATTCCGTAACAACGAGCTTGATTATGGACGAAAACTCTATTTGATCGAAAATAGCATCTTCGGTGTAGACATCCAGCCGATAGCCGTACAAATCGCCAAACTTAGATTCTTTATCTCATTGATAGTTGATCAAAAAATCCATACTGTCCGTCAGTCCCGCGAAAGCGGGAATGCAGAAATTCACAACCTCGGAATCCGTCCCCTGCCCAACCTTGAAACAAAATTCGTTGCCGCCAATACCTTGATAGGTATAGAAAAACCTCAGCAGTTGTTATTGCGCAATCCTGAGATAGACAAAAAAGAAGAGGAACTAAAAAAAGTAAGGGAGAGGCATTTCACTGCCCGAACTCCAAAGACAAAAGAAAAATATAGACAGGAAGATGAAAGACTTAGAACTGAAATAGCGGAGATGCTTAGAAATGATGGCTTCCCGGCAGGTGTGACAAAGAAATTAGCTGAATGGAATCCTTACGATCAAAATACATCGGCTGATTTCTTTGATCCTGAGTGGATGTATGGAATTAAAAGATCCTCTCCCCTTGTGGGAGAGAGTAAGGGTGAGGGGGGCTTTGATATTGTGTTAGGCAATCCGCCTTATGTCCGCCACGAGGCTATAAAGGAACATAAGCCGCAACTCTTAAAGGAGTTTGGTGCCTTTTACTGCGGCACAGCAGATCTATATACATATTTTTATAAGAAGGGGGTTGGCTTGCTGAAGTCCGGCGGTCACCTCTGTTTCATCGCACCAAACAAGTTCATGCGGGCGGGGTACGGGAAGAATACCCGCGCCCTTCTGGCAGGAGAGGTAACACCTAAAGTGGTTATAGACTTCGGTGACCTGCCGATCTTTGACGCAACTACATATCCGTCAATCATTCTGCTGGAGAAAAAATCACACACTATCCCTCAGGGAGAGGGCAGGGGTGAGGGTGTGGTAGGAAAATTCCTCGCCGCCACCTTCACCGACCCGACACAACTGGAAAATGTTGAAGAAACCCTTTCATCAATTGGCTTTGATATGTCTACCAGCGAACTAAGGCAGGAAGGATGGAATCTGGAGCGCCCTGTAATCCACTCTCTCATGGAAAGGCTCGGGACAAGAGGGAAGCCCCTTGGGGAATATGTAAATGGGAAATTTTACTATGGCATCAAGACAGGTCTGAACGAAGCATTTGTCATAGATGCCGCAACACGGGCAAGCCTCATTGCTGAAGACCCGAAGAGCGGAGAATTGATAAAACCCTGGTTGCGCGGGCGTGACATCCGCAGGTGGAAGACTGAATGGGCGGGGTTGTACCTGCTCAACATACCGAGCAGTGCCAACAGGGAATGGCCCTGGTCAAAAGAAAAGACTGCGTCAAAGGCCCGTGAACTATTTGTCAAAGCCTATCCTGCAATCCACAGGCATCTGTCACAATGGGAAGACCAGCTAATAAAGCGAGATGACCAGGGAAAATTCTGGTGGGAACTGCGCTCTTGTGTGTATTATGGGGCGTTCGAAGGGGCAAAGATTACATGGGGAAATCTTGCTACTGAACCAAAGTTTGCATTTAATTCAGAGGCCTGTTATGTCAGCGCACCTGCCGTCATAATCCCAACCGATGACTTATCACTCTTGTCTGTTCTTAATTCTCCACTCTGCAAATGGTGGATTAGCTTACAAGCTGCTGTTCGTTCAGGTGGCTTCTTGGAATATAAACCTATGTATGTGGAAACAGTGCCTATAATGCCTGCTAATGACAAACAGAAAGCCCAAATTTTCGAACTCATTCAAATTATCCTTGCCAATCCAGACAGCCCTGACGTTCCCCGCCTTGAAGCGGAAATAAATAAGCTGGTCTATGCCTTGTACAACCTTTCACCAAAGGAAATCGAGATTATTGAAAATGCAAAGCGGTCATAATACTATGCTTAACTTAATCGGAAATATACTTTGTTCTTCAATTAGGAATCTATTTGACAATCAACCTGATATATTTGACTTTACACATCAAACTGGTGAAACTGAATGGAACTTGGTTCATCATCTTGCCAATGAGATTCGGAAATATATTTTCTGGTTAGATCATGATATTGATTTAACAAAGAGATATTTTGATAGTAAAAGGCCTGATATTATTTTTCATAAAAGAGGCATAACAACACTTAACTTCTTGGCTATTGAAATAAAGCATCGTGGAGCAGACACCTCGGAAGATAGATGGCGAGTAAGAAACTTATGGATGTGTGAACCATTGCGCTATAGAATTGGTACCAGTATTAAAATAATAGATAGACGCACATATGATGTAAGTGTCTTCGGTAATGACACTGAATCGTTATTTAATCAGGATGCTGATTATGTACCTATCCCAAACGTTTCTCAAAAAATAGGAAGACCATTCCAATCCCTTGTTAGTAAAATATTCAAAGAGGAAAAAGAATGTTCTCGCTCTGTTTTACCGTCTCTTAAGTTTAGACTTGATAAAATGGTCTATGGGCTATATCGTCGTACCCCTGAGGAGAATGAGATAGGACGAGAGAGCTTTAAGGCGATGGAAGATATATAGTAAATCTATGCTAACCCGATTTGGTTTATATGATTTTATAGCAGCTGTAATACCGGGAATGCTTTTTCTTTGGGCAGTTTCATTGTTTTCAGATGCTTTAAACTTATCCTTCAAAATCCCACTCACTGGTGAACTTGCAGAAACATCTTTACTAATTGCTTTGTCGTATATTGTGGGCATTTTAATGCAAGGGATTAGTCAAGGCATTACAGAAAAATTATTATTATATTTTTGGAAAGGGTTTCCATCGGCCAGATGGCTACTTGAAGAGGATACATATTTTAGCAATGAATACAAATCAAGAATCAAAAATATCGTTGAAGGGAAATACGGAATAAATATTGGTGGCACTCTTTCATATGAAAAACAACTCAAGAAGAATCAGGAGATTTTTTACCTTTGTTATAATGCAGTGGTAAAAGAGAACCTAAGTGAAAGACCACAAATATTTAATGCTCATTATGGCCTTTTCAGATGCCTCTTAACATCTTTCAGCGTAGTATTCATTATTTGCCTATTTATTTTATTCTTTGGGAATCCGGATAATAAGACTTTAATTTTATATTTATCAATCTTTTTTTTGATAGGTACAATAGTAAGCTATTTTCGTACTAAGAAAAGGGGAGAAGACTTTGCGAGGTCAGTTTATGACCTCTTTTTAGCTCATTACGTAGAGGACAAATAGGAGGTTTAGATATGTCAAATAAAGCAAAAGAAATTATAATTCCAAATCGGTCCAAGGTCTTCAGGATAATTTTCTTATATGTCGGGCAAGGGGATGCTACGTTGTTAGTTGTTCCAAATGGCGAAGAATACCATTATGTTTTGATTGATTCAAATCATGATGAGTCCTCAGGGGGAATTGATCTGATTAAGCTCTTGAAAGACCTTTTTAAGGATGAAAACTCTGGCTTGAATGTATATATAAATACTCACCCACACAAAGACCATTTAGCTAATGTGAAAGAAATCTATAAGCATATAGGTATTGAGAAATTATGGCATTCAGGCCATAAACCAGGAGGTGATCATAAAGAAGCTTATGAAGAGTTAGACTATGTGATTAAGGAACTGGGGGATGACAATGTATATAAATTGAAAGGCAGCAAAGAGGATAACAAACTTGATGATACGACCATCAAGTTGGGAGATATTAACTACAATGTTTTAGCGCCTGCAGAATATGTTGCTGATGAAATAGAAGGTGAAAAGCCAGATGAAAGATATAACAGAATACACGAACAGTGTGGAGTTATCAGGTTTAAATATGGAACAGATGAAAAGCAAATTCTTATAACGGGTGATGCAGATTATGATGCATGGAAAGAGCATATTGCGGATTACCATAAAGACAGGCTGCCCTCGACAGTACTTTCTGCTGCTCATCATGGATCAAACTCTTTTTTCTGGAAAAACTCTGATACGAGTGAAGAACCTTATAAAAAGCATATTGAGAAAATAGATCCAACATATATTGTTGTGAGTGCTCCAAAATCCAAAGAAAGCAAACATGGCCATCCTGATAAAGAGGCGATGAACCTATATAAAGAAAAAGTAGGAGAGGATAACGTCTTTCACCTCGGAAACAAAAGAGAATGTATAATTGTTGATATTGAAGATGACGGAAATATTGACGTATATCCAGATGACGAATTAGTAGAGAATTATGGAATTAAAAATGGTAATGATGACGGAGGTAAGGGAAAAGTGATATCTTCAGCCGCTGTAATCACTCAAGTAGATAAGAAGCCGATGGGCCTTTAATGGATTGGTTCTCACGACATATTAATTGGTTATATACAGAAACAAAAGAGCTTTCGAATAACTCCATCTATAAAGAACGTTACCAGTTCATAGATAAGACCCTCATTTCTACAGGAAACATATTAGTCCACAAAGCACAAACCCAATATTTTCCTGTTCTTATCGTATATCCTGAGGCAACACCTTATGTGCCTCCCACCATATATGTTTTAGATAGCCCACTGGATGAGGATGTCGCAAGAGAATATTCAAAACAATCACCTGATGAAATCAGAAAGAATGTTCAGACCAATGTGACATATTTTAACAGACGCCATCAAAATGAAGATGGGAGTATTTGTTTTATAGAAACAGGTGATATGCATTCTGAGAATGCTGAAGTATATCAGATTAAAGAAATTATAAAGCGATTAAGAATATGGCTTTCAGGGAGAATACCAAGAGATAGCAGAGAAATTGAGCTATTCCATCATTTTAAAAATAGAACATACGAAATACAATATCTCCTTCCAGACCTATTTTTCGAGACAGAAATAATAAAGGGAACGTTTTATGCGGGGCTATCCAGTCTCATACCCGCCAATTCACTTCCCGATGGTGTTGCTAAAAAGACTTATATGGGAATAATGCTATTTGGGGTGAATGCCGGAGGCGTGACAATTCCTCCTAAAATTTATAGAAATAAGCAGCTCATTCTTTTTACTCTTATCCCTAACATAGAAGAGCTAATTATTCCTGACAAACTAGAAGCAAAATGGGAAGCGATAAAACAAGAGAAAATGATTGAAGGGTATTGGTGGGATATATTAAGAGAACCAGAACCTTTTTCGGATATAAATACACTGGCAAGATATGTTGGTGAAGATGATGAAGATAAGGGGATCGAAGAACTTATAAAAATACTAAAAGAGCCTCTATCTATATCCAGATTTCAGGATATGATACACGTAGGATTACGATTCCATGGTAGATGGAGAGAAAAAGACTGGCAGATGTTTAAACTTAAAAGAGGAAGCCGAGTTCCTACTTTGAGAGCTGATAATGATAATAATGAACTGAAAGAAAGATTATTTGATTATTCTGTCGAGGCAGTTTATCAGGAGTATTTCACCGATGAGTATTTCCATATGCGAAATAAAGGAAGGGCCGAGAGGGACATTTTAAAGAAGGCCAGTATATCTATCATCGGATGTGGCGCGATCGGTTCTGAAACGGCTGATGCATTAAGCAAGGCAGGCATTGGCAGGATTCTATTAGTTGATAGAGATGAAATGAGGGCACATAATTCAATTCGACATTGTTTAGGAATAGAAGAAATAAGTTTGCCAAAGGTGTTTGGTATGGCCAAGCATTTAGTATTACACAACCCCTTTGTAGACGTGGATATGGAAAAAGCAAGGCGACAGATTAACATTCTTTATAATAAAATCGAAGATTATTTGCCAGAAGATAACATAGGGCTTTCGACGATTGCTGACGATAACATAGAAGCTTATCTTAATGAGCAGGCAATCAATGAGGGACGAACAGTTTTTTATTGTAGGGCGTTGCGCGGGGGAAAAGCTGCACGCATTTTCCGGGTAGTGCCACAAAAAGATGCATGTAAAGCATGCTTGTCTCTTTATAGCAAGGAGGACAAAGCTCCATTCATAAATATTGAAGAAGATCAGGAACTGCCGGCAATAACAAATGAATGCAATAATCCCGTGAGACCAGCAAGCGCCGCGGATCTTAAGATAGTAGCGGGTATATTCTCTCGAATAGTTATTGACTATCTACAAGGAATTAACACAGATAAGAATCATTGGATATGGAGCACAGAATCTTTAGAGGGGCTTAAACTTGAAAGTTCGAGCCATGGTTTACTGCATGCATCGAATATGCTGCCACATCCACACTGCCTAATTTGCCAAAAACTTGAAGATATAAAAGTAACAATTGTCGCAGAGGCTTATAAATTCATGAAGAAAGAATCCTCTGATTCAAAGGATATAGAGACTGGAGGAGTGTTAATCGGTTATAGAGGTTCAGGTGGTCAATATATAATTTTGAGGGCAACCGGTCCAGGTCCAAAAGCAGTAAGAACAAAAATGCTTTTTGAAAAAGATGAAGAATATTGTCAAAAAGAACTCGAAAAGGCATTTGAAGAACTTAGTGACAAAGGACTTTACTTAGGCGAGTGGCATTACCATCCCCTTGGCAGTAATAAACCCAGCGGACTTGACATTAAGAGCTTAACAGCGATAGCAGTTCAGGATAGTTATCGTATAGATAAGCCTGTAATGATAATATTTTCACCATCCTTAGAATTCGCACTTACAATTCATGATAAACAAGGGCAATGTGTTCAATTGCCATTAGAAGTTTTGAATTAATAGTGTCAAAAAGGGAAGGATACATTTTCTATGGAAAGATTTTCAGGATGAAAGAATGAGAATAATCAAGGAAAGGAAACTACAATGGCTGATGATGAAGTTCGCAGTATTCGCCGGATAGAAGCAAAATCAGGGCGAGTCAGTTTTAGTGAGCCAATAGTACTACATGAGACAAGCCGTCAACGTATAGTATTGGTGCCCTTTTATATTCCTCGAACGGAAGGTACTGATCTTGCCATAAAAATTATTACATATAGAAAAGACGAAGCTCCATTTGAATGGGAAATTCGAGAAGAGAAATCAATTTCTATGCAGGAGGCAGCGGCCAGGAGGCTTCTTGTAGGACTCAAAGAACACTTGGCTGTAGCTGAAGAGGAGGATGAAGGAAGTTATATTCTTGTCCGCGTCTCAGATGGTGTTGCACAAATTGGAGAGCATGATCCTGCTGCTGTGGCATCCGCTCTTACGAGGGTCTTAAGCCAGGAAGAGATTGTCCAACATTTAGGGGAGACGGAACTTAGTGACGAACTTATAAATGCTTTTCGTGGAGCCATACGCCTAAAAGAGATGCGTTCAGCTGTTTCACAGCTACGTCAACATCTTGAGACTGATGAGTCCTCTGAAGAAGTTTATCAGCGATGGTGTGAAAACCATTCATGGGCCTTTGGAAATGCTTATGTTATGCGAGACGACGTGCGCGAAATATCTCCTGGAGATCGTTTAGACCTTTTGCTTCCAACAGTTATTTCTGGCTACCGTGATATTGTAGAATTAAAACGCCCTGATATGAGCATCCTCTTTTATGATGATGCTCATCGAAATTATTATTTCTCCGCTGATGTTTCACGTGCAATTGGACAGTGTCACAGGTACTTGGATGTATTACATGAAGTGGCGGCACAGGGGTTGCGTGATCATCCTGAAATTGTAGCTTATCATCCCAGGGCAACTATTGTTATAGGGCGTTCTGCTGGTTGGAGCATTGATCAATTAAGGGCTTTACATGGGTTAAATAGGAGGCTATCTGGGATAACTGTGATGACCTATGACCAACTTCTTTCCCAAGGAGAACGCCTAATAGATATGCTTACTATAAAAGAAAAAACCAAGGTTAATGAACCGTTAGAAAATCTTACAACTTGGGATGATAATGAGGTGCCTTTTTAATTACAGGATTTAGTTTTATTAGGAAGAGGGAAATAATTGGGACAGTTCTATATAATTGCTGCCAAAGAAAAACGTAGTGGGAAAATTGATTGCAACCCTTACGTCTTTACTACGCCAAAATTGTCCATGAATGGACGTTTATAGAACGGTTGTTCATGACCTTTGCTGGCTGACGGAGAAGTGGATAAGGTATGGTTGTGGAGGGCGCATAAAAGGCGTTATATGCAGATGCACAGTTATTTTAAGATCCTATTTTTTTATTTGGAGATTAATCATTGATTAATAATTTATGCTTCTCCTCTAATGAAGGACAAGTAAGCTGGAGTGGAAAGTGTGTTGAAAACGAAACAGAGTTCAAGGCTTTCCTGACGGGCCCTACTCGCAGCCGTATATTTGATGAAGAGCAACATACTCGGTATGAAGCTGACCTGCGTGCCCTGACAACAACGGGAATGGCCTCTGATACAATTACAAGATTATTGGCATCTGAACCTGAAAAAGAATCCTGGGAAATCGGTGAGGCTCTTGCCGAATGTCTGCTTGAAGAAGAGCGTGGAGTGAAGTTCCCATGGAATTCAGATCGTGACAAGCGGACGCCAAAGGCCAGTCTGCCGGGGGCTGACCTGGTAGGTTTTATCGAAAACGGCGAGGAGGCGGTACTCGTTTTGGGAGAGGTAAAGACATCGAGCGATACGAATAACCCTCCCCAGGTGATGAAGGGCAAGAGCGGTATGATTCATCAACTGGATAATCTTGCCATGGATATTTCAGCACATAATTGCCTGCTGAAATGGCTGCATCCGAGATGCGTGAATACCGATTTATGGCCGCTCTTCCAGAAAGCTGTGAGCAAATACCTGGAATCTGGTGGTCGCGCGATAAAACTGATTGGTATGCTGATGCGCGATACTGCACCGAATGAACTTGATCTGAAAAATCGTGCTAAATCCCTGGCTAGAAATGTGTCATA
>Ga0209323_10003353_pt1 | contig 10650 bp, 10 predicted proteins | sample Rifsed19ft2_FD_184014 | JGI IMG/M metagenome (GOLD analysis project Ga0209323, IMG submission 184014) | Soil microbial communities from Rifle, Colorado, USA - sediment 19ft 2 (version 2) | ecosystem: Environmental > Terrestrial > Deep subsurface > Rock core/Sediment | place: Rifle, Colorado...
AAGAAACATAATTAAAAATAAAGAAAAATATGAAAACAAAGACTGGTGGACCACAGAATATAAATTTGCCAAAAAAATGGCGGACCACTTAAAACATTTAGTTAAAAAAAGCAACCGGCATCTTATACACTAAGATTTAGTTCTCAAGACATTATCCTGCTCAAAAACCAGCCCCAGTTTCACCGCTGTTTCCGCTTTTGCGAGCTGCCTGCCCAAATCACACGCGGCCCCCAAATCGCTTATCAACATATCTTTCATTGCAAAAGCGCATAAATCCCGAGCCGCTTTTGGTTTTTTGCCGTTTTCTTTAAATTCCGCAAGTTGAGTGGCACCGTCGGGAGAAAAAAACTTTAAAATTATATCTTCCCCTTCCACAGAAACTATGTAATAGCTCCTGGCGTCGTACGTACAGGTACGGGCAAGATCATCATTTTGTTCAACTATATGTTTGGAATCTTCCCAATCTATTTCGTACACTTCCGCAATGTGTGAAATCGTAGTGAGCGATCCCAAATTTTTATCAATTTTCTCGGCTAGATTCTGTTGAAATTTTCTCAGAGCAAAAGCGTTTAAAGGCCACGCCCCGTATACATCGTTATTTCTAAAAACTGCAGTTAAGTTAAGGCTTTCTCCCAAGCACTGCCCTAAAATCATAACTAAACACGGCACTCGCCAGCCTTTGGTTTGACCCAAATCCTGCCGTTTCGTATCTTTTGGCGGAAAATTGTCTTGGTGGTTTTTCCATAAAACTGCCAAGGCTCCTCTGTCATATGGATAACGCTTTAGCTTCTCTACCATGATTTCTTCTTGATTTATTCCATCCCAATCGAAAATTCTCTCACCATAGGTATAAGCTTCCGTACCCTTATCTACATCAAAAAATCCTTTTATATATAAATCAAGACCCTCTTTGGCAAACTTCAAATAGTCGTAAAATTTCGGATTTTTCGAGTCCTCCTTTTCAATAACAATAGCTAAGTTATGTACCGCTTTAACCTTCCCGTACATTCCGGGAAGTTCTATTCCAAATCTGTTAAGTATTTTTAATGCGTCGATCCACGCATCGCCAACGTAGTCTTTGCGCACCTTAAAAACAGACAAATCCGAAGGATATATGTCCATTTTCGGTGTAGGAGCACTTTCAAACACTTGGGGGTCTCCAAAGCTTTCCCTTTTTTCCAGAGAGTTAACCAGAGCGGCTACTTCCTGCAAAGGTTTCATTCTCATATCAAAAACTTGAACATTCTTTCTAACTAGCTCAAAGGCCTCCAAAGGTATTTCTTTGTCCAAAAGAGCTTCTTCATCGCCGATTATTTTCCACCCCAAAAGCTCTCCGCTTTTGCCGCTTTTTACATCAACTCCATCTTTAAAAAACCGCAAAAGTGCTTCTCCGCTCCCTTGTCGGTCAACGCCGCACAAAACAACATATCTAATCAGCGGGTTAGCTAAAATGTTTCGCAACATCGGGTTTATTCCGCGCTTTGTATAGAGCTGACCGCAAACACTAAAAGAATCGGCTGAAAGTTCGGAAGCTACGTTTTCTTTGGGCATCCACAGCGTTGCGACACCCACATTAGAATTAAGGTTACTAACAATAAGCTTATCTTTATAATATACAGGCCAATCTAAATTCACTTCTATGATTTTAGCATTTAGATTACTTTGGCCACACCGTGGATTCTTTTATTTGAACAACGGGTATTCTACAGTTTTTAAAAAGGCTTTCCGCCTGATTTCCAGTGGCGAATAAATCGCTCATATAAAATATCTTTTTAACACCCGCTTTTATAAGCATTCGCCCGCAATTCATGCACGGATACCTGGTGCAATATACAACGGAGCCTTTAATAGCATTGCCGTTTTTGGCGCAAGTTGCGAGTAAAACTGCTTCGGCGTGCAGAGCCGCATCTCTCTCGGGCACATCTTTCTCCGCACGTTCCAAAGAAAACAGTTCATTATGCGCTTTTCCAATTACTTTGCCGTTTTTTACGGCAATTGCCGAAGACTTAGTTTCACAATTGGATTTATCACATAGCAGACAGACTTTTTTCATGTACCCGATGTCTTTTTGGACGAATCCTGATTTACTTGACATGCTTACTCAGCCTTTCAGCCATTTCAAGCGGTGTGTATTTTAACTTTTGGTAATTCCACGAAATATTTCGACCGTCTTTAGTAGTTACAAAACCCGGAGGCGTGGGAATTATATGAAAATGCAAATGTCCAAGACTGGCTCCCGATTTAGCGCCCTCCCGATATAAAAAATTAACGGCTTCAAAACCGAATTCCGCTTTTATAGCACTTATACCTATATCAAGTAATTTCTTAACTATATTCCATTCTCTAACTCTTAAACCAGCAATTTTTTCTATGTGCCGCTTGGGTATTATCATCATATGCCCGTCAATATATGGAAATAAATTCATAGTTAAAGCTATTTCTTCCTTTTCCAGCAAAATATATTTGCGTTTAAGGTCACAAAGCGGGCATTTTGTTAAATTTGCCATAACTTCAGTATATTTTCCCGAGGTGCGCGCATCTTTTTGAATGTCATGCGAATAGTAGTCTGTCATTTTCCGTTCGCTCCGTTTATTCTGGATTTCTCTTCTGTAATTTTAATATACCGCTCTTCGTCCATACACTCTTTAAATATTTCTTTAACCTTTTTTTGAGCGAGTTTGTCTATTAGTATAGAGGCAGATAAATAAGGCGCCTGTCTTTCTGCTAAAGCAACGCTCCCGCCGTAACTCTTAACTAGTTTATACTCTCTACTTTGTTTGTAGCCTTTATTCCAAGATTCGTCCACAGTAAAAAACACATCGGGTTCTATAGTTTCAAGTGTTGAATACACAGTTGTATCGTAAAAAATTACCACATAATCAACAGGCCTTCCGACACCTTTTAACTGCCTTAGTGATTTATCCGATGGGACAGCCACAACCAAAACATCTCCGAGCAACCCTGCTTGTTCAACAAAGCGGGCGTGTCCAACATGCAGTAAATCGTAAGAACCGGAAACCAAAACCAGCTTTCTTCCTTTTGACTTTGGTACCATTTTTCTAACTTCTTCGGATTTAAGTATTAACTTATTTGAATTAAACCCGTTTTTATAAAACGGCTGCTGACTACCATACTCCGCAGGTTTGAATATACCTGATACATCTATATTTAAGTCTTTTCCTCTCTCTTGGAAATATCTGTTCATTATTTGAGTTACTCTTATATTGGCAATGTGGTCAACCAAAGTGTTTGTAGAATATCCCAGCTTATCGACATTCATAACAACTATCTTGCCGCCGAAATTCTTTACAATATCTTTATCGGTTTTAGTTCTCAAACCCGCATTCCAATCCCAGTTGCTTGTAAAGAATATGTCGGGTTTTAATAATAATAGTATCGCGTGAGGGGCTATTTCATCAACAAAGATGACATAATCAACAGTTTTCAAAAAACTCACCATTTCGGCGCGAATATCTTGGTTGACCAACGGATAATCACTGCCCTTTAGCGCTTTAACCGATTGATCGGTGGAAACTCCCACAACTAAAATGTCTCCGCATGCTTTAGCTTCAGCCAAGTACCTGCAGTGTCCGGGATTTATCAAATCAAATGTTCCAATTGTAAATACTACTTTTTTGTTTTTTACTTTTAACTTTTTGGAAAGGCTATATAAATCTTTTATTTGTAAAAGTTTACCGCTTCTTTTTTCATAATTTCTTCGTTTTTGATCCAATCCGGATAGCATTTGCTATATTCTAACACAGGTTAATTTATGAAATCTAAATGTCGTTAAATCATCTGTGATGCTTTTAGCTCTTTTATGCTAACATTTACACAAATGGACAGGTTTGAATCTAGGATTTTACAATTCATAAAGCTAAGGGAATCGGTGCAAATTATAGGGCTTCCCGGAACTGGAAAAAGCCGATTTATTAGAGATTTAATAAGCAAAGTTCCCAAAAATACTCTTGTAATTTATATTGATACGAACAGTTTATTTGATGATTTTTATATCGCACTTTTAACCTTTTTGGGCGTCCAGCTAAATATTCAAAATCTTGAAAACGTAAATAATAATACTCACTTAGTACTTACTATAAAAAGCAAAGTGGAAGAAATAGCAAAAAACCAACAAATACTTATAATTATTGATTCATTTACAAAATTATTAGATGCGAAAGTACCCACTATATACAAATATTTAAAGCATTTAAGAGATATAAATAGAAAACAAATATCATATATTTTTACTACTAACAACGTAGGATCGCCCGAGGACAGGAATCTTATTGGTGATTTATTTGAAATATTTTCCGAGCATATAGAATACATACCAATTCCAACAGATAAAGAGTTTTATAAAGAAGTTGTGCACCGGGCAAATGAGCTTGGATTTAATCCAACGCAAGAACAAATAAAGCAGATATACAGTTTATCAGGAAAAATACATGGTTTAAAAAAAGCATGTATACAAGCCTTAAGAGATTCGAAAAGGTTAGATTACAGAAATAATTTAAGACTAAAAGGACAATTAGAAGAACTTACTGAGGCTTTAACCGCCGAACAGTTAAATTATCTTATCTCTGTTTCTCAAGAGAAAGATTCCGACGAAAATAGGGCAAGAACCTTGCGCAATCTTGGACTGTTGACCGATTCTAATAAAATTAGAAGCGGGTTGCTTAAACAGTTTGTAGCACAAAACTATAAATCCGAGTTAACGTCTGCAGAAAAACTGTTTTTTGATCTTTTGGAGCAAAACAAAAACACTACAATAACGCGCAAAGACATATGTGAAACGGTTTACCCAGACGTGAAAAATTATGAGGGAATAACTGAGCATGCGATTGATCAATTAGTACATAGGGTACGTTCTAAGGTAAGTAATAAATATAAAATAGAAACTATAAGAGGCCGGGGTTACAGACTTATTGAAAATAGTTGAATGGGTAGCCACACTTTTTTGTATGACTACCCCATCGGGTGTTTGCGCAAAAGCTATTGTTGACCGCGCACAGTTACCTCGCTTTTTGAAAGCTTCACCGCCACGCCGTTCCAGTCGATCCAGACGTGTTCTTCATCTTCATCCGTGATCTTATACTTACCCTGAGGTATTGTCCTAGTTATGTTGTATCCTTGGATGAAAACCTCAAGATCACGTCGCGTTTCAGCAGTTTTAAAGCCCATTGCTCCTCCCCTACCACGACACCAGGCCGACAGTAAGAAGATCTCCTTCCGGCCAGGGTAGGACGTCGATCACAACTGCGTGGTTGCTGTCCACCTCAAAACTCCACAGCTCTTCGTACACGCCACTGAACTTGCCTACACCAAACCCATGACCTGCTCCCGGCAAGTCAAGCTGAATGTGGTAGATACCCCCATAATCATCCCGACGCATCGTTCCGCCCCACACGCCTTCGTGAAACTCGCCCGGCATGAAGTTAAGAAAGTCCACAACCTTCACCCAGCGCAAGTTGGTGTTGCAGTAGTAGAGATACTTCTCCGCATCGTCCCCTGTGGTACTGGTGCCATAGCCGCCGCAATCCATAGGGTTGCGGTCCTTCTTGACCTCCTGCCACCGCCAGCGCGTATCCCAACCGGTCCACACGCAAACGTACGTCTTGCCTCCCGCCTGAGCAGAGACTCCTTCTCCAAAAATCTCGCGATAGCGCTCACAGTCCCAAGAATCCGCCTGAGCAACAGTTGCGAGATTAGCGTCCGAGGAAGTATCTGCGGCGGCCGCATTGCAGTTGCTCCAGACCACCACAACCGCAACCAACAGCCAAAAAACCGTGCGTTTCATGTTAATGTCTCCTTTTTGTGTGTCCCACCCTTTAGCTTAGAGTGGTTGGATTTGGGCTAATTATCAATTTACGCAAAGGAAAAAACTTGATATTTACATACCTAACAGCTCACAAAACATCACAAATTATAAAAACAAGAGAAGTTAAACTAACTTTTATATAAACCAAGGTTGTATTTTTGGCTTTAGGTCAGTATTTTTATAAAACTAAGCTTGAGAAGTAACTATTAAATCTCTTACCTCATCCAAGTCCTTATCGCTCATTCTCGGACCCTCTACAGTTGAAAGATGTCCCACATACTCCGGATAAAATTCCACATGCCTAGTAAACATATTCGTTTCGCCTGCCAGCTTTCCGTGCAGCGGATATAACTTCGCATGAACATACGCCACTCCCGTACCTTCAAAAACCAGCGCGACTTTAGGCGTATTAAAAGCTTTTTCCAATACTTTAGCCACCTTTTTAGCGGCCTCTAATAACCCTATATATTCTTTATCATCTACGGAAAATACGTACTCGCCAACATTTTTCTTGGGTATTACAATAGTTTGCCCTTTGGTGTTTGGAAAAGGAGTTAAAAACGCCAAATAATTGACGTCTTCCCACACTTTCCAGCAAGGAATTTCCCCTCTCACTATTTTGTTAAAAATTGTATCTTGCATTTTCATGCTTGTGTTAACAAAAACTTCGCTTTAGCGAAACCCTTTTCCTGCCTCCGATTCGTCTTTATCGTTTTTATCTCCTTCACTACCTTTTTGCAAGGGATTTTTCCAGCTTGAATAGTTGCAATCCGGATATCTGCTGCAGCCGTAAAAAACTCTGCCTTTAGCCTTTTTCACAATGACGTCGCCCTCACCGCATTTAGGACATTTCATACCTATTTTTTCAAGATACTTCTTTGTAGTTTTGCATTTAGGGTAATTACTGCAAGCTAAGAACTTCCCAAACTTGCTCGTTTTTAAAACAAAAATCCCGTCTTCACAATTGGGGCATTTACCGTAGTCCTCGGGCGGTTTACTGACGGCATTACCATTTTCATCTGTTAAACCGGTAATAGTTTCTTCTAAAGGTTTTGCGTACTTGCAATCGGGATATCCCGAACAGCTCAAAAACTTGCCGTATTTCCCGAGTTTCACAACAAGATTCTTACCGCAGTCGGGGCATTTTTCATCAGTTTCAGCCAAAGTAGTTACGTCCGCTTTTTGCAGTACTTTGTCTTTTTCCGTCAATTCTTTTTGAAAAGGAGTGTAAAATTCCCTTATAACCGGAACCCACTTAGATTCACCTTGAGCTATACTATCGAGTTTTTCCTCCATACCCGCTGTAAACTCATAATCTACAATATCGCTGAAATATTTAACCAGTAAATCATTTACTACAAATGCAACATCCTTTGGAGCAAAATACTTTCCGATTTTTTCAACGTAGCCTCTGTCCTGAATAGTGGAAATTGTGGGCGCATAAGTTGAGGGTCTGCCAATACCCAGCTCTTCCAAAGCTTTTATCAAAGTAGCATCGGAGTATCTTGCCGGCGGTTGAGTAAAGTGTTGCTCCGAAATCAGATTTTTCATCTTTACTGCCTCTCCTTCGTCCAGATCCGGCAGTTTGTTCATAGCCTCCGAGTCGATATCAACTCCTATTAAACGCCCCACTGCAAGCCACCCGTCAAATTTTATTACTGACCCTGCGGCTTTAAAGTTATAACTCTCTTTCGAACTTATAGTTATATTCGTCTGGTCATAAATAGCTGATAACATCTGGCACTCCAAGGACCTTTTCCACACTAATGAATATATCTTTTGTTCATCTTCAGACAATCCTCTGGAGTTGAAATTCGAAATATCTGTTTTTAAATTCGTTGGGCGAATTGCTTCGTGAGCTTCCTGCGCATTTTTGGATCCGTTTTTATAGAACACACTTTCTTCGGGCAAGTATTTTTCTCCAAACTCCTTTTCTACAAATTGTCTGGCTGCACTTACAAACATTGGAGATAAGTTCAAAGAATCGGTTCTGTGGTATGTAATATATCCGCTTTCAAAAAGTTTTTGAGCGGCGGACATTGTTCTTTTAGCCGAAAATCCAAAGATGTTTGCGGCTGTCTGCTGTAGAGTAGATGTTTTAAACGGCGCATAAGGCCTCCTTTGGCGCTCGGACTTTTTCACACCCGTGACTTTATATGAACTCTCCCTCAATACGGCTTCCAGTTCCGCGGCCTGCTCTTTATTTTTTATCTCTAGCTTCTTATCGTTTAAATCAGTTAACTGCGCTTTTACATGCTTTCCGTCGTTAGAATCGAACTCGCCATCGATAGTCCAATACTCTTCAGGTTTAAACGCCTGCCTTTCTCTTTCTCTTTCCACAATCAATCTAACAGCAACACTTTGAACTCTACCGGCGGACAAACCGTAGCGTACTTTTTTCCATAATAGAGGGGATAATTTATAGCCGACGAGCCTGTCTAACACTCTGCGCGCCTGTTGTGCATCTACTAAATTTTTGTTTAGCTCAGACGGATGAGAAAACGCTTCAAGAACAGCTTCTTTTGTCAATTCATGAAAGACTACCCGCTCAAAAAGACTGTTCTTCGACTTTTTGGATCTCGCTTTTTTACCCCCCAGCAATTCGCTCAAGTGCCAGGCAATAGCTTCCCCTTCTCTATCGGGATCTGTTGCCAAAACTATTTTTCCCGAGTCCTTGGAAAGTTTTTTTAATTCGGTTATGGTCTTTTTTGCCTTTTCGGGAACTACATAGTCGGGTTCGAAATTATTTTCCACATCTACGCCCAAACCGCTTTTGGGCAAATCTCTAATGTGACCCATCGAAGCTTTTATTTTGTATTCTTTGCCCAGAATTTCAGACAAAGTTTTTGCTTTTGTTGGTGATTCTACTATCACTAATTTGGACATAACGCTTTAATGAGCATACAGGAATTTGTTCGGAAGTGTCAAAAAAGGCTACAATAAAATACAACGCATGACTAAAAGTTTTCAAGCATTATTAATAGCCGCCTTATTAATAACCTCAATCAGTATTTACTATGTGAGTTATTCCGAAATAAACAAAAACCAAACCGACCTTAAAATGCTTATGACCGCCGCGCTTATAATAAGAAACGGCGATGCAAGCAATTTATACAACTTGGAAGTTCAAAAAGAGTATCAACAAAGTTTGATCGGAAAGTCTTCGGAATTAGGCGGCGTTTTGCCTTTTAGAATACTTCCCATAGCCGCACTACCCTATATGCCGTTCACAACAGTGAGCTTTCAAACCGCTTATTTGATAATTTACATTCTAAATTTACTCTTTATTCTATGTATTCTTAGCGTATCGGTAAAACTTTTCAATATAACAAAGCTTGCCGCTCTTGGACAACTAGTTTTTATACCTGTAATAGCAACCGTAATAACAGGACAAAATTCATTTGTAATGCTTGCTATTTATTGCGTGTTGTTCTTTGCACTGTCAAAAAGAAACTTTGGACTGCTGGGAGTGCTGGCGTGTTTGTTATTTTTAAAACCGCAGCACGTTTTACTGATCCCTTTTATATTATTAATAGCCCAACCGAACAAAAAGGCGCTGTTCAGATTTATAGCAGGTCTTAGCGCGGGAACAATTATTTTATTTGTATTGAATACGGCAATTTATAAAGATATCACCTTTATTTTTGACTACTCAAAATTCATTTTAAATACGGAATACTCGATTTACGGTTCCAGCCCCGAGTATAACCACTCTTTGCTCGCCGTTGTACATTTAACAGCCAGAATCTTTAACACCCAAAACATGAATTTAGTACTATACACAGCGGCAATTGGCATTCCCATATACTTACTGGCTTTAGCAAATTTAAGAAAACACAAAAATAAACCGGTAGACTTTTTATTTGGCATAAGCGTTATTTTTACCATCATTATTAATTTACACATAACCGCCACGGACGCTTCAGTTCTAGTTATACCAATAATGATACTTACAAAATACTTTAAATTTTCATACAAAATCCCTTTGCTGGCCTGGATACTTTTTATGCCGTTGCCGATGCTGGGGCTAGGGGGTTTCGCGTGGATTTTTGCTCTTGGAGCTCTGTTTATAGCGTTTTATCTATTAAGAATGAACCTCGCTGATAATATCACTTCTGAGAAAACCACAAATCAAGCAATTCTTTCGCAATAGGAGCCGCGTCATCCGCGCCGGACCCGCCGCCTTCCAAAAAAACAGTTAAAGCTATCGGGGTTCTGTTTGAATCAGCATCTGCAGAATCAATATTGAACGGACCAAATACAGTAAACCAGGCATGCGTTTTGGGCTCCCCTCTGGAGTTTATGTATTCGGAAGTACCCGTTTTCCCTCCCAGTTCAATGCCTTCATGCCGCCGGCTAAAATCAAACAACGGATAGCCCGTTCCGCCCGGTTCCACCGCTAGTTTTAACCCTTCTCTAATCAATTCATAAGTTTGAGAATCAACCAAGTCTTGAGCAATTACACTCAACTCCAAAGATTCGCCGAAAATTTCTTTAACTACGTTCGGTTCATATAACACGCCGCCATTGGCAAAATACGAAGTAACATTATTCACTTGCAAAGGAGTAGCCAATACGTCACCCTGCCCGATAGATGTAATATAAGTATCTCCTAAGTACCACTCTTTATATTTGCCGTTGGGCATGAAACCCGGCACTTCCCCCGGAATGTCTATGCCTGATCTTTTGCCGTATCCAAACTTCTGCGCCCACATGAAAAGATTTTCTATGCCCACACCTTTAATCCCTCCGTAGCCTCCACCCACAGTATAAAGATAAGTATCGTTGCTAACCTGAAGAGCCCTTAACAAATTAACATTTCCATGGCC
>Ga0209323_10003361_pt1 | contig 10643 bp, 9 predicted proteins | sample Rifsed19ft2_FD_184014 | JGI IMG/M metagenome (GOLD analysis project Ga0209323, IMG submission 184014) | Soil microbial communities from Rifle, Colorado, USA - sediment 19ft 2 (version 2) | ecosystem: Environmental > Terrestrial > Deep subsurface > Rock core/Sediment | place: Rifle, Colorado...
TCGCTTTTATTTTCGCACTTGTAATGAATTTTGGTTCATACTGGTTTTCTGATAAAATTGTTTTGAAAATGTACAGGGCTAAGGAGGTAACGCAGGAATCCGCACCAAAATTTTATGACCTTGTTGCCGGGCTTGCTCAAAACGCAAATCTTCCTATGCCTAAAGTATATATAATTGAAGATCCGACACCTAACGCATTTGCGACGGGAAGAAATCCGGAACACGCTGCAGTTGCCGCAACTACAGGAATTTTACGCGGACTGAATAACGAAGAACTTGCCGGGGTTATTTCGCACGAACTTGCTCACGTAAAACACAGGGATATTTTAACCGGAACAATAGCAGCTACTCTTGTAGGAACAATTACCTTTATTGCCCAAATGGCCGGCTGGGCAATGATGTTTTCAGGTAGAGGAGGGAGCCGTGATGATAATAATGGAATTGGTGGATTGGTGTTAATTATTCTTTCGCCAATTGCAGCTACTCTATTACAAATGGCAGTATCACGTTCGCGTGAATTTGCAGCTGATGCCGGGGGAGCTAAAATTTCAGGGAAACCTCTGGCGCTTGCTTCTGCACTTCAAAAAATTTCCAGCGCAAACCAGTTGAAGCCGGTTGACCATGTCGGGCCGGCAACTGCGCATATGTTTATTGTTAACCCATTAAGGGGTGGAGGAGTTATGAAATTGTTTTCAACTCATCCGCCAATGGAAGAAAGAATAAAAAGATTGCAGGAAATAGCAAAGATGCAGTAGGAGTTTAATAAAAATCTTAAATATATTAAGCAGGCTAACTTTTTATTATTGAATTTTTATTTAGATAACTCATCCCCTTCTCTTATAAGGGAAGGGGGATGCAGGGGGTTTAGTTTTATGAAAGTTCGGAATATTAAAATTAAATTTTATAATAGAGTCAACTCTAAAAAGGGTAAATAAGGTCATCTATCATTCTGAGTCACCCCGATTTTATCGGGGTGACGATGAATCTTACTTTATATTATTAAATCAACAGATTCTTCAGTCCCCGGACTTGTCGGGGTCTTTCAGAGAATGACAAACAAAGCTTTTTAGAACAAACTTATAATACTATTTTGAATCAACGAAAATCAAATCACGGATTATTTGCTTGAAATTTTTAAATCATTCAAATTGTAATTCTCTTGAAAACTTACTTGACCGGCAGTCAGGCGGAGAACCATTAATTTTTTTATTAGAATTCTACTTTCGTCGGATTGACAGACTGAGAATATCCATTTTTTTTAAGGGCTCATTTTTTTTCGTTTTCATATTTTTTCTATTGATGGGTTCAGTCACATTTGCACAATCTAAAACAAACCTTGAGTTGTTTTTTCAGTTGGTGGATTCTTCAGTTGTTCGAATTAATAATGAGATTGCGTCGGGTAAAGATTGTAGGTTGATTTTTAATACAGATGATGCTTATTCAGTATTTCAGAATAGTATTATTAATAATTTTCAAAAGCTCGGTAGAAAAATAATAACCGTTAACGATGATCAATTAAAACCTGAAATAATAAATTATTTAATTACTGATGCTTCGGTAGAATATGATGGCGACATGTTCCGTGATGGGTTTCTTGGTGAATTTAAGATTAAAAGAAAAATAAATTTTGAAGGAAATTATTCAATAACTGGAAACCCGGTGAGTGCTGATAATTTTAATTTTACAATTATTGATACAGTTGCTGTTGATAAAGTCAGTACACTGGAAAATCCTGCATTTCCTATCACTAAGGGTGCAGTACCTGCCGAACCATTTTTTTCAAGTTTATTGGAACCAATTGTAGCAATTGGAAGTGCAGCAGTTGCAGTTATTTTATTTTTTACTGTAAGAAGTAAATAAACCGGATCATAAAGAATTTCCAGTAATTTTATACCTTTGAAGCCCGGTTTATTTTAATTATTATTGTAGCTTATATTTTACTAATTTAATCCCGATTTTATGAAAAACCTTATTATTCTTTTGTTTTTATCTGTTTTAGTTGCAGGATGTTCCTCTTCGAGTTTAAATACAATAGATTTTACCGCAGATAAAAAGCTTGAGTATGCATTAAAATTATTTCACGACGAAGATTACTTAGATGCCGTTCAGGAATTCCAATCAATAATTCTTCAGTTCCCCGGTAATGCAGTAATTGACGATGCACAATATTACCTGGCGCAGTCCCGTTTTGAAAGACACGAATACATAATGGCAGCTTACGAATTCAGTAAATTAATAAAACAAATGCCCGCAAGTGAATATGTGCCAACTGCACAATTTATGCTTGCTGACAGTTATTACGAGTTATCGCCTGATTACAGGCTTGAGCAGCAATATACTGGAAAAGCTATACAGGAATTCCAGGCTTTTATTGATTTTTTCCCGACAAACGAAAAAGTTAAAGATGCCGAAAAAAAGATTGCAGAACTAAACATTAAAAAAGCACACAAAGAATTTAATACCGCCACACTATATGAAGACATGCACTTTTACAAAGCAGCAACAGAATATTATGAAAATGTTGTAGAAGAATACCACGATACGCCTTATGCACCGATGGCATTATACAAAAAAATAAAATTGCTTGTTGATAAAGAAAAAAATACTGAGGCTCTTATTGATAGTAAAAGGTTCATTGAAAAATATCCCGAAGATCCAAACTTTAATGAGATTGAAGAATTAAAAACTTCACTGGAAACAAAATTATCTTTATTTAAATAATGGAAACGTCGAGAAAGATAAGTGAATCCCAAATAACAATGACGGAGCTGGTTTTACCCAATCACACAAACCAGTTAGGCAAACTTCTCGGCGGGCAGTTGATGCACTGGATAGACATTTGTGCTGCTATTTGTGCCTCAAGGCATAACTATAGAGTTTGCGTTACTGCTTCAGTAGACAAAATTGACTTTATTCATTCTATTAATCTTGGTGATACTGTTACACTGGTATCTTCAATCAATAGAGTTTTCAATTCATCGATGGAAGTTGGTGTAAAAGTTTTTGCGGAAAGCTTTAAAGAAGGTAAGCGAATTCATTCAAACACAGCCTACCTTACATTTGTAAGTGTTGACATAAACGGTAAACCGGTTAAAGCTATTCAAGCTTTGGCGGAAACTTCAGAAGAAAAGAGAAGATATGAAGAAGCCCTGCAGAGGAGAGAAAACAGGCTTAAAGATAGAAATAAAACAAATTAGCTTTTTGCTGATAGTCTTATTTTTTGTTCCAGAAACATATTCTCAAATACCAATCAATGGATTTTGTAAATTTAACGAATTTAAAGTAGACTCAAATTACACTTCACTTCTTTCATTAAATTATAATAAAGATTCCCAAACAGATTTAATACTTTTCAATCAGCAATTAAAAAGCATCATTTCATTTCAGGGCGGAAAAAGCGGAAAATTTGAAAAATATTCAAAATTCCACGTCCCGTTTGAGCCCACAAAAATTACTCCAATACAGGGCAATGGCAAAAGAATAACAGGTTATTTTTTTACTTCCCGGAAAAACCGAATTGCCGGGGTCTATGAATTTACAAATAAAGGAAAACCTCTGCTCAGGAATTTTATTAAGTTTGATTCCTTTCCTGAAAATGTATCGGGTGGTGATATTGACAGATCAGGAAATTTTAAATTTCTTATTTCAGGCAGCGCATTTAAAGGTCTTTCACTTTTAACAATTGATAAAAACGAAATAAGAAATCAAAAAATTGTTGATAATCAAAGCTATACTAACGCATTGTTGGTAGATGTTACAGGCGATGGCTATTTAGATATAGTAGCGTATAATTTGCTGGGCAGATCACTTGAGTTTTATTATAACAACACAATTGGTGAATTCAGGGAAACAAGAAAAATAAAATTAAATGATCAGATAAATTCACTCCAGAATTTTGATATTAACCTTGATACATACCAGGACCTTGCATTTTCAATGGGTAAGTCAATTCAAATTATTTATGGAGATTCCGTTTCATCATATGAAAAATCAATTTCAATCGAAACTTTATTTCACCCTGATAAATTTATTTTAGGTGATTTTAACAAGGACGGTAAAATTGATGTTGCTTATATTAATCTTAACAGCCAGGCTTTATCAATAATTTTTGCCAAAAGTGAATATGAATATTATCCCGAAACTATTTATTTAAAAAAAGAAGGAATTACAAATCTTATACCCTTTTATAGTAAATTCGTAAATGGTATAGCGTTAATTAGCAGCCGTGGATACATTTATTCAATTACAAACCTATCAGGAATAACTGAAGAAGTTAATATCTCATTGGGAGCAGAGCCCGGCGCTATTTCTAGTTTTGATCTCAGTAATAACGGAATAAATGACCTTGTTTTTATTGACAATTTTGATAATTCATTAAAACTGATTGTCAGAAATAATGCAGGAATCCCTTCTGTATTGTATACAGCGAAATTATTTGGAAATTACAGCAGGATAGTAACAGATGGTCAAAATCCGGGAAACAACACATTCTATTGTTATTCACCGGGCCAGAAGGTAATTGAGGTTATATCAATTGATTCTAAAAATGGCAATGTTTCTAGGAATTCTTTGTACGCTCCCGGTGGAATTCAGCAAGTAAAAATTTTTTCATCCAAAGAAAGTGGGACGAAAATTTCAGCAGTTTACCTTAAAAACGGAATTTTAGGACTATCGCAGTTTGAGTTCAAAGATTTTCGATATATTACATCTGATTACCCGGTAATAGATAAAAATGTTTTTAGTGTAAGTGAATCTGCAAATCTGGTACCGGAAATTTTTTACTGGAAGAAAGAGGATAGCTTACAGGTTTTATATAAAGCATCTTTATTGAACAGTTTTAAGGATCCTGTTAAATATTTTCAATTCAGAATGAAAGATACTACTTTGATAAATTCTTTTACAGGTGATATGTTTAACAGGGATGAACATGTTTCCATTAGTTTCTTTGAAACTCCCCACAAAAATTTTGCTGTTTTGTCATCAGAAAAACATCCTTCAATTATTGTAAGTAAAGATTTAATAAATCATTTTAGGATTAAAAATAAAAATCAGTTATTTTTTGGAGAAATGAAGTTTAGCAGATTGAAAAAATTATTCATCTATGTCCCGGATGAAGGAGCACTTCATTTAATTGATTTTGTGAAACAGGGTAAAGAGATTGTGATATGGAAAATAAATGATAGCCCGGGTGTTCAAAATTATTTCATAAAAAATATGAATTATAAAGATTATCATTTTGTTTATACTGATTCTAAAAGCAATTGCATAAAAATTAAACAAATCACCAAATGAAAAAAATATTAGCTGTTCTATATTTATTTACATCATTATCAATTGCTCAGGAGTACACAACTGCCCAACTAAATTCGATGTATGACCAATATGCCCTAAAAAGATTTGAGGTTAGGGTATCAGGGCAGGTAAGTACTGAAGCTGCTGCTGAATCTGCTGAACATCAGGCAGAAAAATGCGGATTTGGAATTGCAAATATTATCAAATTAAATATAGAGCGTTTTTCACCCGAACAACAGAATGTTTTAAAAAAACTATTAAACAGGCCGGGAACGGATACCAGCATTGTTTCACCCGGTGGTTTTTTCAGAATACATTTTTATAAATCCGGATCTGAAGTACCATCATTTGATGTAAATCAATTTGCGTTAGCTGCTGATTCAGCTTATCGGTTTGAAATTAATTTTCTCGGTTATTCTGCTCCTCCGGTAGACAACGGTGGAGGCGGGGATGACAAATATGATGTTTATATTCTTAACCTTGGTAATCTTTACGGGCAAACTTTGTTTGATTTCCCGGTTGGTGCTGGATCTGGGAAATATACTTCCTACATGGAAATTGACAATGATTTTGCCGGATTTAATACAACAGGATTAAACGCCTCCAAAGTTACTGTTGCTCACGAATTTCATCATGCTATTCAAATTGGTAATTATATTTTCAGGGATACTGATATTTATTTCTATGAACTAACTTCTACTTCAATGGAGGTTTTTGTTTATCCTTCAATTCCTGATTACTACCAATATCTTCCGTCATATTTCAACAATACTACCTTGGGGTTTGCTTCACACGATGGTTATGATTTGGCAATCTGGAATATTTTTCTTCAAAATAAATTTGGATACGGAATTATAAAAAGGCAATGGGAATTAATGCCCGCACAAAAATCTCTTGTTGCAATTAATACGAGCCTTGTAGAACAGAATTCATCCTTTGGAAAAGCAATAAATGAGTTTGGAATATGGACTCATTTTACAAATTATAGAACTGTGCCAGGAATATATTTTAGCGCAGCTGCAGATTATCCGCTTGTTCATCCATTGTCAGAAGTAGAGTTTACTTCTCCTTCAAAATCTGTACAGGTAAATGCAAAAGCTGCATCAAATAATTTTATAACATTTAAAAATGCCGCTGATACTTTAACAGCGCTTATAACAAATGTTGATTATCAAACCGGTATTGACAGTGCTCAAAAATCTATACCTTTTACATTTACTTTGTTTGATAATCCAACCAGCGGCTCAATAAAATTAACAAATAAATATTCAGCTAATCTTACCGTGTCAAATCAGGCTCAATGGATGACTTCAGAATTCTTAAATAACCAATTAATTAAATCTGATACATCCGAAAATCCGCCTGTTACTTCAGAACTGGCTTATGCATATCCGTCGCCATTTTATTATAATAAAATTTATGCAAACGGGTCATTAATGTTTTTACCCGTTCCGTTGAATAATACTGGTAATGCAGATGTTAATGTTTATACTTCAGCACTTGAACTTGTTTATTCAGCAAACCTTGGTGCTTTTAATCACATTGGCCATTATGTTGTAAAGTGGAATGGAAGAAAAAGTAATAATGAAAAGCTGCCTTCGGGAATTTATTTGTTTGTAACAAAATCGGGGGAAAATGTTTTAAAAGGGAAACTTGTAATATTTAATGAGTAAGGCGAACCCGCCTGACTAAAAAGTTTCTACTTATAAAAATAATATCTGGAGTTTAAAAATTAGAATTTTCATTGTGTTTCTTTTTAGTTGTTTATTAGCGGATAGTTATGAGTAATTATTTCCTAAAAGCAGAGTCCATTTCAAAAAACTTTGGAAGAAGATTAATTTTCCGTAATATAAATTTTCTATTTAGCACTTCTGGTGTTTATGGCATATCCGGCCCGAATGGTTCCGGAAAATCAACACTTATTAAGATTATTTCAGGAATAAATTCACCAACCTCCGGGAAGATAATTCATAGCTATGATGATAAAGAAATTATTTCCGAAAGGCTGCACAATTTTATAGGATTTGTTTCACCCTATCTTGTATTGTACGAAGAATTCAGCGCGTGGGAAAATCTGAATTATTTTGCAAAGATACGGGACGTTCCTTTCGATAAAGAAAAAATCGAATTACTGCTTAATGATTTTCTTCTTTATGACAGAAGAGATGATCTGGTTAAGACATATTCTTCGGGAATGAAACAGAGAATGAAATTTATATTTTCATTGATGCATTCGCCAAAACTAATTTTACTCGATGAGCCTACTTCAAATCTCGATGATGAAGGTAAAGCGACTGTTTATAAAATTGTTGAGAGGGAAGGAAAGAATAATATTGTAATTATTGCATCTAATGAAAAATCCGATCTTGCTCTTTGCGGAGAAATAATTTTATTAGAAAAATATAAAGTATAGAAGTAATAAAATAAATCTGAAAGATTAAAATTGTCATTCCCGTGCAAACGGAAATCTATTGTGGTTATATTGGATTCCCACTTTCGTGGGAATGACAAACAAAAGGAAACAATTATTCAGGCTTTAAATATGATTAAGTCCGATAAACATTATTTAGAATTAGGGATAAAATAGAATTTTTATGAATTCAAAAGCATTTGCATTATTCAATAAAGATCTCAATTCAGAATTAAGAACAAGGTATGCCGTTAATTCACTAGCTATGTTCATAATAGTAGCAATAAGTGTTATTTTATTCTCTATCGGTAATGAAAGAATTCCACAAAGCCTGACAGGCGGACTTTTTTGGGTTGTGATTTTTTTCTCAGCAATGTCAGGGCTTGCAAGAGCGTTTGTCTCTGAAGAGGAAAGAGGTACTTCGCTTACACTTCAACTGATTGCAGCACCGTCTACAATATTTACAGGCAAGTTATTATTCAATCTGATTCTTGTATTTCTGATGAATATAATTATTGCACTTTTATATTCGGCATTGTTTGACGAATTTGTAATCAGGAGTTTCTATTTATTTTTATTAACTTTTGTACTTTCGAATATAGGGCTTGCAGTTTCTTCAACAATAATTGCGGCAATTATTGCCAAAGCAGGTTCTAAAGGAACCTTATACCCGGTTCTTTCGTTTCCAATCTTACTGCCTTTAATATTAACCTCAGTTGAGTTAACTTCGAATTGTATGGTTGGCACAACAATTGTTGATTCACAGGTAGAACTAGGTGTTTTAATAAGTTATGACGTAATAATGCTCACCGTATCTTATATGTTATTCGATTTTATTTGGAAAGATTAGTAATTTTAAACAATATTTAAACTATATGAAATTATCAGTGATTTGGAAAACTTTTTTATTCATTTTGCTCTGCTTCGTCTCTGTGGCAGGAATAGCATTTCCCATTGTTGAGAACCCGGTTCATTGGTATCAATTTCCAATTATTCCTGGTTTAGAAGAAAATGCTAAAATAATATTTTTTCATGTTCCAACAGCATGGCTGACAGTTATCGCATTTTTTATGTCGACCTATTTCAGCTTTAAATATTTAAAGAAAAAAAATCTTGACGATGATGCAAAATCATACACAGCGGCTCAGCTTGGAATGATTTTTTGTATTCTTGCAACCGTAACCGGCGCAGTGTGGGCTAAATTTGCATGGGGTTCATACTGGAGCTGGGATCCAAGACAAACAAGTATATTTGCTCTGTTGTTAATTTACGGTGCGTGGTTTGCACTTCGTTCATCAATTGAGTCGGAAGAAAAAAGAGCAACATTGTCGGCAGTTTATTCTATACTTGCGTTCGTTACTGTTCCTTTTTTTATTTTTGTAATGCCCCGAATTATGACCGGCCTTCATCCCGGTTCAGCTGATGATCCCAATTCGGGCCCTGTAGTAGACTTCAAAATGAATGCAAATATGCAGCTAATATTTTTTCTTTCCCTGATAGCTTTCACCATACTGTATTTCTGGATGTGGAGAGTTGGTTATAGATCAATGATAATCAGGGACAAAATTTCTAAACAATCTTCACGAGGTTAAATTTGGAAGGCTTTTATATTTTTTTACAAAATAACGCAATATATATTGTTACTTTTATTGTACTTATCGTTTGGACCGGAGTGTTCCTTTATATGAACAATCTTGATAAACGACTAAAAGGAATTGAAAAGGAAATGAAAGGAGAAAAAAATGAAAAATAAGTATTTATTCGGCGGAGCTATAATAATTATCTTTTTAGGTTTTATGGGATATTTATTTACACAAAGTAACATTCAGTATGAAAATAATTTTAATACAGTAATGTCAAAAGATAAAACTGTTAAAGCAACAGGTGTCTGGGTTAAAGAAAAAAAATATGAAATAGATAAACCAAACAGGAAATTTTCTTTTTACATGGAAGATGAAAACGGTACACAGATGAAAGTTGTGTATGACGGAACAATCCCGAATAATTTTGAGTCGGCTCAAAGCGTAGTTGTAACGGGTAAATACCAGGACGGATTATTTCACGCTAAAGAAATTTTAACAAAATGCCCCAGCAAATACGAAGGCGAAAACATAAAAACTTCGGGCATTTAGATATTTTTAATTAAACCGTTGAGGATTAGATGATTGGAAGCATAGTTTTATCGATGGCGTTATTGTTCAGTTTTTTGGCAATGGTAATGTATTTTCTTAGTGTTCGTGGTTATAAAAACACCTTGAATTACGGTAGGATCGCTTATCACGGAATGGCAATTCTTGTAATAATTTCCGCAGCTCTATTATGGCGTGCGATTCTTACACATTCCTATGAATACAAATATGTATACGATTACAGCAGCAGTGATCTTTCAATCGGATTTCTACTTTCAACATTCTGGGGCGGGCAGGAAGGAAGCTTTATGCTGTGGCTTCTTCTTTCTTCTATAATTGGATTGGTACTACAATCATACTCATCTAAAAGAGGTGACCTTGAACAAAGAGTAATGGCAGTGTTTGCACTTTCCACTACGTTTTTATTAGTTATGGTTTCACCGGCTTTTAAAAATCCTTTTGGGTTCATCTGGGCTGATCCAACTTTTATTGATATAAAAAATATAAATTCGGCATTTCTTTCTATGCCTTTTCTTCAGAATTTTATTTTTTCTGACGGACAGACAAATCAACAGTTTGTTAAAATGTCATCCGAACTTTATGCAGGGTTAACTTCTGCAGGAATTTCAGTAAATCAATTCATTATCAACGGTAAGGGGTTGAACCCACAGTTGTTGAATTTCTGGATGCAGATTCACCCGCCAATCCTGTTTATTGGATTTTCAATGGCAACTGTGCCGTTTGCTTTTGCAATGGCTGCAATGATGAAAAACGATTACAAAGATTGGGTAAAACAAGCATTCCCCTGGGTT
>Ga0209323_10003364_pt1 | contig 10638 bp, 8 predicted proteins | sample Rifsed19ft2_FD_184014 | JGI IMG/M metagenome (GOLD analysis project Ga0209323, IMG submission 184014) | Soil microbial communities from Rifle, Colorado, USA - sediment 19ft 2 (version 2) | ecosystem: Environmental > Terrestrial > Deep subsurface > Rock core/Sediment | place: Rifle, Colorado...
GTCCGCCCGCTCGCGCTCGCCGACTCCGCGGATCTCGGACTTGATCTCGTCCGTGATGTGAGGGATGATCTGGACGGTCTTCCCCAGGTAGTCCCCGCGCCGCTCCTTGTCGATGACCGCGCGGTACACCTTCCCCGTCGTGATGTTGTGGTCCCCCGTCAGGTCGACGTCGAGGAACCGTTCGTAGTTGCCCAGGTCGAGATCCGTCTCCGCCCCGTCGTCGAGGACGAAGACCTCCCCGTGCTGGTACGGGTTCATCGTGCCCGCATCCACGTTGAGGTACGGGTCGATCTTGATCGGAGAGACCCTCAGGCCCTGCGACTTCAGGAGGACCCCGATCGAGGAGGTGGAGATCCCCTTCCCGAGTCCCGACAGAACGCCCCCCGTGACGACAACGAACTTCACGTCAAATCACGGGATTGGTCCATCCTGGGAGTCGCAGATATAGTTTGTGTCACATGTGCCGGAAGACGCTCGTGGGGTTCACGCCGAGAGAACCGACGAATTCGGAGGCGATCTTCCATGCGTCTCGGCGCGGGTACATCCCCAGGACCGCGCTCGGGTCCGCACTGAGCTGGGTGAGGCCTTCCGCCCACGCCTCCACGTAGACGTTGGCTCCTCCTTGGGCACCTTGTGCCATCACGGCGAGCACGCGCCTTCCGGCCCAGAGCTCGCTGCCGCGGGACATCGCGACGTGGGAGGGGGACGCATGCTCGATCTTGAGGCCCCGGCTCGCGGCGAACGCGGCCGCGGCCTGAAGGACCCATTCCTCTGTCCGTCCCGGCAGGTAGAAGTGAGCGACGCTCTTCCCCACGGCCCGGACATCCGCCCGCCGGACAAAAAACCTTATGCCGGAGGTTCGACTCCATGGGGTCGATGCCCACGGCCACCGTCCCCGGAATCCAACCCGGACAGCGGGCCCCCGAATTCGACCTGCCCGGTGTGGATGGCAAGGCGCACCGCCTCTCGGCCTTCAAGGACCCCATCCTCGTCGTCTTCTTCACCTGCAACCATTGCCCGTACGTCCAGGCGTGGGAGTCCCGATTCACCGACATCCAGCGAGACTACGCGTCGAAGGGCGTGCGCCTGGTCGGGATCAACTCGAACGACGAGGACAAGTATCCCGAGGACGACTTCGCGCACATGAAATCGCGGGCGAAGGAGGAGGGCTACAACTTTCCCTATCTCCGGGACGAGAGCCAGAAGGTCGCGGAGGCCTACGGGCCCGTCGCCACGCCGGATTTCTTCGTCCTCGACGCGGCGCGCGTGGTCCGCTACCGGGGTCGGCTCGATGACGACCACCAGGATCCGAAGAAGGTCACGAAGCGCTACCTGCGGGACGCCTTGGACGATCTCCTCGCGGGTCGCCCGGTGAAAGCGTCCCTCACGCCCCCGTACGGCTGCTCAATCAAGTGGAAGCCGGAACACTTCAAGTGATGTGCGTCCAAGTCTGCGACGCGACAGGATAGGCCTGAAGCGCGTTGACGACGTACCACTCCAGGATGACGGTAATGTCCGCGTGGAACGCCCTGCCTTCCGCGACGGCGATGCCCGTGACGACGAACTCCGCGAAATCGTGGATGACGGGCACGCTTCCATAGCTCGACTCTCCGTACACCCGCCACTCCACGAACGTGCCGAGGCCGGAGAAGTCCGTGTTGGGGCTCACGTACCCCGAGGGGCCGTGGATGCTCACTCCATCGATGGTCGTGCACATCGCGGGACCGACCGCGAATGAGGTCCCCGGGCAGAAATCGCCGGGGATGCCGTTCCCGGTGTCCGCGCGGACGAGAATGCGATACGGTCTGACGTCCTCGTCGAACACGTGGTTCCAGACCCGGATTCGGATTCTGTACAAGTCCCATTCCGGCTGAGTCTCCGAACCGGGAATCCGGCTCACGTCGGTGCTGACGGTGAGGGCGCCTTCAGGAAGCGGATACCAGGATGGCCCGAGCCGAATGACGTCCGCTGCGACGCCGACCGCAAGGACTGACGCCGCGACCAAGACGGCGACGGCCGCAGAGACGAGCCGACGGCGAGCCCTGCGCTCTACCTCCGAACCTTGCGCGTGCGTGGCCTCCCTCCGGCGCTCTGTCGTGTCTTCGAGAACTTCTCGAGTCGCCACTCCAGGAACGAGTGGGCGGCTCGGAGGTTCCCGCTCTTCCGATACGTCCTCAGGATTCTCGTCGTTTCCGTCGGGTCCCCTCGGAGGTCTCGGACAAACCGCTCGACGTTCCGCAGGGCACGGGTCACGTCGTCCACGATCGGGATGGATGCCCGTCGGGACGTCCTCGAGAGGGGGTTGAGATCGACGCTGATGACCGTCTTGCCCATCTTCACGAGCGCCTCCGCGCGGTCGCCATCCTCTAGCGGGACGAGGACGACGTCCGCGTGGTAGATCCCTTCCCGGTGGCACAATGCCCGTTTCGATTCGAGCCCCGGAATCCTTGCATCCGGCCGCGGTCCCAAGACATGGGAGGCGCCGCTCCTCTCGAGAGTCCGCACGATCGTCCTCACCCGCCCTTCCGTGCGGTGGAAGAGATTCACCTCGATGGCCGCGGGGACCGCCCTCGCCAGACGCACGACGTCTCGTGCGGCGAGCGCGGCGACGTTCCCGTTCACGGAGACCACCGGATGCGTCGCAAGGAGGAGTGCCGCGGCCGCCGCCTTCTCTGCGACGAGGGCGGGCGCGCTCGTCTCCTCGCCGAGCAGATAGTCGAAGGCCTCTCCTCGGCCATGGGCGATGAGTCCCTCGGGGACGACGACGCCGGCCCTCCATGCCCTGACGAGCTTCTCCCGCCGCACGAGAGACTCGTACCTCGGATGGGACTTCGGGACTCTCACAACATCCCCTTGATTCTCTCGACGAACTTCGCGCAGCCATGCCAGAGAGGATCCGCCGCGGGCATCCCGTACTTCGCTTCCCACTCCCGCACGGTCGTCTCGACCTGCTCGCGGGTCATGTTCTCGTGGTTGATCGCGAGGCCGAACACCTTCGCGCCCCGCGAGAAGAACTCGAGCCACTCGATCTCCTCCTCCACCGTGGGCATCGGCCACGCGACGACGTCCCTGCGGAAGTTCCTCGTCCTCCGGGCGGGGGCATGCATCATGAGGATCGCGGACGGGAAGGAGGCCATGATGATCGCTCGCGTGCCGCACACGTATGCGGGGTGGGAGATGCTCCCCTGGCCCTCGACGATAATCGCCTTGGGCTTCGTCTCCTCGTACGCCCGGACGACCTCCGCCTCGAGCTCGCCGACCATGAAGTCCCCTTTGATCGAGTCGAGGGGCACGCCGTACGTCGACCCCTGCAGGAGCCCGGTCTGTCCCGTGGCGACGAACGTCGTAGGAATCCCCGCAGCAGTAAGGGCGTCCGTGAGGAGCAGCGCGGTCGTCCGCTTCCCGATCGCCCCGTCGGTCCCGAGGACCGGGATCCGGAGACACGGGAGCTTCCGGGAGCGGTCGCTGAACTGCTGGGCCTCGCGGATCGGGCGCGGCCGCCGGACGTCGACGAGTCGCACCCCGTGTTCCGCCGCGAGCTTCGCGAACTCCGGGTCGTCTTGAAGGTACTCGTGGAGACCCGCGACCACGTCCAGCCCGCGCTCGATCGCGCTCCGGAGGACCGGCCGGAACTCCTTCGGGATGTAGCCGCCGACCGTCGCGACGCCCACGATCACAGTCTGCGGTCGCGTCTTCCCGACGGCCTCGTCGAGGTCCCTGACGATCGGGATGCCGTTCGCGCGGCCGTCGAGGACCTCCCCGGCGTCCCGGCCGGCCTTCGTGCGGTCGATCACGGCGACGATCTCGTAGCGTTTCGAGTAGCGAACGAGCCCGTTCGCGGTCTTGCCCGTGTTCTGGCCGAAGTAGCCGTCGCAGAGGATCGCCGCGCGCTCCACGTGGATCGCCCACCCGTCGTGTCGAGGGGAGGGGGAGGGGGGCCTTGAGCCCTCCGTCGATACCCCTCTCCTCCGTTCTCAGGAATCTCCGTTGATAACGACGGAGGAAACTCCATACTGGCCTTAAACCTAGACGCCGTCAATGCTCAACGGGTTCCGCCGAGCCCTGAGAGGACGCTCTCCCCCGCGGGCGGGTCGGCGTCGCTCGGCGATCTGCGCCCTTGATAGCGGCACCCGGGCCCTGCGGCGGCGGGACCTCGAGGCCGCCCGGTCGGCGTTCGAGGCCGCGGCGAAAGCGGACCCGGACTGCGCCCCCGCCTGGAACAACCTCGGGGTCGTCCTCGACCGCGCACGGTCCCCGGAGGACGCCCTGAACGCGTTCAACCGCGCCCTCAAGCTCCGCCCGTCGTTCGTCGACGCCTGGTGCAACAAGGGCGTCGTCCTCCTCCGCCTCGGCCGGGATGACCGGGCGGCGGAGTGCTTCGACACCGCCCTGGGGCTCGACCCGCATTCCCCCCTCGCGCTGATGAACCTGGGAGTCCTCCGAGCGCGCCAGGACGATCCGATCGGGGCGATGGACCTCTTCGAGCGCTCGCTCAAGGAGGATCCGGCGTACGCCCCTTCGTGGGTGAACCTCGGTTCCGCCCTCCTCGAACTCGGGGACATCGAGCGGGCTCTCCAGTGCTACAACACGGCCCTCCGCCGGAGGCCCGAGTACGCGGAGGCGTGGCTCCAGAAGGGCCGCGCCCTCCTCGAGTCGGGGAAGCCGGGCGACGCTCGCTTCTGCTTCGAGCGCGCGCTCCAGGCGCGCCCGTCCCTCTCGGACGCGAAGGCGGCCCTCGCGGCCTTGCCGGAGGCCGGGTCGTGACCCGGCGCCTCGAGGACTTGCCGTCCTGTCCTGTGTGCGGGGGGTCCGTCCTCGGGCTCAGCCTGTGCGACTACTGCGGGGTCGCGGTGATCCGACGGGACCTGCGTGCGCTCCCACCGACGATCGACTGCCCCGAGTGCCACGCGGCGAACCCCGCGATGGTCATCTGCGACACCTGTCACGCGCGCCAGGCACTCGCGACCTTGCCCGAGAAGAGCGGCACCCCGGGTGCGTGTCCCTCCTGCGCGACGTTCCTCGCCCCTGGCGCGCGGGAATGCCCTGCGTGCGGTCGGAGGTTCGGACCCCCGGGGCCGACCCGGAAGCGCGTCAAGGCGCGCAAGCGTCGGCGGATCAAGGGCGCGGTCGACGAGTCCCTCCTCCGGGAGATGCGGCGGATTCCCGGCGTCGACGAGGCCCGGGCCCGGGCGCTCCTCGCCCACGGGTACACCGCCGCCTGGAAGATTAACCGGGCGAGCGTGAAGGAGCTCGCCGCGATCGAGGAGGTCGGCATCGAGGGCGCCCGGGAGATTCGGGAGGGCCTCCGGTTCGTGCGCCAGTTCCCGCAGCGCCGTCGCCGGGAGGTGCTCGACGAGGAGTACACGTGCCCCCTCTGCGACTGCGTGACCTCGGCGTTCTCCGCCGTGTGCCCGGACTGCGGGGTCGCGTTCGACGAGGAAGAGATGGACGAGGACGTTCGCCGGAGCCTCCTCCAGGAGGGTGAGCACAGCCTTCTCGCGTTCTACGACCTCCACCTCGGCGACGACCCCGATGACTCGGAGCTCTGGTACGCCCGCGGACTCCTCATGGAGTCGATGGGACAGAAGGACGAGGCGTTCCGGTCCCTCGACCGCGCCGCGGCGCTCAGCCCCGCGTCGCGCAAGATCGGTCTTGCCCGGGCTCGATTCCTCACGAAGTCCGGCGCCGACGCGAAGGCGAAGGACGAGGGCCGGGCGAAGCTCCGCGCGCTCGTGGAGGACGTCGCGGTCGACCAGGGGATGAAGGCGTTCCAGCGATCCCTTTCGGATCTCGGACCCTCCTGCTCGTTCTGCGACGAGTCGCTCCCCGCGAACGCGGCGGTCTGCCCGGCCTGTTCGATGCCCGTCGGTCGCCCGCAGGAGCGCGCGCCCGCGAAGCCCGAGGAGCCGGAGGAGATCCTGGACACCCTCGTGAAGAACCTCGAGGCGCCTCCGGAGCCGGCCGCGCACGAGGAGGAGCGAGAGGTCACCACCCCCGCGAGCCTCGAGGCGCTCGTCGACAAGTTCGAGGACTCCCTGTCCCCCGAGGACGTCGAGCGGACCCGCCTCGCGACCCTGGATTGGCTCATGGACGAGCTCGAGGAGGCCGTCACCGTGGAGCCGGAGGCGCCCACCCCGGGGCCGATCCGGGCGAAACCGCCATCGGAGGCGGAGCGCCCGCCCGCGCGGCCCGTCGGTCGGCACGAGTCCACGGCCGCCGGCTTCCGTTCGAAGTCCCTTCTCCGCCGGCCGGGGTACGTGAACGGTGCGGGTGCGGTCAACGGGAAGTCCCGGGTGAACGGCCTCGTGAACGGCCGGGTGAACGGCCTCGTGAACGGTCGGGGCCGGGTGAACGGCTTCATCAACGGCAAGGGGTACGTGAACGGCGCCGGGATCCCGATCGCCCGGCTCCCAGCGACCCCGCGGCGGGCGACCTACGGGTTCATCGCCGCCGGCCTGGCAATGCTCGTGGTCTTCTCCGCCTTCCTGTTCTTCCCACCCGCCGCGCCCGCGGCGCCCGTGACGATTGACGGACAGTTCGACGACTGGGCCGCCGTGCCGTTCCTCGACCTCGCCACGCGGTCGGCGAACCCCGATGTGGAGATCGTCCGATACGCAGCTTTCCTGGACCGGACCGCGCTCTTCCTGCATGCCGCGACCCGGGGACCGACGTTCGGCGACGTCACCGGCTTCGACGGCATCTACTTCCTCATCGACGCCGACGGGACCGCCGCGACAGGGCTCCTCCATGACGGGCTCGGGATCGACTACGTCGTCGAGACGTACGGCAACGTCTCCTCCGTGTCGGCGAGGCTCTTCTCCTTCCCGCCGGCCGCGGGTCTGAACTGGAGCGCGAGGGAATCGGGCCCGAGCCTCCCCATCGCGGCGAGCAACCGCGGGGTCGAGGTCCTCGTCTCTGCATACGTCCTTGACCTGGACCCGACGGCGGCGCGTATCGCCGTCTACGCGGACGACTACGCGGGCGCATCGAGCCGCGGGCGCGCCCCTCTCTCCGTCTCCGGGGGGTTCGTCCTCCTCGAGACGCGGCCGCTGGCCACGATCGTCGGCCCCGGGTCGACCGACTTCCTGGAGGTCCGGGCGCGAGGCCTGGGGATCCCCGTCGGCGAGACGTGGACCGTGTCCGGCCTCTCGTTCCGCGCGACCCTCGGCCTTCCCTATGCACTCTCGGCGGAATCCGTGAGCATCACCCGGGACCGACCGACGGACGTCATCACGGTGTCCGTCCAGGTCTCGGGGTTTTTCTCCGGCGACGTCGTCGAGGTCGAGCTCGTCGGGGCCGCGGGCCCCCGGCCCGTGGCCGTCGCGAGCGAGCCCGTCCGTGCGTACGTCCTGTCCGTGCCGACGTCCACGAGGATCGACGGCCTGTTCGCGGAGTGGGCCGCGGACGCGGTCCCGGACACGGATCTCTCGCCCGTTGACAATCCGAACGTGGACCTCGTCCGCTACGCGGCGGCGACGGACCTCGCGTCCGGCTTCTTCTTCACGGAGGTCGCGGGGACCGCCCTCGGCGGTTCCGTCCCCCAGCGGCACCGGCCTTCCCCCCCAGGGAGCGGCGGCGGCACACCCGCGCCTCCCGGACCCCGGGCCCGGGTGACGGGTGAGGACATCCTGCGTGTCTACGTCGAAAGCAACGCCTCGGTCCCCGACGGCTTCGCCGTGGGGGGAATCCGAGCGGACCTCCTCCTCGATGTCCGGGGCCACAGCGGTCGTGTGACCTCCCGCGCCCTGTACGAATGGTCCTCCGGCTGGCGAACCGTTCCCGGCGCGACGATCGTGCTCGCGAAGAACGCCTCGGCGATCGAAGGGTCGTTCCCGATGGTCCTCGGGGTGAACGGATCGCGGGTCGTCTTCGAGTCCACGGACTGGTCCGGGATCACCGATCTCACGGACCCGGTGAACGCGACGATCGAGCCCCCGTTCCCCGCCCCGGAGTTCTCCTTCCCGATCACAATCAATGCACCCGAGTTCGAGGTCGCTCTGGCGCCCGTCGCGGGCACGGTGCTCCTCGGTCTCGCGTGCCTCCGGCGTCGCCGTCATCGCCGCCCGGAGAAATGATGTCGCCGACCCCCGCCAAGGTACTTGAACGTGGACCCCGTTCCGCGCGACGATGGAGCTGGGGGTCGTCGGGAAGCCCAACGTCGGCAAGTCGACGTTCTTCGCCGCGGCGACCCTCGCCCCGGCGGTGATCGCGAACTACCCGTTCACGACGATCGAGGCGAACCGCGGAATCGCGTATGTCCGGAAGCGGTGTCCCCACCTCGACCTCGGCCGGCCTTGCCAGCCGAGCAACGCGCCTTGCCAGGATGGAACCCGACTCGTCCCCGTCGAGCTCCTCGACGTCGCCGGGCTCGTCCCGAAGGCCCACGAGGGACGCGGCCTGGGGAACAAGTTCCTCGACGACCTGCGTCAGGCGTCCGCCTTCGTCCACGTCGTCGACGCGAGCGGCGCGACGGACTTCGAAGGGAACCCCGTGCCACCGGGTTCCCATGACCCCCTCGAGGACGTGCGATTCCTGGAGGAGGAGCTCGCGCACTGGATCGCGGGGATCCTCGCTCGGCAGTGGGACAAGGAGGCGCGCCGCGCGGACCTCGAAGGGACTGCGCCGGAGAAGGTCCTCCACGACCGCCTCACCGGCCTCGGCCTCGCGGAGACCCAGATCCACCTCGCCCTCCGGGACACCGCGCTCGATGCGAAGATGGCCCGGTGGTCCCACGACGACCTCGTGCGCCTTGGGCGAAGCCTCCAGCGCCGTGGCAAGCCCATGATCCTCGCCGCGAACAAGGCGGACCTCGCGACGCGGGAGCAGCTCGCGCGCCTCACCTCCGCGGACGGATACCGCGTCGTCGCGACCTCGGCGGAGTACGAGCTCGCGCTGCGCCGCGCGGCGAAGGCCGGTCTCGTCGAATACGAGCCCGGTGCCCGGATGTTCCGAGTGCGCGAGCCCTCCGCGCTGAGTCCCGTCCAGGGCAAGGCGCTCGACCGCGTCCGCACGTTCCTCGAGGACCGCGGGTCGACGGGCGTGCAGGGGTGTCTCGAGGAGGCGGTCCACAAGCTCCTCGACCGGATCGTCGTCTACCCCGTCGAGGACGAGACCCACTGGACGGACAAGAAAGGGAACGTGCTGCCGGACGCGTTCCTCGTCCCCCGGGGGAGCACGGCGAGGGACGTAGCCTTTAAGGTCCACACGGACTTGGGCAACCACTTCATCCGTGCCATCAACGGACGGACGAAGATGGTTGTCGGGCACGACCATCCCGTCGAGGATGGCGACATCCTCAAGATTGTGGCGAAGGCATGACGAACGGCTGGGACGTCCGCCTGCTCACGGCGTCGTACCGCCGCGAGGGACCGAACGAGGAACCCGTCCTCGAGCTCTTCGGCCGGACCCGGGACGGGAAGTCGATCACGGTCGAGTACCGCGGGTTCCGTCCCTACTTCTACTGCATCGAGCCCACCCAGGCCCTCCTCGACTACCTGCGCCGCGACCCGGAGGTCCTCGAGGTCGCGCCCGTCGAGCGGGAGGTCGCCGGCGTGAAGCACGCTTGCGGCAAGGTCGTTATGCACCACCCGTGGAAGACGCCGGAGTACCGGGAGCGGTGCCGGAAGTACAACTCGGAGGTCCTCGCGGCAGACATCCCGTTTCCGCATCGGTTCATCTTCGACATGGACCTCGCGTCCTGCGTCCGGGTGATCGGCAAGGAGACGAAGGGGCCGTACTCCACGGAGCTCGTCGTCCTCGCGGAGCGGTTTGAGCCGACGGAGCCATTCACCCCGCGGATTACGATCCTGTCGTTCGACATCGAGAACTCCCTCACGGACCCGACGATCCTCTGCCTCGGACTCGCCTGGCGCGAGGGCAACGCGATCCGGACGGATTGCCTGAGCGGGCCGGAGAAGGAGATTCTTCGCGGCTTCTTCGACCGCGTCGCGAAGCTCGACCCCGACGTGATCACGGGATACAACATCGACGGCTACGACCTCCCCGTCCTGGAGAGCCGCTCCCGCGCGCTCGGCCTCGGAGGCCTCCCCATCGCGCGCGACGGCCAGACCGCGAGCAACTTCGGGGACCGGTTCTGGCGAGCCCACGGGCGGATCATCGCGGATGCGTGGTGGTCCGTTAAGATCGAGCTCCATCCCAAGCAGGAGACCCTTGACGCGGTCGCGCGCTGGCTCCTGAACGAGGGGAAGCACGACGTCGACCGACGGAACATGGACCAGGAATGGGCGCGGGACCCGCAGAAGGTCATGGAGTACTGCAAGAAGGACGCGGAGCTCGCGCTGCGGATCCTCGAGAAGGTCTCGCGGATCGACAAGTCCATGGACCTCGCCGTCGTGTCGAAACTCCCGCTCGACGACGTCCTGAACGGCCGGACGTCCCAGCTCATCGATTCGATCCTGATCCGGGCCGCGGACCGCGGCGGCTTCGGCATCCCGATGACCCGTCAGGGGCGCGGAGAGGGCTCGATCGAGGGCGGGTATGTTCATAGCCTCCAGGGCGGGCTGTACGAGTGGGTTGGCGTCCTCGACTTCACCTCCATGTACCCGTCGATCATCATCGACAAGAACATCTGCTTCACGACCCTCAACCCCGGGGGCACGATCACGAGCCCCACGGGCG
>Ga0209323_10003366_pt1 | contig 10637 bp, 6 predicted proteins | sample Rifsed19ft2_FD_184014 | JGI IMG/M metagenome (GOLD analysis project Ga0209323, IMG submission 184014) | Soil microbial communities from Rifle, Colorado, USA - sediment 19ft 2 (version 2) | ecosystem: Environmental > Terrestrial > Deep subsurface > Rock core/Sediment | place: Rifle, Colorado...
TGAAAATCGCCGAACTCGCGGTTGCCGAGCGGCACCAGGGCAGACGGTGTATCGGCGGGAATCGCGGGGGCACATGCAGTCAGGAGGAGGAGTGTTATTACCCCGAAGTGCCGCATCCCAATGCGTCCTCCGAACTTCAGCTTCGTCATGGCGGCACCTCCCGCTCCCAATGCTAGATCCATCCTCAGCCACTGGGGAGCAGCATCCCGCAGCGCGAACACCTCCTTCACAGACCCGAACGCTTCTGTTGTCGGCAAGGCCCTCTCGATCTTAGTGCGCGGCCCCCCGCTAGACCCCGCAGTGGAGCCCAGCTACGTTTAGGTCGTCCTCACGATCCTAGCAAATCGACCACCAAGGGCCTGTGAAGTGCGACTTCTCGCCGCCGCCCCCTCTGTTTCACGGTGAAACAGTTCGAGCATCCTGCCGAGTCTGGGTGCTGCTGAGACGCGGCGGAAGCCACAGCGACCGCGGAGTCGACGCTCGCGACCCCCGATCGGGGCTGTTCGATTGGCCCACGGGAGCCGAGCGACTCCGCGCGTCGAGTCCTCCGCACCAGCCTCCTCCCGGTACCATCTGCGTCGAGGGCAGCGACTCTCCGTCACACGAGCCAGCACATTTGCGCAGCGCTGTTCGGTTGCGGTATATACCCCTCTGGCGAGCGCCATGCCCTCTGAACTCTGCCGCCCGCGGAGAACCCCGGGCGGCGCCGCGGCGATCGTCAGTCCGGTCGTCGGTCGAGCCAGGCCCGGACCGCCTGCGCGAAGCGCGAGAAGCGCGCCGGCGCCACCGCCAGGTGCTCGGCGACCCGGTCGGGGTCGACGCGCAGGTAGCCGTGCACCAGGATGTTGCGGAAGCCGCCGAGGCCCCGGAGCTCGTCGCGGAGCGCGGGATCGATGACGCCCACGGTCCCGAGCTGGACGATGATGTCCTCGTAGTCCCTGGCGCTGGCGCCGAACTCCGCGCTCAGGATGTGATTCCCCACGTCGAAGACGATCTCGGCGCCGAGCAGCAGCCCACGCTCGACGGCCCAGGCGTCCCTGAAGCTGTCCCGGAGCGCGCGGCGGTCCAGGCGCGCGAGCTCCTCGAGCCGCGAGATCACGTCCTCCAGCCGCAGGAGCCGCTCCCGGACGGCCTCCGGCCTAAGAACCACGCGAGCGCTCCGCCTGCCGCTCGCCCGCCAGCCGCCACTGGGTCTCGCGGTAGGGCGCGAAGTCCCAGTAGCGTGTGCGCGTCCGCGTGACGAACTCGGTCTCGATGTCGTCGTCGCGCGCGAAGAGGCAGCGCCCGCCTTCGACCACCTCGTGCGCGAGGACGATCGGCGCGTCGTTGAGCGAGACGAGGTCGATCGGGGCGCCCGTCGCCTCGGCGAGATCCGCCTGGCGCCGGCCGAGCTCGTCGAGGGAGAGCGGAGGGTCGGCGAGCACCGCCAGATCCACGTCGCCGACGGCCGAGCGGGCCGGAGCGGCCGCCGACCCGAACACGTACACGAGCCTGACCCGCCAGTCCGCCGCCAGCAACTCGGCCGCGCGTGACGCCGCGCGGCGCGCGGCGTCGCCGGGGACGCTCGCCCTTCGTTCCACGGCCCGAGCATAGCACCCGCATGTGCCAACCCACGGGCGAGGCCGACATCCGCCCATCGCCCCCGCACACCGGATTGCCCTGCGAATAGGGCAACTGCACCGCCCTCGCGAACAGTGCAGCTGCACGCCTTCCATGATGAGGACGAACCAAATTAGCGGTTGACAAGCCTCCTTGATCCGCGGATAGTCCGTCCGCCAATGCTGTGGGAGACGCTTGCGGGGCTGCTCCGGGGACCTATCAGCGGTCCCGCGGCTCGACGTTTCCCGACGGCATTTCCGGATTCAGGCCGCCGGGCACCTCGCAAGGTCGCGGTGCTCTGGGCTGTCGCCGCGGGCCTGCTGATCGCCTTCGGGCCGGGGCCGGCACACCCGCAGCCGTCCGGCCCCACGGCGGCCGACGCCGGCCGCCCCTCGGGCCGGCCTGCCGTCTTCGAGCCGAACGTCGGCCAGGTCGATCCCCGGGTGCGGTTCCTGTCGCGGGCCCGGGGCTACACCCTCTACCTGACCGATACCGAGGCGGTGCTGGCCCTGAACGGGGGGCCAGGCGACGGAACCGTCCTGCGGATGAGCCTGGTCGGGGCCCAGCGCTCGCCGCGTGTCACGGGAGTGGGAAAGCTCCCCGGGATCGTCAACTACGTCATCGGCAACGATCCGACACGCTGGCGGACGAATATTCCGACCTACTCCGGGGTCAAGTACGCGGGCGTCTACCCCGGCGTGGACGTCGTGTACTACGGGCGGGACGGGCAACTCGAGTACGACTTCGTCGTCGCCCCCGGCGCCGACCCCCGTGCCCTCACGCTGGCCTTCGAGGGCCCCGACAAGCTCGACGTGGACGCCCAGGGCAACCTCGTCCTCCGGACCGCCGCCGGCGAGCTCCGCCTGCGCAAGCCGCTCGTCTACCAGGAAGTGGACGGCACGCGGAAGCCCGTCGCCGGCGCCTACGTCCTCAAGAGCCGAGACCGGGTCGGCTTCCAGGTGGCGGCCTACGATACCGGGAAGCCGCTGGTCATCGATCCGGGTCTCGAGTATGCGAGCTACCTCGGAGGGAGCAGGGACGACAGGGGCCTCGGCATCGCCGTCGATGCGGCCGGGAACGTCTACGTGACGGGCTCGACCTCCTCACCCAACTTCCGAACGACCGTCGGCGCCCACGATCGCAAGCTCGGCGGCCACACCGATGCCTTCGTGACGAAGCTCGACGCCGCGGGCCACCTCGTCTACTCCACCTACCTCGGCGGGGGCGGGCCCGACGCGGGCCACGCGATCGCGGTCGACGCGCTCGGCAACGTCTTCGTCACCGGAGAGACCCAGTCTGCCGACTTCCCCGTGACCACCGGCGCGTTCGACGGCTCGAACAACGGCGCCACCGATGTCTTCGTGACCAAGCTGAGTCCGAGCGGATCGGTTCCCGTCTACTCGACCCTCCTGGGGGGCACCGGCAGCGAGGTCGGCCGCGGCCTGACCCTCGACGGGTTCGGCAACGCGTACGTGACGGGCGAGACCGACTCGTCCGACTTCCCCGTCACCCCCGGCGCGTTCCGGACCGCGCTGGCCGGCGCCTCCGACGCCTTCGTGACCAAGCTCGATCCGTTCGGGTCGGCGCTGCAGTACTCCACCTTCCTCGGCGGGAGCCTGGCGGACTCCGGCCGGGCGGTCGCCATTCACTGCACCTCGCCGGACGACCCGGACAGCTGCAACGCCTACGTCGCGGGCGCGACCGATTCGCCGGACTTCCCCACGACGGCGGGAAGCTTCCAGCCCACGCCCGGCGGGGGCACCGACGCCTTCGTGGCGAAGCTGAACGCCGACGGGTCAGGGCTCGCCTACTCGACGTTCCTGGGTGGGAGCGGCGCCGACGAGGCCCTGGGCATCGCCGTCGACCTGCTCGGCTCTGCCTACGCCACCGGCGGGACCACGTCCTCCGACTTCCCCGGTCCCCCGACGCAGCTCGGGAGCGGAGGGGCGGGCGACGTCTTCGTCGCCAAGCTGAGCCCCGCAGGATCAGCCCTCGCGTATTCCACGCTGCTGGGCGGCGCGAGCAGCGACACCGGTCGCGCGATCGCCGTAGACGGCGCCGGGAAAGCCTACGTGACGGGGGAAACCGCGTCGGCGCCGCCAGCCGGGTTCCCTGTCACTGCCGGAGCGTTCCAGACCGCCCCCGCCGGGGCTTTCGACGCGTTCGTCGCGAAGCTCGACGCCGCCGGGTCGGCACTCGCCTACTCGACGCTCCTCGGCGGCAGTGGCGACGACGTCGGCCGGAGCCTCGCCCTCGACGGCGTCTCGGGCGTCTGGGTCACCGGGCACACCTCCTCCGGCAACGCGCCCTTCCCGACCACCCCCGGGGCCTTCCAGAGCGGCCTGGCCGGCGGGCTCGACGCCTTCGTCGCCAGGCTCGATCTCAACCAGCCTCCCGTCGCGGTCGGCGACGCCCACGGCGTCGACGAGGACACCGCGCTCGTCGTGCCCGCGCCGGGCGTGCTCGCGAACGACACGGATGCCGACGGCGACGCTCTCGCGGCCGTCCTGGTGGGCGGGCCATCCCACGGCGTGCTCGCGCTCGGCGCCGATGGATCGTTCACCTACACCCCGAACCCGAATTTCAACGGCGCCGATTCCTTCACGTACCGGGCTTCCGACGGTGCGGCCGGCTCGAACGTCGTGACGGTCTCGATCGCGGTCGCTCCGGTGAACGACGCGCCGACCGTGGCCGTGCCCCTCGCCGACCTGACCGTCGGCGAGGACGCCCCCGACTCCGTCCTCGACCTCTCGGGAACCTTCGCCGACGTGGACGTCGCCACGAACGGCGATGGGCTCACCCTCAGCGTCGTGGGCAACTCCAACCCCGCGCTGGTGACCATCGCGCTCGTGGGAACGACCCTGAGCCTCGACTATCAGCCGAACCAGCACGGCTCGGCCACCATCACCGTGCGCGCCACCGACACATCCGGGGCCTTCGTCGAGGACACGTTCGTGGTCACCGTGACGCCGGTCGACGACGCGCCGACCGTGGCCGTGCCCATCGCCGACCTGACCGTCGCCGAGGACGCCCTTCCCACCGCGCTGAACCTCTCGGGGACCTTCGCCGACGCCGACGGTGACGCGCTCATTCTCAGTATTGTCGGCAACACCAACCCGGCTTTGGTCGGCCCGAGCCTCGCGGCGACCGGCCTCACGCTGACCTACCAGCCGAACGCGAACGGTGTCGCCAGCATCACGGTCCGCGCCACCGACTCGACCGGCGCGTTCGTCGAGGACACGTTCGTGGTCACCGTCACCCCGGTGAACGACGCCCCGGCCGTGGCCGCGCCCATCGCCGACCTGACCGTCGCCGAGGACGCCCCTCCCACCGCGCTGAACCTCTCGGGGACCTTCGCCGACGTGGACATCGCCACCAACGGTGACGCGCTCACGCTGGGCGTCGCCAGCTCCAACACCTCCCTGGTCGTGCCGACCCTCGCCGGGACCACGCTCACCCTCGCCTACCAGCCGAACGCGCAGGGCGTGGCCACCATCACCGTCCGCGCCACCGACTCGGCCGGGGCCTTCGTCGAGGACGCCTTCGGGGTGACGGTCACGCCCGTGAACGACCCGCCGGTCCTCGCGGCGTTGGATCAGACCGTGGACGAGGGGCAACCCTTGCAGTTCGTCGTCGGCGTGACCGATCCCGACGGCGACGCGCTCATCCTGTCGGCGACCGGTCTGCCGCCGGGCGCGACGTTCGATCCCACGACGCGGGCGTTCTCCTGGACGCCGAACGCGGCCCAGGCCGGGACCTACCTGGTCTCGTTCACGGCGAGCGACGGTCAGGCGAGCGACACGGAGCGGATCGTGATCACCGTGAACGACACGATCCTCGACAGCGACCTGGACACCGTCCCTGACGCCGTCGACAAGTGCCCGTTCGTCCCCAACCCCGATCAGTCCGATCTGGACGGTGACGGCCTGGGCGACGTCTGCGACCCCGACCCGAACGCCTTCCAGGCCCTGGTCCAGGCCACCGTCGCGGACGTCTCCGCGCCGTTCTCCTCGAGCGGCCACGTCGTCGGGGAGTCGGTGCTGGTCACGGTGGAGGTCACCTTCCACCCGCGCAGCGACACGCTGGGCTGCTACTTCAACGTCCGGCCAAGCCCCTACAACGTGATCCTGAGGGTCCTCGACCGCGCGGGCAACGTGGTGATCGCCCAGCGGGTGCCGGAGGGCCCCCCGCTCGTCATCACCTTCCCCGGCGGCGACCTCGGGGAGATCTGCGCGACGGCCCAGCCCTTCACCACCGCCATCGAGGTGACCGACTGGCACACGCTCGCGCCCGGCGTCTACACGATCGAGACGAACTACGAGAGCCACGGCGTGAAGGACCCCGACCTCGGGCCGACGGGGATCTGCCTGACCGGGGCCAACAACTGCTTCACGCCGATCTGGCAGGGGACCGCGCCGGCGGCGCTGACCATCGCCATCGGGGACCAGTGCCCGGACAGCGGCGGCGCCTACGGCGAGGGGGCGGGCGGCACGGGCTGTGCGTTCGCCGACAAGGTCAGGGTCACGTCGAAGTTCACCAGGGCGCCGATCCCCGGCGTCCAGGTGCGGGTGTTCGACCGCAACAGCGCCGAGTTCCGGGCCGTGGCGGGCAGCAAGAACCCGAACAGCTCGCTCTACGGGACGATCTTCGAGGCGGACGCCGGCCGGGTCGGGACCTGCGTGACCGACGTCGACGGCGTGTGCTTCGCGGGAGAGGAGCGGAAGGGCGATTACCTGGTGATCATCAAGGGCCGCGACTCGACGGGCCAGGTCGTCTACGACGGCAAGCCGTCGGCGCCGAAGGACTTCGACGCCGCGACCGGCGTGGCCTCGAAGGAGTTCCAGATCCCATGAGCACGGCGAGAGCGCTGACGGGCAGCCTGGCGGGCCTGCTGGTGTGGCTCGGGATCGGCGCGGGCGGCGCCGGGGCCGGGGTCATCCTGCCCGTGGACCCGGTGACGAAGCAGCCGATCGTCGCGTCGCCGGTCACGGTGTCGATCTTCCAGGGAGGCGTGGACGTCACGGATTCCTGGCTCCCGACGCCGGGCCAGACGGTCCAGGTCGTGGTCAACGGCCTGGCGAGCCCCACCCTGAGCCTGGTGTTCGACGCGGCCACGGCTGCCAACCCCGTGGCGAGCAACGCCCTCACGACGTCCGCCTATCCCGGCGTCTGCACCAACTTCGGCTCGGGTACCGGCGCGGACTTCACCCTGTCCGGCGACCAGCTCGCGGCAGAGGACTGCGGAGGCATGGCCGTCGTCCTCGTCAACGGGACTCACCACTTCGTTCTGCCCCAGGATTCCGACTACGACGGCATGCCCGATCTCTGGGAGGCGCTCCACTGCCCGTCGAGCACCCCGAACTGTCTCCAGCCGGCCGCGGATATCGACGCCGGTCCCCTCTCGGGCTCGGCCTGCTGCGACGGGATCGCGAACTTCGACGAGTACCGGGGCTTCAGGGTGTCGGGCGCGTACACGCGGACTCATCCGGGGTTGAAAGACCTCTTCGTCCACCTGGTGAACCCGCAGTGCCAGACCAGCGCGGGGAGCACCCAGAGCCTGCTGGTGGGGCCGAGCGCCTATCCGACGGGCGGGGCGTCGCTCTTCGCCAACATGGACACGCTGCTCCCGCCCGGGCCCGCCGGCCCACGGATCCACCCTCTCTGCTACACGCCCGGCGCGACCCACGGGACCTGCGACGAGTGGGTGGACAACCTCGCCGGCTTCTCGCCCTTGACCGGCTTCGTCTTCCAGCCCGGCACCGACGGGCCCATCTCGGACCGGAGCATCAAGAGGAACGCGCTCTACGGCCCCGCCGTCCAGAAGGGACTCCGGATCACCGAGTGCCTGGACAACTCCTTCTCGAGCCCGCTCGGGGTCGCCGCGATCGGGACGCCGCTCGGGTCCGACAACGCCCTGATCTTCACGCGGCGCGTCGCGGACTTCATCAACGGCCTGATCGACCAGGGGGCGGGCCGGCGGCTCAGGCACTACGCTTTCGAGGACGGCTCCTGGGTCGTCAGGTTCGAGTCGGCCGGGGCGCCCACGGACGCCGACCGCGGCGTCATCATCTCCGCCGCGCTCCAGTTCTACGTCGGGATGGAGCTGGTCCACTCGCTCAACCTGACCCCGACGGAGGTACTGGTCCGGCGGACGTCCTACGGCCACCACCACGCGCCGCTGACCGGATCCGGCGTGGACCAGCAGATCACCACCAAGATCGACAAGAGCGCGTCGGGATTCAACTCGTTCTACATTCCCTGCTGCTTCGCGCCGGGCGACCAGACCGACTTCGCCCTCCGCTGAGCCGGGCGCAGGAGAGGAGAGACCATGGGATACCGGAGCATCGTGTGGGCGCTGGCTCTGATCGCGCTGCTCGCGGCGCCCGCGGCCGACGCTTGGGCCAACGGCGCGGCGGGAGGCGCCGGTAGCTGTCTGGTGGACAACCCTGGCGGGGGAGCCGTCGCCGTCCGCGGCGCCGCCTCGGTGCTCGTCCACGACGCGTACGCGATCCACGCCGATGGCACCATTCTGGAGATACACTTCGGTCCCCTCGCAACCGACTTCACGCTCGTCCTGGAGAAGGGGTCGGTCGCCGCGACGTTTCGGACTCGCCTCGTGACCCCGGTCGTCGGGCTCGACAACGAGAACCTGGCGTGCCGCCTCCTGAATCCTGCCGACACGAGTCAGTCGGACGTCGTCGCCGCCGTGACCGCGCTGGTCGAGCATATCCGGACGACCTTCGGGCTCCGGCCCGGCGGGAGGTTCGTGATCACCCCCACCTCGATCTCGGGACCGACGCCATCGAGCGCCATGCAGGTCCCCGGCACGACGGCGGCGACCAACGTGGTCGGGCTGACGATCTGGTGGCAGCCGCTGTAGCGACGGCCCCCCTGCCTCGCCGGTTCGACCCCGGCGAGCAGGTGGCCGCGCCCCGTGAGGCCGCGATCCGCCTCCGGGATCCCGGCCTGGCCTGTCTCTCCGCCGGCCTCCTGGTCGTGGCTTTCCCGAAGTTCGACCTCGGCGCTCTCGCCTGGGTCGCGCTGGTGCCGCTCCTGGTCGCCCTGGAGGGCAAGGGTCCCGGCGCGGCGTACGCTCTCTCCTACCTGACCGGCCTCCTCTCCTTCTTCGGCATCTGCTACTGGATCTGGGCCGTGCCGGGCTGGAACCTGATCGACGGATTCCTGATCGGCGTGCTCTACCTGCCCCAGTACGTGGCCCTCTGGGGCCTCGGGCTGGCGTGGCTCCGGCGGCTCACCGGCGTCTCTCCGGCTCTGGTCGCGCCGCCGCTCTGGGTGACCCTCGAGTACCTGCGCTCCAACGTCCCGCTGCTCGCCTTCCCCTGGATGCTCCTCGGCCACTCGCAGCACGCCTACCCGTCCCTCATCCAGATCAGCTCGGTCACGGGCGCGTACGGGCTCGGCTTCCTGATCGTCCTGGTGAACACGGCGGTCGCCGGCATCGTCCTTCACCTGCTCCGGCGCTCGTCAGCGCCCGCCGCCGGGCCGCGGCGTTTCCCGTTTGCCGCGCCGGTTGCCGCCGCGGCGCTCCTGGCCGCGACCCTGCTCTACGGGCAGGCTGTCCTCCTGAGCGCGACGCCCCCCGAGGAGGCGACCATCGCGCTGGTCCAGGGCAACATCCCCCAGAACCAGAAGTGGGACCGCTCGCGGCGGCAGACGATCCTCGACCGATACGCCGCCCTCACGCGGGAGGCGGCCCGGTCGTCGCCGCTGCTCATCGTCTGGCCCGAGACCGCCGTGCCGGGCGACGTCGAGCACGAGCCCGAGCTCAAGCGCGCGATCGCCCGGGTCGCCATCGAGACGCGCAGTCACCTCCTGGTGGGGAGCGCCGAGCACGCGAAGTTCAGCCGGCGGGACGTCGGCGACCGCTATTACAACAGCCTGTATCTCTTCGCCCCCGACGGGGCGATCCGCGGGCAGTACCGGAAGATCCGGCTCGTGCCGTTCGGCGAGTACGAGCCCCTCGGGAGCGTCCTGACGTGGCCGCGCGCGATCGCGGCGGCGACGGGCAAGTTCCTGGCGGGCGAGCGGTACACGCGCTTCGCCGTCGGCGGGGTGCCCTTCGGTGCCGTGATCTGCTGGGAGGCGATCTTCCCCGACCTCTTCCGCGAGTTCGTCAGGGGCGGGGCGCGGTTCATGATCGTCGCCACCAACGAGGCCTGGTTCGAGAAGACGGCCGCGCCCTACCAGCTCCTGGCCATGAGCGCGTTCCGCGCGGCGGAGAACGGGGTAGCGATCGCCAGGGCGGCGAACACCGGGGTCTCGGCGCTCATCGATCCGTTCGGCCGGGTCACCCGCCGGCTCACGGGCCCCGGGGGCCGGGACCTGTTCGTCGAGGGCGTCCTGGTCGGCGGCGTCTCCCCCGCCCGCGGGCCGACCCCGTACACCCTCTACGGTGACGTCTTCGCGTATATCATGGTGGCCGTCACCCTCCTGGTCTGGGGAGGCGCGCGCTTCCGCCCGCGCCGGAGGAGGGCATCACCCGACGAGGAGCATGGCGCGCGACACTGAGGCCGTCACCCTCGCGCCCTCCGGGCGGCCGCGCGCCGCCGGTCGCGCGCGGTTTCAGTCGCCCGTGCGCCGGATCCTCACGCTCACCGGGCTCGCCCGCCCTCAGCTCGCGGCGCGGCTCACCTTCTTCGGGCTGATCCTGGTCGTGGCGGCCGCGAGCGCCGTCGTCTTCGTGAACGCCCTCGGCTGGCTCGACCGGCCCTTCGCCGGGTTCCTGGTCAACCCGCGCATGGTCGTCGCCACCGTGGGCCAGTACCACTGGACCGGGCCGGACGCGGGCGTCCAGAATCCGGACCGGATCGTCTCGGCGAACGGCCGCCCGATCACGTCGATGCGCGCGCTGGACGCGATCGTCGCCGCCACCCCGGCCGGCCACCCGGTCGACTACCTGATCGCCCGGCGCGGCGCCGAGGTCGAGGTCTCGGTGCCCACGATGCGCTTCGACTGGACCGACTGGGCGACCATCTTCGGCATCACGTTCTTCTCCGGGCTGGCCTTCGTCCTCATCG
>Ga0209323_10003367_pt1 | contig 10635 bp, 7 predicted proteins | sample Rifsed19ft2_FD_184014 | JGI IMG/M metagenome (GOLD analysis project Ga0209323, IMG submission 184014) | Soil microbial communities from Rifle, Colorado, USA - sediment 19ft 2 (version 2) | ecosystem: Environmental > Terrestrial > Deep subsurface > Rock core/Sediment | place: Rifle, Colorado...
CCTTCGTTACCGCTTGGGTGACATATCAGGCATGATGCTTACGCCAACCAGGAATTTAGTTATTTCCCCTTTTTCGCGTAATCAGGGCACCAGGCAGCGTTGGGGCGCTCAGGATGAGGACAAGCAGTTCTCCAGTTCCATTGACAACTGTCACAGAGGAAAATATTCATGCCCAGGGCTTTTTTGACCCCCAGTTTGAATTTGTCTAGCCAGCTGGGATTGCTTCGTTTCTGCACTTCGTTCGGAGCAGTAGCCGGGGCAATAATATTCCCTACATATCCTTAGATAGAGTAGCTAAGAATTCAGCGTTGTTCTTTGTCTTAGCTAGCCGTTCCAGAATCCTTTGTGTGGCTTCGCCGTGATTAGATGAATCGCTCTCTATCATACTAATCACACGCCTGAGCAGCCACACTTGTTTCAAGGTATTTTCATCCAGCAAAAGCTCTTCCCTCCTTGTGCCGCTAGGCATAATATCTATAGCCGGGAAAATCCTTCGCTCAGATAATTTTCTATCTAAGTGGAGTTCCATGTTACCTGTTCCTTTAAACTCCTCATATATGAGGTCATCCATACGGCTGCCGGTATCCACGAGGCAAGTAGCAATGATGGTTAGACTCCCACCCTCATCAATATTGCGAGCAGTACCGAAGAAGCGCTTGGGGGGATGCAAGGCTGTGGAATCAATACCGCCAGATAAAGTACGCCCGCTAGGAGGCAGGGCTAAGTTGTAAGCTCTTGTAAGTCTGGTAATGCCGTCAAGGAGTATGACTACATCTTTGCCCATTTCTACTAGCCTTTTGGCTCTCTCTAATGCTAATTCCGCTACCCGAGTCTGGCTTTCTACCGGTTCATCGAAGGTGGCAGCAATAACCTCGGCCTTAACTGACCTCTTCATATCGGTGACCTCTTCGGGCCTTTCTCCAATAAGGCAAACCATGAGGTGAATATCATTGTAGTTAGTATTTATGGCGTTGACAATTTTTTGAAGAAGCACAGTCTTGCCTGCCTTAGGTGGTGATACAATAAGCCCTCTTTGCCCCCGGCCTATAGGTGTCACTAGGTTGATTAGACGAGTGGATAACTCGTCTGACGTTGTTTCTAGATTGATGAGCTTGTTAGGGAAGGTGGGCGTCAACGAACCGAAATTGCGGCGCGTCCTTGATAGTTCAGGGTCAAGTCCATTGATAATGTCTACTCGAAGTAAGCTGTAGTATTTTTCGCCTTCTTTAGGAGGTCTAGCCTGCCCGGCAACGGTATCGCCGTCTCTTAAGTTAAAACGGCGGATTTGGGAATTTGACACATAGACATCATTAGCACCACGCCGGAAAGTATCCTGTCGTAGGAAGCCGTAGCCCTCGCTGATGGTTTCTAGAACGCCGGTTATAAAAATATTTCCCTGCTGCTGTGCTTCCGCTTGCAGAATGCGGTAGACAAGCTCGGACTTCTTCAAAGCCGAGTGGCCGATGATGCCATACTCCTTAGCTATCGCCTCCAGCTCATCCCGATTTTTGTTTTCTAGTTCAACCATATTTGACATAGTGACCTCTTTCTAAATACTTTTTTATATTTAAGGTTTTGTGGGGGCTTTTACAATTTCTCCCTCTCCATCACCTTTTTCCAGTCATTCCTAAAATGCTCAATGCCGATATCTGTTAGAGGGTGTCGTATCATTTGCAGCAATACTTCATATGGCACTGTGGCGATATGGGCACCGACCTTAGCTGCCATGAAACAATGTTGAGGATGTCTGATGCTGGCGGCGATAACCTGAGTAGGCAGTTGATAATAGTCCAGGTATTCTACAATATCAGCCACCACTCCCATGCCATCCTCGCCAATATCATCCAGTCTGCCCACAAAAGGGCTCACAAAAGTTGCTCCTGCTGCTACTCCCAGCAAAGCTTGGTTCAAGGTGAAGCACAAAGTGAAATTCACCTTTATGTTTTCACTTGCCAGCACTGCAGTGGCTTCCACTCCTTCAAGGCTAGCTGGTATCTTAACCACGATATTCTCCGCCCATTTTGCTATTTCTCTGGCTTCAGCCACCATTGTTTTGACATCTTGGCTTAATACCTCAGTAGATACCGGGCCAGGGACAATGGAGCAAATTTCCTGGACTAACTTTCGATAATTAACCTTGCCTTCTCTCGATACGAGGCTAGGGTTAGTAGTTATTCCTGTAACCACCCCCAGTCTCACCCCGTGGCGAATATGCTCTATATTGGCAGTATCTAAAAATATCCTCATCTTCCTAATTTAAAGGCAAGCTTGTTTGAGCACCTTCAACAAGCGTTTCCTCGGCTGCCTCAATAAATCCCAAGAATAGCGGGTGAGGAGAATCGGGGCGAGATTTGAACTCAGGATGAAATTGGCAGGCAAGCATCCAAGGATGATCTCGTAATTCGGTAATTTCTACTAACCTCCCATCGGGGGATAACCCAGAGGGTACAAGACCGGCTTCCTCCAATGGCTGGCGGAATTGATTGTTAAACTCATAACGGTGGCGATGCCTTTCATAGACTACTTCGGTGCCATAGGCACGAGCTGCTATTGTTCCCGCTACCAGATGACAGGGATAAGTCCCGAGCCTCATAGTCCCTCCCTTTTGCTCCACGCCGTGCTGTTCAGGAAGGAGGTCAATGACGGGATAAGCACTATTAGCAGCAAATTCAGTAGAATTTACTTCGTCAGTATTAAAAACATGGCGACCAAGTTCGATGACCATAACTTGCATCCCCAGGCATAAACCCAAGTAAGGGATTTTCCTTTCTCGGGCAAATTTGGCAGCTTTTATCATACCTTCAATTCCTCGATAGCCAAAGCCACCAGGAACAATTATACCTTGAACTTGTCCAAGCTTATCATCGGCCATGCCATCCAATTGCTCTGAGTCCAACCACTCTATTTTCACTGCGCGATTGTGAGCTAATGCTGCATGGCGCAACGCTTCGCGCACTGAGTAATAAGCATCTCGGAGTTCCACGTATTTGCCTACTAATCCAATGGTTATGGGCTCTTTAGGAGCTTTCAGCTTGGCTACCATGTCTCGCCATTCCTCTAAATTGCTTTTCCCGGCCCTTAATCCCAATCGGCGAACTATGAATTCCCCTAACCCGGCATCCTCAAGCAGCAGGGGCACCTCGTAAATGGTTTCGCTGGTAACTAAGGGAATAACTGCCTCTCTATCCACATCGCAGAATAGCGATATTTTATCCTTTATCCCTTCAGATATTTCTTTGTCGCTGCGACACAGTATAACATCGGGCTGGATACCAATTCTCCTTAGTTCGTTGACGCTGTGTTGAGTGGGCTTGGTCTTTAGCTCATCGGTGGCAGCGATATGCGGTAAAAAGGTGACATGAATATATAGCACATTATCTCTGCCTTCATCCTTCCTCATCTGTCTTATAGCTTCGAGGAAGGGTTGTCCTTCGATATCTCCCACAGTACCGCCAACTTCAACAATAATTATCTCAGCCTGAGATATTTCGGCTACTTTCCTTATCCGCCTTTTTATTTCGTTGGTTACGTGGGGAACCACTTGAATTGTGCCTCCCAGAAAATCTCCTCGCCTCTCCTGAGCGATGACCGAAGAATAGACTTGACCGGAAGTGACGTTAGAAGCTTGGGTCAGCTCCACTCCAATAAATCTCTCATAATGCCCTAAATCCAAATCAGTCTCAGCACCGTCTTGGGTAACAAACACTTCACCGTGTTGGTAAGGAGACATTGTCCCCGGGTCAACATTCAGGTAAGGGTCAAGCTTTTGTACCGAGACAGATATACCGCGGCTTTTTAATATTTTGCCGATAGAGGCTACCGAAATTCCCTTGCCTACAGAACTAACTACGCCACCAGTAATGAAAATATACTTACTCACTGCTTATTACAAGAGTATAGAGAAAACCAAATCTTGCCGGCTGGTCCTAAAATGCGCAGTAAAACCGAACTTCCGTAATTATAAAAAGCCAGAGTCTAAATTGTCAAGTCTGTGTTGTTCCAATGATTTGACACGCGCTGTTTTGAATTTGGGCACAGGTTTTTGTTAAGAAGGTAGCGATGCTATAATAAGCAAGGCGCAAAATGTCTAAAAAATACATTATAGCTATCGCCATACTGGTAGCGTTGACGTTAAGCATCAGTATCTGGGCTCTATACGATTCCCCAGCATCTAGCCCACCCGACTCTCATAACTCGACCCAGCACCCTGATTCCGATTGGACATTCCCATTAGAGAATGAGCCAGCCATTTCCCTGCCTGATTTCCGCCCGGTAGTTGCCGAGGTAATGCCTTCGGTGGTTTCTGTAACCACAGAGATGGTCCTCTCTGACTTCTTCGGTCGTCAGTATACGGAATATGTTGCTGGGTCCGGGATACTTATCGATGATGAAGGATATATTGTCACCAACAACCATGTCGTTGAAGATGCCCAGAGCATCTACGTGGAGTTGGCCGATGGTAGAATTTTTCCCGCGAATACAGTGGGCACGGACTCCTTGTCTGACCTTGCTGTGATAAAGATAAATGCTGCGAATTTGACTTATATCTATTGGGGCGACTCGAGTTCACTAGCTGTTGGCGAGTGGGTGCTAGCTATTGGCAATGCTCTGAGCGAGGGAATAAGAGCAACCGCGGGCATAGTCAGCCGCTTAAATGTATCTCTGAATGTTGAGGGAAATACCCTTTACGGTTTAATTGAAACCGATGCGGCTATCAATCCCGGCAACAGCGGCGGCCCACTGGTGAATATGTCTGGTAAAGTGATAGGCATTACCAGTGTTAAGATAGTTTCGTCCGAGGTGGAGGGTATGGGTTATGCCATAAGCAGCAACGAGGCTAAGCCTATCATCGAGGATCTAATTCGTTATGGTCACGTGACCTATCCCTGGCTGGGGGTGGGAGCAAAGACTGTGACCCCTTTGCTAGCTGTGGCAATGAACCTTTCTGTGGACAGGGGAGCGCTTATTGTAACAATAGTTGCTGATAGCCCTGCAGATACTGTGGGGTTAAGAGAAGATGACATCATCATCCGCGTTGGGGATAAGGAAATAAGCAATGTCGCCGACCTTGTCCAAGCTATTCGAGCCAGCGAAATTGGCGAAGAGGTAGAAATAGTCTTCGTTAGAGGCGAAGATACCAAAACAACCTCAGCCCAACTGGTAGAACGCCCCGCTTCCTAGGACAAGCTTCCTGCATTCAAATCCCAAGCTCAGTAACCAAGACATCCCTATTTTGGATTTGGAAATTTGAATTTTGGGATTTGTTTAGAGTTTAGAAATTAGGATTTAGGATTTGCTTTCTTGATTGCCAAAGAGACCTCGCTATTCGAGATGCGGTATCTTTCATTATAAGCCTCATCAGGAGGCAAACCATCGATAAGCTCTTGAGATAAGGTCTCCTGTTTAATGTAGTCGGCAAAAGTGTTTATTACTTGCTTGATGAGCGGTTCCTTTGTCTGATAATAGGTAATGATATGGTCTGTGATATCAAACTTGGCATTGCGACGCATATTTTGAAGGTGACGTACAAGCTCTCTACTTACTCCCTCGGCAATTAGCTCAGAAGGCAATTCAGTATGTATGGCCACTTGATATCGAGCGTCGTTGGCCACGCTGTAATCTGGCATGTTGGAAGGAAATTTCTCTCGTTCCTTTGCTTCACTCAATACGACGAGTTGTTTAACATTTATCTCTTCCATTACTTCGTTAGCTAATTTCTCCAAAGCTTTTTTATCCTCTTTTGTCTCTACCATGACCACGGCTTTAGCCACTGGCTGGCGCACTTTAATCCCCGCTTTAGCCCGTGCTGCCCTGCCCAAGCTGGATATTTTCATAGCTAGCTCAACATCGCTATTTAGCTTGTCATTGATTTTGGATTCATCCGCTATGGGGAAATCGGTTAAATGAACGCTTTCTCTAGCTTGAGGGTTAACGGAACGAAACAAATTCTGATAAAGCTCTTCAGAAATAAATGGCACAAAGGGAGCCAACAATTGAGATAGAGTCACTAGGCATTGATATAGTGTAGTATATGCGGCCGATTTATCATCATCGCTCTCGCTTTTCCAGAACCGGCGGCGGTTTCTTCTCACATACCAGTTAGAGAGGTCGTCTATAAATTCCTCGATTCTGCGTGCGGCAGAAGTAGGATTATAGCTATCCATCAATTTTGAAACCTCGCTTACGAGCCGATTGAGTTCTGAACTAATCCAATTATCCAGCTCCGTGAAAGCTTTTAGCTGAGCGCTGTCAGCCGTCAATGGTTGAGGAACAAAGCAATCGATATTGGCGTAAAGGGTAAAAAAGGAACACGTATTCCACAAAGTAAGGAAAAATTTACGTATCGTCTCTTCAAGTGTCTTAGTGGAGAAACGATGGTTATCTTCTCCGGCAGTAGAAACCAGCATATACCACCTTAGAGCATCTGCACCATAATTATTAATCATAGCCCAGGGATCAATTACATTGCCCTTGGACTTACTCATTTTGTCACCCTGAGCATCGACAACGTGCCCCAAGCAGATGACATTCTTAAAGCAAGGACGATTGAAAAGTAGAGTGGATATGGCATGTAAGCTGTAAAACCAGCCTCTGGTCTGGTCCACAGCCTCGCAAATAAAATCGGCGGGAAAATTCTGCTTAAACTTATCTTCATTGTCGAAGGGATAATGCCACTGAGCTACTGGCATAGCTCCGGAGTCGAACCAACAATCGATTACCTCGGGAACACGCTGCATTCTGCCACCACATTTAGGGCAGGCAAAGGTTATTTCATCTACATATGGGCGATGTAAATCTAAAGGCGTGGTTAAGCCACTGAGACTTGACTGCGCTCTTAATCCGTCCACACTGTCGACACACTCGTAATTATCACAGGAAGAACAGCGCCAAATATTGAGCGGAGTCCCCCAATACCTCTCCCGGGAAAAAGCCCAATCAACATTGTTCTCCAACCAATCGCCAAAACGACCATGCTTAATATAATCAGGGTACCAGTTTATCTTGGTATTGCCCGAGATAAGTTCTTCTTTCACCGCTGTCGTTCTGATATACCAGGTCTGCTTGGCATAGTAGAGCAGAGGTGTCTCGCACCTCCAGCAAAATGGGTAGGTATGAATAATCTTTTCACTGCGATAGAGCAAACCACGCGATTTAAGGTTATCAAGGATAAAAAGGTCAGCATCTTTAACAAACTTGTCAGCAAAGGGATAGGTGCCGATAACTGTGCCCTCCAAATCCACCGGTTGAACGAAATCAAGTCCTCTACTCATCCCAATATCAAAGTCAATCTCTCCAAAGGCAGGAGCAATATGAACTACACCGCTGCCTTCATCCAAGGAGACAAAATCAGCAGCGATCACAGGATAAGTTAAATCATCCTCTATTTCCTTCACATGCAATGTTGGCAACTCTAAACGGGGCACCGCAAAACTATGAGGATTAAACAAAGGTTCATATCTAAGATGCGCAAGGTCCTCGCCCAAGACAACGCCCAACTCGGTGTATCCCTCCAACCCAACTGTATTCACAAGCATTGTGGCTAGAATAAGATAATAATGGTCGCCTTCCATCACACTATACTCAGCATCAGGTGCAACCGCCAAAGCTGTATTGCCTGGCAGCGTCCATGGTGTCGTTGTCCAGGCCAGGAGAAATGCCGGTTTACTTGATATGCGAGAAGACGGGAGAAGAGAATGGAGTTTCGTGTCTTTCCCAAGCGAGCCGGGCTCGAGTTTGAACTTTATATATAATGATGGGTCTTCAGCATCCTTATACCCTAAAGCCACCTCGTGGGAGCTAAGGGATGTGCCACATCTAGGGCAATGTGGCGTTACTTTGTAGCCTTGATAAATCAAACCCCTGTCCCATAGCTGTTTCGTTATCCACCAGCAAGATTCAATATAGCTATTGTCTAATGTTATATAAGGATGCTCCATATCCAACCAGCAGCCAAGGCGCTCAGTCATAGCTTCCCATTCTTTAATATATTTAAAAACGCTTTGGCGACAATGTTCATTGAATCGAGCCACTCCATATTCCTCAATTTGAGCCTTACTGGTAAGGCCAAGAGAGCTCTCCACCTCCAACTCAACGGGCAAACCATGGGTATCCCACCCCGCTTTTCGCGGCACATGGTAACCCTTCATTGTCTTATACCGGCAAACAACATCCTTATATAGACGAGACAACACATGATGGACTCCCGGGCTGCCATTAGCTGTAGGCGGACCTTCATAGAAGGCGTAGTGTGGTCCTCCTTTTCTTATCTCGATACTCCTGTTAAAAATTCCCTGCTCTTTCCAGAAGCGGAGGATATTTTTTTCCAGTTGAGGGAAGTTGACCTTAGTATTTACTTCTTGAAACATGGCTAAATTAATTCCCCAAAGTATTTGGGACTTTTTGTGGACCCCAATAAATCTGGTCTAAATATTAACTGGGTACCCAAGGAAATCGCAAGATTTTCTTGGGTTTGTTTAATCTTGTTTCGGTAAAATAACTACCTTCCTATTCTCATCCTCACCTATGCTCTGAGTTGTTACATCGGGATTATCAGTCAAAGTCAAGTGGACAATTCGACGTTCGTCGGCAGGCATTGGCTCCATAGTTATGGCATGACGGCTTGATTTCACCTGCTCAGCTAGATATAAGGCTAATCTTTGCAAGGACTCATGACGGCGTTTTTTGTATCCAGCAACGTCAACTTTTAACGGCAGCCAGGCCTTTAACCGTCCAGCTACCATGAGCTTGGTAATATATTCTAAGCAAGCTAGGGTCTGACCTTGCCGTCCAATCAAGATACCTAAATCGTCACCCTTGATATTTAGAGTTAAAGGTGTCTCATCGGATAGCACTTCAACATTGCCTGTTACACCCAGCAATTCAAGCAGTTTATCTAAAATTTCTGTGACTACCGAAGCTACATCTTTTTCCGGCAGGGTTATTGGAATCACCCTGATTAAAGCCTCTTTGTCTCTTCGTCCTAAAATCCCCGATTTCCCCTCTCTAATAACCTCTACCTCAAATTGTTCCCGGCTTAGCCCCAGCTGAGCCTCTGCCTTCTCTATTGCCTCTTCTACTGTCGCAGCAACTATCTCAATCGGTTCCATAGGCCTATTTTCCTTTAGCAATTTGCTTTATTACCAGTACAATTTGCAATCGCCTCTACAACGCTAGGTCATTTTCCCTTCGCTGAGCTTGACGGAAATGGAGAACGGAATTTAAGGTAACCCCAGCCACCAGTGACGAAATATTGGGTTATAATACCAATTATATTGGAAACAGCCCAATAGAGAGCCAAGCCACTGGGAAACATCAAGGTTAAAAAGCCGAACATGAGGGGCATCATAAGCAACATCATGTTGTTTGTGGAAGCTTGCCTGGGGTCAATGGCTGGTGCTTGGGTCATCTTCTGCTGTACCCACATTGTGCCACCGACTATGATGGCTAGAAAAAAATCACCCCGGCTTCCTAAATCAAGCCACAAGAACTGGCTATTTAAAGGAATCGCCTGACTCACTATATTCCACGAGTAAAGACGCTGAGCTAGATCAAGTAAGTTCTCCGGCGTGGTAGCTAGAGCTCTCATAATGGCTTGATAGAGGGCAATCCAGATAGGAAACTGAACCAACATGGGCCATAAGCAGCCCAGAGGGTTCACCCCAGCTTCCTTATAAAGCTTCATCATCTCCTGTTGAAGTTTTTGCTGATTTTTTCCATATTTCTTTTGTAGTTCTTGCAACTTCGGCTGCATGTCCTGCAAAGCTTTGGTGGACTTGAGTTGTCGCTTGTTAAGAGGCCAGGTGATTAGACGTACGATAACGGTAAGGACAATGATTGCTAAGCCAAAATTACCACCCAAAAGATGGCTCAAGGCAATCAGCACATTCAGTACTGGGTTACCTATAATTAAATACCAAATATCTCCGGGACTCATTGTGTGCGACCTTTATTCTTCCCTGGTCAAAGAAATATTCCAACTCAGTTCGCCCTTCTCAATATCCACACCATATAACTGGTTATCTTCACCTCGAATATAAACCAGACCCTCGTGGGCACAAAGAGGCGTCCTTATTTGGGCATTAATGGTTGGTTTATTATCATTTTCTGGATTTTTAATTTGCTCGCCCTCACCAGTCTCGGGATTAATGACATACACATTGCCTGACTCATTAGCTATTATTAGCAGGTTATCCATCAAAACAGGTGAGGAAACTATGGGAGTAGCCTTCCCTTGCGCGTCCGTGCTTTCAAACTGCCATAATTCCTCCCCTGTCTCAGCACTAATAGCATAAAGTTTGCCATCGAGACAGCCAGCATAAACAATGCCTTCATTGACTATAGGAGACGCCCAGAACCAATTACCGGCTGGGTTCTCCTGGGGAAATTTCCACATTGATGATATATTACTACCTATTCCTATGGCATAAAGATGATGGTCGAACGAACCAACGTAGATAGTGTCTGCGTCAATCACTGGTGAAGAAGCAAAACCAGCCTCTGATTCGAAAAACCAATCTAATAATTCGCCTGTTTCAGCCGATAAAGCATAGATATGACCATCAAAAGTGCTGACATAGAGAGTATCCCCCACAACTGCGGGGCTTGTCCAAAGCTTGAGTCTCTCACCTAAAGGGT
>Ga0209323_10003368_pt1 | contig 10634 bp, 8 predicted proteins | sample Rifsed19ft2_FD_184014 | JGI IMG/M metagenome (GOLD analysis project Ga0209323, IMG submission 184014) | Soil microbial communities from Rifle, Colorado, USA - sediment 19ft 2 (version 2) | ecosystem: Environmental > Terrestrial > Deep subsurface > Rock core/Sediment | place: Rifle, Colorado...
CGGTTCGAATCGTCATCCCCCCCCTGCGATATTGCGCGAGGCCGAAGCGCACTCCGCCGGGCCGCTTGTATTCTTTACTTATAATATAATGCAAATAATTTGTGTGGATTTCCGGCGGCGCGCTTGCCGCGTTGTGCCTGTCGCGATGGAATCGCCGGGATCGTCATCTGACTCCGGACCGATTGGAGCGGGAAAGATGACCGCGAAGGATGAACCGCACGGGAACCTCGCAACGACCGGAACGCCGGCCCGGGGGCTGACCGGCGCCACCCTCGGGTTCTTCATCGGCTTTGCCGCGGTCTCGCTCTTCGGTCCCACCGCGAAGAGCCTCAAAGGAATCCTGGGCCTCAGCCCTCTCGAGGTCGGTTTCCTCGTGGCCGCCCCATCCCTTTCGGGATCCCTGCTCCGGATCCCGTTCTCCGCATGGGTAGATACAACCGGTGGGAAGAAGCCCTTCCTGGTCCTCCTCCTCCTCTCCATCCTCGGGATGGCGGGGCTGTCCCTGACCCTCGGCTCCTGCTACCCGGCCCGGATGACCCATTCCTTCTACCCGCTGATCCTCTTCCTCGGGGTTCTCTGCGGGTGCGGGATCGCCACCTTTTCGGTCGGGATCGGCCAGGTGGCGTACTGGTATCCCAAGGCCCGGCAGGGGAGCGCGTTGGGTGTCTACGCCGGGATTGGAAATCTCGCACCGGGAATCTTCACCCTCCTGCTTCCCTTCGCCCTCGTGACCTTGGGACTCCCCCGGTCCTACCTGGCGTGGCTCGCCTTCCTTTTCGGGGGCACCGTCGTGTATTCGATCATCGGACGGAACGCATGGTACTTCCAGATGATCGCGCGGGGAGTGGCCGTTGAAGCGGCGAGATCGGCCTCCGCGCTCCGCGGCCAGGAGATCTTCCCGGCCGGCACACTTGTCGACAGCCTGGTCCTGTCGGCGAGGAACAGGAAGACGTGGGCGCTCGTGGCGATCTACTTCACGACGTTCGGCGGGTTCATCGCCATGACCGCCTGGCTCCCCGTGTACTGGACCTCCTTCCACTCGGTCACACCCATCCTCGCGGGGACGCTCGCGGGCGTCTACTCGATCGTGACCTCTCTCGTCCGGGTGGGAGGGGGATACCTTTCCGACCGCATCGGCGGGGAGACCACGGGAATCCTTGCGTTGGCCATCATGCTGGCCGGGGCGATCCTGATGACCCTTTCGGGGGATTTCCAACTCTCCGTTGCCGCCGAGATCATCATGGCCGTCGGGATGGGGGTGGCCAACGCGGCCGTCTTCAAGCTGGTCGCCCAGGAAATCCCCGAGGCGGTGGGCGGCGCCGCAGGATGGGTGGGAGGGCTCGGCGCTTTCGGGGGGTTCGCCATCCCGCCGCTCATGGGGACCATCGTGCAGCTGCAGGGGATCGAAGGCTACGCGAACGGGTTCGTGGTTTTCATCTGCCTGGCGATGGCCTCCCTTCTTCTCGTCGGGGTCCTGAAGCGGAAACGCGCCAGGATCCCCGCGTCCCCATAGAAAAATGCGAATGGATGCGAAAGCAGGTAATTCCTTGACGTAGATCAATAAATGAAACGTGGATTCGGCGGATGCTGTTGCAAGAAATCCATTAGAGGGCAGATCCCATGAGCGATGACTTGAGAGGGCGCCCGGGTTGTATCCCCATCCTGCTCATCCTGGTGATTTTCTTCTCCGCCCCGGCACGGGCTGATTCGGGCAAGGAGTTATTTGAAAAGGAGTGCGCGGGGTGCCACACGATCGGCGGCGGCGATTCGGGTGGCCCCGACCTGAAAAGCGTAACGGGGAAAAGGCCGGCCGACTGGCTCGAGAGAGTCATCGTCGAGCCGGACAAACTGACCGCCGACAAGGACCCGATCCAGTTGGGGCTGGTGAAAAAGTACGGCGGCGAGATGCCGAACCTCGGGATGAGCCGGAAGGATGCGAAAAAGATCGTCGCCTATCTCCGGGACGTTTCCCCGGCCACGCCGTCTTCGGGTGCCGCTCCGCCTGCCGAACCGTCGCCGAAGGCCGCGGAGACCGTGGTGACTCCCGAACTCGTCGCGCAGGGGAGGGCCCTCTTCACCGGCGGCAAGTCCTTCGTCAACGGCGGCGCCCCCTGCACGGCATGTCACGGATTCGGGATTTCGGGGGTAACCGGCGGAACCCTGGCCGTCGATCTGGGCAATCGGGTCGAAGGATCGGGGGAGCAGGGATTCCGGGCGATGTTGACGAGTCTGAAATTCCCGATCATGAGGAGAATATACGCCGACCGGCCGTTGACCGAGGAGGAAACCACCGCGCTGGTCGCCTTCGCCAAGGATGCCGTGGCGCGCAAGGCTTCCCCCTCCAGTAATTATTTTCCGGCGGCGGGAATCGGAATCTTTGTCTGCCTGCTCGTGGGGTTGACGCTGTACAAAAGGAGGGTCCGGTAATGTCGAGCGGGCGGATCAAAGACGACCGCACCCCTGCGGACCGGGGGTGGGAGGAGTTCTACCGGAACCGCTGGCAGTACGACAAGGTGGTGCGGAGCACCCACGGGGTCAACTGCACCGGCGGGTGCAGCTGGATGGTGCACGTCAAGGACGGCATCGTCGCCTGGGAGCTTCAGGCAAACGACTACCCCCAGTTCGACGGCAGCATCCCCAATCATGAACCGCGCGGCTGCCAGCGGGGGATCAGCTTCTCCTGGTATCTCTACAGCCCCCTGCGGGTCAAATACCCGTACATGCGCGGCGCTCTCATCGACCTCTGGAAAGAGGCGCGGCAGCGCTTCCCCGACCCGGTGGATGCATGGCGGAGCATCGTGGAAAACCCCGAATCGCGGAAAGCCTACACCGGGAAACGCGGCATGGGAGGATTTCGACGGGCTTCCTGGGACGACGTGGTCGAACTGATCGCCGCCTCCACCCTGTACACGGCGAAGAAATACGGACCGGATCGGGTCATCGGTTTCACCCCGATTCCCGCCATGTCGATGATCAGCTACGCCGCCGGTACGCGTTTCCTGCAGCTCTTCGGCGGGGTGTGCATGAGCTTTTACGACTGGTATTGCGACCTTCCTCCCGCCTCGCCTCAAATCTGGGGCGAGCAGACCGACGTCAACGAGTCAGCCGACTGGTACAACGCCTCCTACATCGTCCTTTGCGGCTCCAACGTCCCGATGACCCGCACCCCGGATGCCCACTTCCTCACCGAGGCCCGCTACCGGGGGGCCAAGGTCGTGGTCATGTCCCCCGACTACTCCCAGGCGACCAAGTTCGCCGACAACTGGCTGCCTGTTACGCAGGGACACGACGGCGCGTTCTGGATGGCGGTGAACCACGTCATCCTCAAGGAGTATTACGTGGACCGGCAGGTCCCCTTCTTCGAGGAATACGCGCGGAAGTACACCGACCTTCCGTTCCTCGTGAAACTGGGGGAGAAGGACGGGGTGTTGCTGCCGGGCGAGTTCCTCCGGGCCGACGAACTCGAGCGGAGCGCCGGGATCGAGCACGCCGGCTGGACACTCTGCGTGGCGGACGCGAAAGGGGAGGTGAAGATCCCCCACGGCAGCCTCGGTTCCCGCTGGAGCAAGGCGGAGGGGAAGTGGAACCTGGACATGAAGGACATGGTCGACGGCTCCGAGATCGATTGCCGCCTGACCTTTCTCGGGGGCGAAACCGGCCGGGTCCGCTTCCGTTTCGAGACGGACGGGGACGGGATCCGGGAAGTCCCGGTCCGGCGGATCGCGACCCGGAACGGCGAGGTGACGGTCACGACCGTCTTCGACCTCCTCATGGCCCAGTTCGGCGTCTCGCGCGGCCTTGGCGGCGACTATCCACGGAACTACGACGAGGAGAAGCCGTTCACGCCGAAATGGCAGGAGAAATACACCGGCATCGCCGCCGGGTCCATGCTGAAGATCGCCCGTGAATGGGCCGAGAACGGGGAGAAGAGCGGCGGCCGGAACATGATCATCGTGGGAGCCGGCATCAACCACTGGTTCCACAACGACCTGATCTACCGGGCCGCCATCACCTCCCTCATCCTGACGGGAAGCGTCGGGCGCAACGGGGCGGGCCTCGCCCACTACGTCGGACAGGAAAAGGTGGTGCCTCTCGCGCCGTGGACCTCCATCGCCATGGCCCAGGACTGGGTGAAGCCTTCCCGCCTGCAGAACACCCCGAGCTTCTGGTACATCCATTCCGACCAGTGGAGATACGACCGGAGCTTCGTCGACTACTTCAAGCCGGAAACCGGGGAAAACATGCCGCTCCACGCCGCGGACATGAACGCCAAGGCGGCCCGCCTCGGCTGGCTTCCTTTTACCCCCCACTTCAACGACAGCACCCTGCGGCTGGTGGACGCGGCGAAAGCCGCGGGGGCCCGGACGGACGAAGAGATCCGCGGCTGGCTCGTGTCCCGCCTGAAAAGCGGCGAGACGCGGTTCGCCATCGAGGACCCGGACGGGGAAGGGAACTCCCCCAAGGTCTGGTTCATCTGGCGCGGCAACGCCATTTCCTCCAGCGCAAAGGGGCACGAGTTTTTCCTCAAGCACGTGATCGGCGCTCCCAACAGCAGCTGCACCGCAAAAGAGGTCGCCAAAGGGGTGGTGAAAGACCTGGTCTGGCACGAGAAGGCCCCCGAAGGGAAGCTGGACCTCGTGGTCGACCTCAACTTCCGGATGGACACCTCGACCCTCTATTCCGACATCGTCCTGCCGGCGGCCACCTGGTACGAAAAATCCGACCTGAACACCACCGACATGCACTCCTTCGTCAACTGCCTGGACGCCGCCGTTCCTCCATCGTGGGAGTCGAAGCCGGACTGGAAGATCTTCGGCGAGATCGCGCGAAAGGTGAGCGAGCTGTCGGTAAAGCATTTCCCCGCGCCGGTGAAGGACATCGTCGCCGCCCCGCTCCTCCATGACACGCCGGGGGAAATCGCCCAAAGATCCGTGAAGGACTGGAAGCTCGGCGAGTGCGAGCCGATCCCCGGGAAGACCATGCCGAACCTGGCCATCGTGGAGCGGGACTACGTGAACCTGTACGACCGCTTCCTGTCGGTGGGGCCGGCAATGGGCCATCTGGGAGCCCACGGGGTCAACTGGGAGGCGGGCGACGTGCACGAGAAACTCCTCGAGACGATGCCGACGCGCTCCTGGAACGGCAAGACCTACATCGACCTGGAGGACGAGAAGGTGGTCGCCGACGTGATCCTGGCCTTCGCGCCGGAGACCAACGGGGAACTGGCCTACCGCTCCTACCGGAACCTGGAGAAGCGGGTCGGGAAGCCCCTTTCGCAAATAGCGGCCGGGAACCGGAACTTCCGGATCACCTGGGAGGAGATCACGCAGAAACCCCGCCGCTTCATCAGCACCGCGATCTGGAGCGGCCTGGTCAACGAGGGGCGCCCGTACGCCCCCTATACCCTCAACGTGGAACACGGGGTTCCGTGGCGAACCCTTTCCGGCCGGCAATCCCTCTACCTGGACCATCCCTACTACGGGGAGTTCCACGAGGGGCTTCCAACCTTCAAGGGGAAGATCCCTCCGGCGCTCCTGGACGAAACCGAAGGGAAAACCGGGCTCGTGCTCAACTTCCTGACCCCCCACGGCAAGTGGAGCATCCACTCCACCTACAGCGACAATCTCCGGATGCTCACGCTCTCCCGCGGCGGTCAGGTGGTCTGGCTGAATCATGAAGACGCGGCGGGCGCCGGGATCGGGGACAACGATCCGATCGAGGTCTACAACGCCAACGGCGTCGTCGTCTGCCGGGCGAACGTCTCGTCGCGCATCCCGAAGGGGGCGGCGGTCATGTACCACGCGCCGGAGCGGACGCTCAACATCAAGAAGTCGAAAAAGAGCGGGCGGCGGGGAGGCGTGCACAACAGCCTGTCCCGCATCCGCCTCAAGCCGACGCTGATGCTGGGCGGTTACGCCCAGTTCAGTTACTACTTCAACTACTGGGGGCCGACCGGGGTGAACCGCGACTGCTATGTCATCGTCAGAAAGTTGGGGGGGTGAGGCGATGGACGTGCGAGCGCAACTGGTGATGGTGTTCCACCTCGACAAGTGCATCGGATGCCACACCTGCAGTATCTCCTGCAAGAACATCTGGACCGACCGGCGCGGCGCCGAATACATGTGGTGGAACAACGTGGAGACCAGGCCCGGGGTCGGCTATCCGAAGAAGTGGGAAGACCAGGGAACGTTCAAGGGAGGCTGGGTCGCCGACAGAGGCAACCTCCGGCTTCGGGCCCTCGGGAAAGGGCCGACCCTCCTCAACATGTTCTTCCAGCCCAACATGCCGAAGATGGAGGATTACTACGAGCCGTTCGATTTCGACTACGGCAACCTCTACGGTGCCGGGGAGGGGACCGATCAGCCGGTGGCCGAGGCGTTCTCCCGGATATCCGGCCGGAAGATCGAGACGATCCAGGGAGGCCCCAACTGGGACGACGATCTCTCCGGCTCGCAGCTCTATGCCGCGAAGGACGTCAACCTCGAAGAGAGCAGGATCGTCGAGGAGTACGGCAAGATGTTCATGCACTACCTCCCCCGGATCTGCAACCATTGCCTGAATCCGGCGTGCGTCGCCTCGTGTCCCTCCCGGGCCATCTACAAGCGGGGAGAGGACGGCGTTGTCCTGGTGGACCAGAACGTCTGCAAAGGGTGGCGATTCTGCACCAGCGCCTGCCCCTACAAAAAGGTGTACTTCAACTGGGACAGCGGGAAGGCGGAAAAATGCATCTTCTGCTTCCCGCGCACCGAGACCGGGCAGTGCAATGCCTGCGCTCACAGCTGCGTCGGCCGGATCCGGTACGTCGGCGTCCTTCTCTACGACGCGGAAAAGGTCGAAGAGGCGCTTCTCAAACACGATGACCAGCTTGTTGAGGCGCACCGCGCCGTGATCCTCGATCCTCGCGACTCCGCGGTTCGGGATGGGGCCAGGAAGAACGGTGTCTCCGACCTGTGGCTGGAGGCGGCGGTGAAATCGCCGGTGTACGCCCTGGTCAAGGAGTTCGGCCTCGCCCTGCCGCTTCACCCCGAGTTCCGGACCCTGCCGATGGCGTATTACATTCCCTCCCTGTCCCCGGTTCTCTCCACGCTGGGGGATTCCCACGAATTGGTGGAGCACGGGTTGTTTTCCGCGGTGGATACCTTGCGGGCTCCCCTGAGCTACCTGGCGAGCCTGCTGTCCGGCGGCAACCGGGAGGTGGTGGCGGAGGTGCTGGCGAAGCTCATCGCGCTGCGTTCCTTCATGCGCGCCAGGAACCTTCAACAGCCGATGGACGACGGGATTCTCAAGAAGGCGGGTCTGGATGAAGCCGCGGCCGTTCGCCTCTACCGGCTGTTCACCATCGGGGGATACGGCGAACGGAACGTCATCCCGGCACAGCAGAGGGAGGAGCAGGATCCATATACCCGCAAGGGGGCGAGCGGCTTCGGAATCCTGAAGAAGGCGGGGAGGGGGAGATGAGTCTCGCGGAATGCTACTCCGCCCTTGCCCGTATGCTCGATTACCCCGAGGGGATAGAAGGGTTACTGGCGGACTACGATAACGTCCGCACGATTCTACGAACAAAAAATATCGAATCCCCGCTGGAACCCTTCGGCAGGTTTGTGGAGACCTCGGCTCTGGCCAGGCTCCAGGAGGAATATGTCGCGACCTTCGATTTCAATCCGACGGTCGCCCTCTATCTGGGACACCACCTGTTTGGCGACAACCGGAAAAAGGGAACCTACCTGGTCCTGCTGAAGCAGGAGTTCGGACGTTGTGGTTTCTCTCCTTCCGGCAACGAACTCCCCGATCATCTGCCGCTGCTGCTTGGATTCCTGGCATACCTGGCGCGGAACGGGGAAGACGGCGTCCGTCGGTCCTTTCTCTCCGAGTGTGTGCTCCCGGGAGTGGAACGACTTGGTGCCGCTTTTTCAGCTCGCAGGGATTCTCCCTGGAAGCCGGTCATCGAAGCGGCGAGACTTCTGTGCGCCGCAGACTCTGCAATTCAGGAGGAGGGCAAGCCATGCTGAATGTCTTCCTGTTCGTCGTTCTCCCCTATGCTGCGCTGGCGCTGTTCCTGTTTGTGACCCCGTACCGATACTTCTCGAACCGGCTCACCTGGTCGGCCTACTCCACGCAGTTTCTGGAGCAGAAGGTCCTCTACTGGGGGAGCAATCCGTGGCACTACGGGATCATTCCGGTGGTTCTGGCGCATTTTCCGGGGATCATCGCACCCGGACCCATGAAAGTCCTCCTGGCGAACCAGCAAACCCTGATCCTCCTGGAGAGCGTCGGGGCCGGGCTCGGGCTGTTTGCCCTCTTCGGATGCCTGGTGCTCATGGTGCGCCGGGCGCAAACCCCCTTGTTGAAGCCGGTAACCTCCACCATGGACTGGGTCCTTCTTTTTCTTCTGACCGTCCAGGCCGCCACCGGGGTTTATATGGGTCTCTTCATGCGCTGGGGATCCCAGTGGTACCTCCACACGGCGGTTCCCTACCTCCACTCGCTCCTGGTGTTCAATCCCCGGATCGAGTTCGTGGCCGACTTCCCGCTGGTTTTCAAGCTGCATGCAGCCGGGGCATTCCTGATCGTCGCCCTGCTACCGTTCACCAAACTCGTCCACCTTCTCTATCTCCCGGTCGGCTTCCTCAAGGACCCGCCCATTCTTTACCGCTGGCGGTCCCCGATGACCGGGAAATGAGGGTTACGCGGCGACATTTCCATCGAGGAGCGACCCGATGCCATCTCGCGTGTTGACGGTCTGGGACCCGGAAGACAAGGAGTTCTGGGAACGGGAAGGCAAGGCCATCGCTTCCCGGAATCTATGGATCTCCATTCCCGCGCTCTTCCTGGCCTTTGCGGTCTGGATGGTATGGAGCGTGGTGGTCGTAAACCTCCCGGCCATCGGTTTCCGATTCGACCCAGACAGGCTCTTCTGGCTCGCCGCGCTGCCCGGCCTGGCAGGGGCGACGCTCCGGATCTTCTACTCCTTCATGGTGCCGATCTTCGGCGGGCGGAAATGGACCACCCTCAGCACCGCCTCCTTGCTGATTCCGGCGATCGGCATGGGCTTCGCGGTGCGAAATCCGGAGACGAGCTATTCGACGTTCCTGATCCTCGCTCTGCTGTGCGGTTTCGGCGGAGGGAACTTCGCCTCCAGCATGTCGAATATCAGCTTTTTCTTTCCCCAGGCCCGGAAGGGGACCGCCCTGGGGCTGAACGCGGGGTTGGGGAACCTCGGGGTCAGCGCGATGCAGTTCCTGGTGCCGCTTGCCATCACCGCAGGCGTGTTCGGCGCCTTCGGCGGGGAGCCGCAGATGTCCGTCGTCAAAGGGGTGACGCGGCCGATGTGGCTGCAGAATGCCGGGTTCATCTGGGTGCCGTTCATCGTCGCTTCCACACTGGCGGCGTGGTTCGGCATGAACGACGTCGCCAGCGCCAGGGCATCGTTCGCCGAGCAGGCGATCATCTTCCGACGGAAAAATAACTGGCTCATGTGCTGGCTCTATCTTGGAACCTTCGGTTCCTTCATCGGCTACTCTGCCGGGTTGCCGCTCCTCATTAAATCCCAGTTTCCCGGAGTGAATCCCACCCAGTATGCCTTTCTCGGGCCGTTGGTCGGCGCGATCATGCGGCCGGTAGGGGGCTGGGTCGCGGACAAATTAGGGGGTGCGAGGGTGACCTTCTGGAATTTCATCGTCATGGCGGCAAGCGTGGGCGGTATTCTCTCGTTCCTTCCCCATGGGGACTCCGGCGGAAACTTCTGGGGATTCCTTGGCATGTTCATCCTGATGTTCGTCACCACCGGGATCGGCAACGGGTCGACGTTCCGGATGATCCCGGTGATTTTCCTGACCGAACGGAAGCGGGACGCGGAAGGGAAGGGGGCGGCTGCACAGGAACAGGCCCTCAAGGATGCGGCCAAGGAAGGAGCGGCCGTCATCGGTTTCAGCTCGGCCATCGCCGCGTACGGCGCCTTCTTCATTCCGAAAGCATTCGGCAGCTCCATCCGGCTGACGGGAGGTCCGGAGTCTGCGCTTTACGGCTTCCTGGCTTTCTATGTCACCTGCATTGTTGTGACGTGGTGGTTCTATTCGCGGCGGAACGCGAAGATCCCATGCTGAGAGACCTAAACGAACAGCAGTTTGAATCCCGCGATGATCAGCACCACGGACAACGCCCTGACGATGCCCGACGCGGGAATGCGGACACTGCCAAGAAATGAACCGGTGATCCCTCCGGCCAGCGCGGCCACGGCCAGAATCGACACATAGCGCGGCATCGCCTGAAGACTGCCGATATGCCCGAGAAGCCCGGCGATGGAGTTCACCAGGATAAATAGCGAGGCGACGGCGGAAACCTCTTTTACCCTTGCCCATCCCAGCAGCAGGAGGAGGGGGCTCAGGAAGATGCCCCCGCCCACCCCGGTCAGGCCCGAAAGAAAACCGAGTGCCGCACCGATAACCAGCGCTGCCGTGATGGAAGGCCGACGCACTTCCGTGGCTTCGGGATCCTTCCGGGGGAAGAGACGATAATCCCGGTCATTCATAGAAGGAAATTCCTCTCGATGAACTCCGTAATCCCATCGGAATCGTTGATATCCAGTTCCGGAACATCCAGGTTCGACGGTTCATCGCTGCTACTGCAACGAGCAC
>Ga0209323_10003370_pt1 | contig 10623 bp, 9 predicted proteins | sample Rifsed19ft2_FD_184014 | JGI IMG/M metagenome (GOLD analysis project Ga0209323, IMG submission 184014) | Soil microbial communities from Rifle, Colorado, USA - sediment 19ft 2 (version 2) | ecosystem: Environmental > Terrestrial > Deep subsurface > Rock core/Sediment | place: Rifle, Colorado...
ACCTAGCAGGGTATCTGCTTGTGCCAGGCGATCCTGACCGCGTTCCGAAAATCGCCAAACTTTGGGAAGAAGCTCAAGAGGTTTCTAGTCGGCGCGAGTTTCGAAGTTTCACTGGCAAATACAAAGGAGTACCCGTCTCAGCTTTATCCAGCGGTATTGGTCCAGCATCCATGTCTATCGCTTTCAACGAAGCTTCACGCATAGGGGTGCACACGTTTATCCGTGTTGGAAGCACAGGCGCAATACAAAAATTCATTAACTGTGGAGACTTGGTCATTTCTTCTGCGGCAGTGCGCCTTGATTGCACAAGCAACTGCTACGTGATGCCCGAATACCCTGCAGTGGCAAGTTACGAAGTTCTATTAGCCTTGATTGAGGCGGCTGAAAGCCTAGGCATAAACAATTATCACGTGGGCATAACAGCGACAACCGCAGACTTTTATGCTGGACAAAATCGCACAACGAACGGGCATACAGCCGGAAGCGGAGATTTGCTTCCGACACTTCAGAAAGCAGGAGTGTTGAATTTTGAAATGGAAACTGCTACGCTGTACACGCTGGCAAGCCTTCAAGGCTTAAGAGCTGGCACTGTCTGCGCTGTTTACGCCAACAGGTTCACAAACAAGTTCGAAGAAGGAGCAGGAGAAGAAAACGCCATAAAAGTTGCCAACGAAGCCGTGAAAATCCTGCACAGTTGGGACAAGCACAAGCGAAGAAAAAACAAAAAGTGGCTGTTTCCCTCGCTTGTACGTAGTAAATAACAAAGTCTTGCACTGCGTTTTGGGGTAAAGCTAAAAGCTGCATTACAGAATGTTCTTGTTGAGTGCCGGGGTGGCGGAGTGGTTATCGCGCTGGCCTCGAGACCCGACAGACGGAAAAAAGGGGCTTAGAAAAATGGCAAGTGAGCCAGTGGGCCTTTGGCTCGCAGGGGTTCGAATCCCTTCCCCGGCGCCACTTTACCAGTTGGGACCCGTTTCCAGAGCTATCTTTAACAAAGAACGCTTGTCTTATTTCAGGGCAATGATACGCTATCATTTTAATGGGAAATCCAATCGGAGGCCAGTCTAGATAGGCTTTTCCTTTGTGTTTTGCGTTTCACTCTGCTTATACTGAAGATTTTAAACAGAAAGTTGTCGACAAGTTTTAAATGTCTTAAACAGAAAAATGCACATAGGGTGAGAAAGTGAGGAAGTTGTTGAAAATAATATGCGTGGCATCACTGATGGTCATCTTCATGTGTCAAAGTGTTTATGCAGTTTTTCCTCCGTACACATATGGAGGTTCATGGCAATATGCAGAGGGCAACGCAAGTGTAAATCATACGGAAATTGACCTATCCACAGGAAAACTCCGTATGCAAGGGATCGGCGGAGGCGGAGGAGTGGGCTATGGTCTGGCAGACAGCTATGGATATTTTGGAATACAATATGTCACTGCAACTCAAAGCCGACCTATCAATGCTTTTACAACAGTTGCATATGACGGTGCTATCCGAATATCAGCGGTATTCTACTTTTTGTTTGGCTGGGCACGGGCTGGTGCTTGGGTGCGTCAGACACTTAGAGTATATGATACCAGCAACTGGCAACTTGTGACATCAAATACATACTGGGTCTTCAGTCAAACGGTCCAAAGTGGCGCACCCTACTGGGTGAACTGGATAGAAAGGGTCTTCAACGGAACAAATGACAGATATAGCACTCAGGTTGCTTGGACTGCAACGGCAGGCAAGACCTACGCCATAGAAACTTTCGTAGAAGCTCAAACGAAAGTCGATGGAATGGGTATTGCATTAGCGAGTGGTGTCTACAATTTCTTGGGACCAAGTGGGGATTATCCTAACATCGTGGGCTACGTAAAGGTGCAAGAGATAAGCTGGTATTACGCTTAGGGTCTGCCTACTGACAAGTAGGTCAGGCGCTCTCCCCTTTTTTTCTGTTATGTTTGTTTCTCTATCCTACTGTAGGCAAACGCGAAGACAAGTCCGCCTATGATTAAGCCGAAGAAGACTCCAAGGATGCCTAGCGAAGCAACCCAGATTTTTCTCCTATTTGTAGCCCGTCCCTCTTTCTCTGGTACATAAAGCTTGCAATAGGTTAGAAATATCAGAATTATTGAAATTAGAATATAGGCGAGAGAAATATATACTATGTCCCATTTTAGAAGGAAAGAGCTGTTCGATGCTGCAACGCCAAGTGTTTGGTTTTGAAATAGATACGAGTGATAGATCACGAAGAAAAAATACACTACTTGCAAGGCAAACATAAGTATGCCGAATTTGTAAAGTCTTAGAAGTTTTTGATGGTTCTGATTATCCAAGAGTTTTCCTCTTGATAAAAGCAGTGCTAGGAATATTTAAATCTTATGTATTAATATTTAATAATGTGCCATATGTGCTAATCGAAGTAAAGCCCACAGCATAAAGAGTTTTTCAGTAGATTTATACGATTTTCCTTTCACAGTACCTGCTGAGAGCTTACATCTATCAAGTTCGCCTGCAATGCAGCAGATAAAACTAAGCAACCAGAATGATTGGGAAAGAAAATGAGTACACGCAACTATGTCTGTTTCTATTCCGCGCCTTAACTCTGAGGAATAGGACGATATAGTAGCGGGGTTCGGACGTGCCTAATTATTTAGGCATGGTTTACTAATAATTTGTTTTCTGGAATCCTTCCCTGGCGCCATCTTATCAGTTAGAGCTTATTTGCAGGTTATTGTGAAGAAATGAATTCGATTTGAACCTTGTGGACAAAGGCTGAACTTTCAAAAGTGCAGTATGGAAACGTAACCCTCGGTTTTCGGGATTACAGACAAATTTACTGTTCCATAGAGCGGAGCAAATCCATTTTAACCTTAAGGTCATAATAATTATTACCTGAGGCAGTGTGTTGTCGGGAAGACGGGCTCATCTGGTTTGGGGCGGCCTTATAGGTGCGGGATTGATAATGATCGCTCTCGGATTTGGTGGCTGGTTCGGCGCCAACTTTTTGTCCATCAAGTTAACTCCAATATTAGAAGAATCCGGGAATGCTGGTCACGACCACATACTTGTCTACCTGACCCGAATGCAGGCTGTCAACATGGTTGTCATGGGCGTTGGAGTCTTTTCCTTGCTTGCAGGCATAGTCGAGGAGATTCGCCATAAAGACAGTTGAATGGATTGGCCTTGCTGTTGGAAAAGGCGCGTGAAAAGAGAATGTAGGAGCATGGATTTAGCGATGGTTTACTTTTTTTGGAGTGGTACGCTCGGTTCTGACCTCTTCGCTTCGACGCATGATAGTATTCTAGCAATTGCCAAAAAACCAGAGATGCGTAGAGTGCTGAGTTGATGCCTGTTATGAATGCTGTGTGCCGAGGGCGTCAATATCCGAAAATGAGATATGCCTGAACGGTTGGCATATGATGTGGAAAACTCTGGTGAAAGGCAAAAGATGAAATTTTCTTTAATCAATGCTAGTCCGAATGTTGGGCTTGATGAGCGCGAAAGAAGAAAAGCGCACGGTTCATTTCCACCATTGGGCATTTTGTACTTGGCTGCGGTTCTTAGAGAAAAAGGCGTAGAGGTTTCTCTTCTAGATCAGCCTGCGCAAGGGTTTTCAGTGGATGACACAGTAAGATGGATAGCGCAGGAAAATCCAGACATTTTGGGCTTTTCGACTTTCGCGACTTCTGGCAAGACAGCTGCGTTGATCAGTGAAAGGGTTAAGGAAAACAATCCTGATGTTACCGTGGTTTTCGGTAACTATTATGCAACATTTAACTCTGAAAGAATTCTGAGAAAATATCGTGCCGTTGACGTCGTTGTCCGAGGAGAAGCCGAAAACACAGCCGTTGAGCTTGCTGATTGCCTAAGCCATGACAGTGACCTTAAAAGTGTGCAGGGAATCAGTTTCAGAAACAATGGAAACATTATTTCTACGCCTGATCAGCCGTTAATGAAAGACTTGGATTCGCTTCCATTCCCCGCTCGTGAGCTAATTGATGTTGAGTACCACTCCATCATCGCAGGGGCAAATCTGGCGCCGAAGAAGTTCACAAGTCTCGTCTCTTCACGCGGATGCGTTTTTGGATGCCGATTTTGCAGTTGCACGCAGTTCGCCCGCCACATTTGGAGACCAAGATCTGTCCAAAATACTCTTGAGGAGTTGCGTTTTCTTGCCAGCGAAGGATACAAACAGTTCATTTTTGTAGATGATAGCTTCACACTGAATCCGAAGCGTGTGATTGAGATTTGCAGGGCAATGAGAAAAGACAAGCTGGATATGGAATGGATTTGCGAGGGAAGAGTTGACAACTGTTCCTACGAGATGTTGCGTGAAATGGTGTCGGCAGGGTGCAGAGTCCTGTTTTTCGGCATTGAAAGTGCTAACAAGAGAATCTTGGATTATTATAATAAACGAGCCACGCCTGAACAGTCCCGAGATGCTGTCATAGCCGCAAAAAAGGCGGGAATAGATGTAGTAGTGGGATCATTCATTTTCGGCGCGCCAGACGAAACCCGAGAAGAGATGCAGCACACTATCGAGTTTGCAAAGAAAATTCCGATAGACTTGCCGCAGTTCAACATACTCGGTGTTTATCCCGGAACTGAGTTGTGGGATGAATTTGAGGCTGGAGGTTTTTTGGATGGAGGCGAATATTGGGAGGAGGGCGTTGGAATCTCAGCGATATGTCCAACTGCGGTGCCTGTTAACGAGATTAGACGGATAGTTCATGATGCTTTCTATCAGTTTGTCCGTAGACCAAGCTTTATGGCAAGGCAGGTTGCTAACACGCTTAAGAGCTCATACCGAATGAACGCTGTGCTGAACAATCTTGACAAAATGGGTGATATCTTGGAGAACGTTCGCAACGTTACCTAAAATGAAGCGGCAACTACTATCATATCTAAGCCAATTTCTTAAATACCATTGCGAGATAGGATAAATTCAAGTTTCAAACTTTTGGAGCGCTACTCCGCCGGTCTATATGAGGCGCCTTGTTTAGCAAAGTAGTTTTCAAATTGCTCCGCATATTTGTATCCTGTGTCAGGAAGGACAAGCACACACACGCCTTTTTTCTCACCGATCTTTTGGAAAGCGTGGACCACTGCGCCTGCGCTTAACCCTATAAGAAGACCCTCTTTTCTTGCGACCGTGATTGCGCCTTCGACAGCTTCTGATTGTTTGACATCCACAATTTCATCAAAATGCATCAAGTGATACCATTTCATGCCTGTTTCTATCCGTCTTATTCCAGGAACGACTTCGCTCGGCGCTGGTTGGACTCCAACTATTTTTACATCGTTTTTGTATTTGCTTTTGAAGTAGAAGGATATTGCGCTCATGTGTCCCGATGTTCCCAGTCCGCCGATTATGCATGATGGTTTCAGGCCTAAGCTTGCTAGCTGGTCATCTATTTCCTTGGCGGTGTATTTTAAATGAACTTTGAAGTTTGCGTCGTTTTCAAACTGGTTCAGATGGGTGGCTTTATGAGCTTTTGCCTCGGAATCCACCTGATTTATTGCCTCTACGGTTAAGCTTACGGGGAGTCTTTCAACTTCTGCGCCGAGAAGTCTGAGGTACGTGTCAGTCACCTTTTGTATGGTCTTAGGCACGTAAAATTTTGCCTTTATTCCAAGCGTGTTTGCAATTGATGTTAATGCTATTCCAGTGTTTGTGGATGTAGCCTCATACAAGATCTGCTTCATTTCTCCTCTTTCAAGAGCCTCCATGATCATTGAAAACCCTATTCTGTCCTTCACGCTGTTGCTAAAAGGATTGTAAGCTTCAAGTTTGGCCCACGCGCTTAGCTCTTTGGTTGATAGTGAATTAAGCCTAACAATAGGCGTGGGCCATCCTTCGCAGAGTAGATCAAGTGCGCTGCCGTAAACTTTAAGGGTTTTTCTGTCCGTCTTTTCCGTTGCCAGCAGCTCATTCAAATGCACTTTTATTGTAGGAGATTGCATCTGTGCCTCAAAACTTTTGGGCGGCAATCTAGGACCCTTAATTCCTGCCTGTATCACCGCCTCTGCCACCGCTGAGCCGAGAGTTGGTTTTAGCGGTTTTATCTTAATCTTTAGAATGTTTACTTTGATGGCTGGTACTTTTCTGGCAGAAAGCAGGTTTAGCGCTTCATAGATTTCATAGCCTTCTAAAATTACGTTTGTGCTTTCATCTATTAATATTGGCTTGTCCACGATCCCTGCATCAAGGAATTCTTCGTAAAGTGGTAGTACATCTTTGAGTTCAGTGGACATTGCGGGCTTTACTTTGTTAATATCTACGAGTTCGATTTCGGCTTTTAACAGTTCTAGCGGGATGTCGACTCTCTTCTCAATTGCGGAAATATGTGACAGTGTATTGCCATTCCTTATCATGTGTTTTGTAGTTTTTGGTGAGAATTTTTTTCCGCTTAATCCCGCTTCTATCACGTCCTTTTTCGTTAGCATCTCACTTCTCCAAGGTTGAACCTCGATTTCTGGAGAATTATAGTTAACATAAACTACAGGGATTCTTTTGCATCCAAGATTTCTAAGTACATTTAGGCGGTGTTCGCCATCTAAGATAACGTTTGTGTTTTTGTCAGCAACAATTGCATGCTTCAAGATTTTGTCTGAAGCTATTTGCTCGGTCAACTCTTTAAGGTGAACTGGATTAGCCTCTTCATGTGAGAGTAGCTTGCATATTTCGACGAGTTGAGCTTGTGTGCAAGTTGGTTTTGAGGAATTGTTTATGAGGCGACCCTCCTTAACGCCGTTAAGTTTTTAACACCGTTAAAGATATATATAAGCTTAACGCTCTAAAACACCTAGAGGATTATTACGTGAAACCTCCATGCGTTACCGTAGTCAAGTATCTTTTACCCGCGATCAGAGTCATGGTTATGAAAGAACTTGTCGAAAAGCATAACATGCGCAAGATTGACGCTTCATCAAAAATGGAGTTAACCCCAGCCGCAATCACTCAATATTCCAAGGGTGAAAGAGGATCAATCTTCATCCAACAACTATCACATTCCGAAGAAGCAATGAAAAAAGTCGCCGAACTCGCCGAAGCCCTAGCCAGAGACGATTTTCCCATAGAAAGTACGATGGAAAAAGTGTGCAGCATATGCAACGCCATCAGATCTGAAGGGATAATGTGTGACAGGCATCACAAAGACCTTCCAGCACTGAAAACGTGCACGTGTCCTACATGTCAGCCTCATACATGAAGCGGATAGTGCAGTCTAGAGAAATCAGGAAATGTTGACAAAAGCCACCGAGTCCTGCTTTACTTAACTATTGCCAAAGCTTACCTGTTTCCAACCTTAGCAGGCTTTATTCCTGCGTTGCCCAGTACCTTCTTTGCTGCTTTCCTTGCCTCTCCTCTGGTTTGATAGGTTCCTTTCAGTTCGATCCATGGCAAAGTATCATCGATTTTTATCCATACTGCATACAAAGTCATTCACCATATAAGGGATTCTGAAAAGAATTAGATTCTTGATAATTAAAACAGTTATGAAGTGTTAATTAGGATCACAAATCAAGCTTTGGGCTTAGCAGACTAGGTGCGAGAATATTTATGACGTGAATATACACTTACTTTTAAAGAGTGACTCAGTTTCAGACCTAAATGGTATTAAACATAGAATATGAGCAAAAATAGGCTTTTCAAGATAAAGGTTGAAAATTGTATGCTACTTTTCGCCTTTCTTCTTAGGTTTCTTTTCTTCTTCTACTGCTGATGCTTCCTCTTGTGCTTGGGGCTCTTCGGGTTTTTCTTCCTCTTTCTTTTCTTCCATTTCACTCGTTAACTCTTCTATTGGTTTCGGTGGAGGAGTCGTAGCCATTGTCCAACCTATCCAAGCTCCTATAGCCATAACAGCCACGAAAGCTACGAACACTGGAATTGCGATTATCCAGAATTGGATTGAAGACATCCATGAAGTATCTACGTTTATGTTGAGAACATTTGACAGCCATTGTGGATAGAACAGTGTCACCACGTAGAATACGGCAACTATAACGCACACAAGGAAAATTATTCCGCCTATTGATTGATCCTTACTAACCATTCTTGTATCACCATTTGTAAGCCATGTTTACTCCTTTAGACTTTTTAAAGTTTGCCATAATTCTCCACGTATTGTTAGATGGTTCCCATTTCCCAAGTGGACAAGTATTTCTTCTGTTCCTCTGTAAGTTCATCTATCTTTACTCCCATCGCATTAAGTTTCAATTTTGCTACTGTTTCGTCTATTTCCTTCGGCACCTCGTAGACTTTTGGCGGCATTTTTTGGTTCTTGGCTATGTGTTCTGTGCATAATGCTTGGTTTGCAAAGGACATGTCCATGACCTCTGAGGGATGTCCTTCTGCCGCGGCTAGGTTTACAAGTCTTCCCTCTGCTAGAAGATACAGTTTCTTTCCATCTCTTAATGTGTACTCGTCCAAGTTGGGTCTCATGTTTCTTTTTGAAACTGCTAGGCTTTCTAAGTCTGGGATGTTTATCTCTACATTGAAGTGTCCGCTGTTGGCGAGTATTGCGCCGTCTTTCATCGTTTGCATGTGTTCTTTTCTTATTACGCTTGCATCGCCTGTTGACGTTACAAATATGTCGCCTATTTTTGCAGCTTCAGCTATAGGCATTACTCGGAATCCATTCATTGCTGCTTCAAGTGCTCTTAGCGGGTTTACTTCAGTAACTATCACATTTGCGCCCATTCCTTGGGCTCGCATGGCTATGCCTCTGGAGCACCATCCATAACCGCATACCACAAAGTTTTTGCCAGCCAAGAGGATGCTTGTTGCTCTTAGAATCCCGTCTATTGTACTTTGTCCTGTCCCGTAACGGTTGTCGAACAAGTATTTTGTGTAAGCGTCATTCACAGCGATTATTGCGTATTTGAGTGTCCCAGTTTTTTCCATTGCACGTAACCGCAACACGCCTGTTGTGGTTTCTTCGGTTCCGCCCTTAATGCTTGATAGGGCTTCGATTCTTTTGCTGTGGATTGTGCCAACCAAGTCTGCGCCGTCGTCAAGCGTTATATTCGGCTTGCGATCTATCGTCCTTTCAATACACCAGTAATATTCTTCTGCTGTTTGTTCGCGCCATGCAAACACGTTAACTCCATTTTCAGCTAATGCTGCTGCAATGTCGTCTTGCGTGGAAAGCGGGTTCGAACCGCACAATGCCACCTTGGCTCCGCCATCAAGAAAAGCGTTCACGAGGACTGCTGTTTCCTTTGTCACATGTAGACAAGCGCCCAATGTCAAACCTTTTAGTGGTTTCTCTTTGGCGAATCTCTCTTTGATTTGGTTTAGTACTGGCATGTGTTTTGAAGCCCATTCTATCTGCAACTGACCTTTCGCCGCGAAGGTTGTGTCTTTAACTTTGTAATTTTCCATTGTTTTTCCCGTCTTCTTATGGTCAACTGCAATTTGACTATTTAACGTTGCGTAGCTTGTTTAGAAGGTTGTTTTTTGTTTTCTCTGCTTGTTCCATAATTTCTTCCACGTTCACGGTTGTTAGTTCGCGGTTTTCCATGACGATTTTCCCGTTTATCAGCACTGTTTCAACATCTGAGGCTTTCGCTGCGTAGACAAGATGGCTTGCTTCATTGTACATGGGACATAGATGCGGCTTTTTGAGGTTGATTATTGCAATGTCTGCTTTTTTGCCTACTTCTATTGAGCCTACGTCTTTTTCCCAAGACAGTGCTTTGGCTCCTTCTATTGTTGCCATTTCTAAGACTTGTTCTGACGGCAGGATTGTTGGATCTTTGCTTATTCCTTTGTGTAAGATGGCGGTTGTTTTCATAATTTCAAACATGTCCGCATTATTATTTGAGCATGGGCTGTCTGTGCCAAGTGAAACCGTTATTCCTTTCCCTAGCATTTTTGGAACAGGGCTTATTCCTGAAGCAAGTTTCAGATTTGATATCGGATTGTGTGACGCCTTTACACCTTTGCACTTCATGATGGCAAAATCTTTTCCTGTTAGTGCCACGCAATGCGCTGCGATTACGTGTTGGTCTAGAACGCCTAAGGAATCCAAATATCCCATCATGCCATTTTCTATTTGGAGGTTGAAGGCGGTTTGAGTTTTTTCTTTCTCATCGTTGGTTTCAGCAACGTGAGTGTGCATTATTATTGGCGCGTTTTCTGACCCGTATTTGCGGTTTAGTTCTTTTTGCGTTTGTTTCAGTTCTCTCATGTATTCTGGATCAACAGTGTATGGTGCATGCGGATCCACGCTGGCGCGTATTAGGCCGTCTGCTTTATTATGCCAGTTTTTCGCCAGGTCTTCCAGCATTTTGCTATCGTGTTTTTTTCTCCGTGAAAAGCAAACGTGACCGACAACTCCTCTGATGCCAGCATACGCGAACGCTTTTGCCTCGTTTTCTTCTGGATTATAGTGATACATTGTGTTGATGGTTGTTGTTCCGCCCATTATGGATTCTACTGCTGTTAGTAAGGCGCCAACGTAAACGTCATGGGGCGTCATGTGTTTTTCTATTGGCCATATACATTCTTGCAGCCATTCTTGTAATGGCAAGTCATCTGCGTATCCTCTCAAAAGGCTCATTGCAGCGTGTTGATGCGTGTTGATGAGGCCTGGCATAACAACCTTGCATTTTGCGTCTATTTTTTCGTAACC
>Ga0209323_10003372_pt1 | contig 10620 bp, 26 predicted proteins | sample Rifsed19ft2_FD_184014 | JGI IMG/M metagenome (GOLD analysis project Ga0209323, IMG submission 184014) | Soil microbial communities from Rifle, Colorado, USA - sediment 19ft 2 (version 2) | ecosystem: Environmental > Terrestrial > Deep subsurface > Rock core/Sediment | place: Rifle, Colorado...
GAACTTTAAAAGACAAAATTAATACTTTTTTAATACAAAAATGAAAAAAAATAAAATAAATAAAAAGCAATTCATCCCCCCTCTAAAGAGCCAAGTGAAGGGGGCTTTCTTGCTGAAGAATCGTAATTTAACCAAATTAACCATATCTGATTCAATATAAACGTCACCATCTTCACTTATACTTCTAATGTCGTTATTAAGTTTAAATTCCATATATATAACTATTAGTTTTTCATCTTCATTAATTATGATATTGGAGTGTTTGGACTACCATAACCATTAGTTTTTAAATTCAACACCTATTTTTTGTAAAAACAAAAATTCATTTGGATAAAACGTTGTGAAATTAATTGTAAGCGGATAATCAGAAATGCTTTTCACATTAAATGTAACAAAGAATTGTTGTGTGATTTCATTAAAACCTTTGTTAACAATAGACGTTTTAGTTATGTTGTATCTTTTACCAACGTTAGACAACCTAAGTTCTGCTAACTTAATTAAATCATCTTCTTTTATTTCTGTGTATCCCATGTTTTATTTAATGTTTTTCTTCAAATTTTTCTTCATCAGTTTTTAGTTTAGAAAAGAATATTGAAACAATTAATGTTATTACTCCGAGAATTGGATAATTGAAATTAATTAACACACAACCTAGTGTAAACACAGGAAAAAAGAATATTCCTATTAAGATAAAAACTTCAATCATTTTATTGTTTTTTTCGATAGTTAATTATTACACCATCATCTTCATTACTATCTTCATTAAAACAATATTCTTTTCCAACTTCAATTTCATCGCAATGAATATCAAACTTAAATCCTTTTGAATATTTATATGTTTTTATTGTTTTGCCATTGTACATTGTTGTTGGTTTTCTAAATGTTAATGTTCCTTTTATTTTATCTTCAATACAGTATATTTCATTTTTAAAAAAGTCAGAACTTGTTCTTATTTTTTTAATGTTTTGACTTTGTGATGTAAAAACAAGAATACTACCTGTTAAGTTTTTTATTAATGATTTTTTTGTTAGTATCATTTTGACCTTTTTAGAAATAATTTTGCTAAATTATGAAAGATATTTCAGTTAACAAAATTATTTCTCATTAATTTTTTTGGTTAGTTTTTTTTTATACATTTGAAAAAATATTTTTAATGATTGCTTGGAAAGGAAATAAAAAGATGAAAAAATATTTTTAATGATTGCTTGGAAAGGAAATAAAAAGAAATGTAGAATTAGAACTATAGATGGAAACTATGTTAGGGTTTATGAATATGGTAATAGTTTTTCTTTTGTTTTTAGTTACTTTCCATATTTCGAATACTTTAATAGTGAACTAATTAGATTAAACTCAAATGATTTTTGTTTTACAGTTATAAAAATTAGTTTGAATTAATTTTTTGTTATGATAAATATTTGTATATTTGCAATTCGGGAAATCATTTTGACCAAACTGAAACCTCCCATAACACCCAATACTAGAAATAGTGTTGGGTGTTTCATTTTAAAACTTAATCAACAATGGTAATCATTTTTATAATCTTCATTATACTTTTAATAGTTGAGTTTATTTTTTCTCCAAGATTAGATTTAACAGAAGAAAACAAATTGCTACTTTGGTACAATGGTTGGACGTGTAGAAAATACATTATACTTTTTTAAATGAATTATAAAGAATCAATAATACAAAAAGGAATAGTTCGTTATTTCGCTTTGAAGTATCCAAAACTAAAAGGTTTACTATGTTGTAACCTAAATAATTCTAAAAACAAAACAATAGGTGGAATCAATAATGGTCTTGGCGTTATTGCAGGTCGTTCAGATTTAGTTCTATATTATCACAAAACAGCTTATCATATCGAAGTTAAAGAGCCTAAAGGAACGCAAAGTGATGCTCAAATAGCTTGGCAGAAGTTAATCGAATCACATGGATATAATTATTACATCGTACATTCAACTTTCGAGTTCACGCAGGTATTGAAAACATTAGGAATTTGAAAATATTTTAAAAATAATTTGCTTTTTATTTGCAAGTGTGAAAGATGTTTCATAATTTAGCAGAATAATCAATTAAAATGGTCAAAATGAAAAATTACAAAGTAACACTATTATTAGTTGTAAATCCTTCGAGAGATATAGATTTACAAGAGCCTGAAACTAAACAGGTAGAATTTCAAGTAGAGGCAAACTCTGAAGCTGAAGCAAGGGTTAAGGCTAAGAACTTAGACGATTCAAAATTAAGTGTTTGGGAGTCTTATGCTGAAGAGGTTTAAATAATATAATAATTACAAATTTAAAACTCGAAAAATGAAAAAAATAGGATTTGCAACACAATTTTACACGCTTTGGGATTATCAAACTGAAGAACAATATCGCACAGATGTTCATGGTAAACACCACCATTCAGGTACAAAGCATATTTATCATTACATTAAAAATATTTCAATAGACTTGGAAAAAGTAAAGAGCCTTTATCCAAACGTAGGTATTGATGATGAATTGAAAGGTATATCAAGAGATTGGACTAAAACTACTAAAAAAGATTTACCTGAAAATATCTTTTGGGGTGGAAAGTATGAAGGTCAATTGATAGATGATATATTGGTTTCTGACTTTCAATACTGCTTGTGGACACAACAAAACTATCCAAACAATTACATAGCTAAACATCCTATCTTCGTTTCTTATTTGGAGCAGGAAAAACAAAAAGATGTAGATTTCATTAATTCAGTTACTCACCTTAAACAAGGTGATGTTGTTACCATAGATTTTGTAAAGAATGGTTACAATGCAGATGATAATTATACGATGTGTTGGACTGAAGGAAGAGTTGGTGACTTATTAGTTTTTGTTGAATGTAGTGGTGTTAGAAAAGTTGAAGGTATGTATCCTTACTTAATGCCTGAATTAAATGGTAAAATTCAGAAAACGAAAAACAAAAAAATTGAGGTTACTATTGTGAGTGCTGACGAACCAAGAATAGATACTGATTGGTATGGAAATAAAGTAATTGCACAAGCAATAAAAGTTAAATAATTTAAAACTAACTAAAGATGGATATAAAATTTGTTGCTGACACCAAAGAAACACGTATTGACGACTTGGTAAGAAGAAGAAAAAACAAGTTAATTTCAACTGTATTATTCAATAGAGCAATGTCAGAACTTGAAAAAGGATATTCAATATCGTATATTATTGATTTTGAAACTAGTGTTGTTGTTGATTTTAGAGTAATAATAAAATAAATAAAATGAAAAACAAGCTAACAAAAACAGAAAATAAAAACGGTACATTTACTTATAAAGTAATAAACGAACAAGGAAATATTATTGCAACAAGAACAAGTAAAAACGGTAATTATATCGCTTGTTCTCCAAGTGGTAATTATTATTTTTCAAGATTAGATTTAGTGGGAAAAGGTGATAGTGGAAGATATTTTTTAGCTTACCCTGAAAAAATAAATGAAGTTGCTTTTTTATAAAATATTCAATAACCAAAACTTGAAATTATGATAAAAGTAAAAGTAAACACAAAAGGAAACTACAGACATTTGAACGGTTATTGGTTGAGTGTTAATGAAATAGTAGGAACAAGAGTAACTTGTATAATTAAATCAGAATTAAGCAAGGAAACTAATGTTGATTTTAATCTAAAAGAAGTGGTGGAAATGAAAACAGAAGTAGAAAATAAAAAACCTACTCCTAAGATATTTAATCAAGACATTAGAAGTGAAATGGATGCCGATATGGAAGAAAGTGGTATGGCACAGGGAGAAATTGAAAGTTGTTTAAATCATTGGGGAAATAAATATGTCATACTACGTAGGGAGTGGTTTAGTAAAGACATTACTAGTTAATTTGTTAACATGAAATACTACATATACACATACGTTGTTGGATTAAAATTTTACGTTAGGAAAATAAGCGTTTGTAATAAATACATTATCTCTGTTTCAATGTTTACTACAAATAGGAATAATGCTAAAAATTTTATATCTGAAAAAACAGCAAGATGTACATTAGCAATGATGGGAATTGGTTATAGAATTGAAATTAAATAATAAACTATGGAAACAATTATGTTTAATCAAGAGAAAGCGGAACAACATCTAAAGATGATGTTAAAGCGATATAAAATAAAAGTTATTAAATGGAGTAAAGGTTCATGTGGTCGTGCTTACATTGGTCGTAAAGAAATAAAAATACCAAAACCAACAAATACTGATAGGTTTTGTGTTTGTATGCACGAAATTAAACACATCATAGATGGTTTTTGGGGTAAAAAATACCAAATGGAATACTCATGTGATATGTTTGCAATTGAACAAGCTGAAGAACTTGGATTCGATGCAATAGAATATCGAGAGAGAGCAAGGAGATATGTTATTATGAATATTTCAAAAGGATATGTGAGAAGATTGAATTTGAATAATATTGATAACGCAATAAGAGAGTTTTGCAACATTGATTTTAGTGAATGGGAAGGTAAGAAGGTATTTGTTAGTGGTTGGGGTAGATGTGTTAGAGATGGTAAGCTGTTAAGTATTCAATTTAATTAAATATATAATTATGTACGAAAAAATAATAAAAGACGAAAGAGGAACTATCCGTATTACATTAATGTTGTGGACAGACCGTTATGGTGGTGTCGATAAAGACGGAAACTCATTTCGATATGATGTTACCGTTTTTCATAAAGCTCCAAGAAAACAAAGTGAGCGATTGAATAATAACATTTTAACTCCAAAAGAACTTTACGATGCAAAGTGTGAGTTATGGAAATCTTTAAAACCAACTGAATAATAAAACACAATGACAATAGAAGAACATATTAAAATAGCAATGAAAGATTGTCCTTTAACACATCAACAAGAAGGACAATTATTAATAGGGCTTAAAAATTACTTAGATGAAATTAACCCTATTTGCGAACATAAGAGAACATATTATGTATCAGGAGTGTTTGGTGGTATCTATTGTCAATATTGTGATAAAAAAGTAGATTGAACTATGGAAAAACTACCAATAAGAACAGCAGTTGAAATTATGGCTAAACATAATGTAATTTTAAGTCATGGTGCAAAAATAGCCTTAGAGAGTGAAGAGAAATTTAATTCCTTCGTAAAAGAGATTATGGAGCAGTATAACGAATCTTTATCAAACAAGAAACGTCTATATAGGGTTTTTGGTGAAGCAGTTATTAATTCAATAGTATTTTAAGAAATGGATAAAGAAATGGAAAATGAGCAAAAAGATAATGAAAAACAGTCTATTGATTTTGCAGAATGGATTAGTGCTAATTTTTGGATTCAGTCCTCTGATGATTTATGGTATTGGAAATCCGATGGAAATCCCAGTGAAGGAATTACAACAAGTGAACTGTATGTTAAATTTCAAAAAGAAAAAAATTATGGTAACAATAAAATTGAGTTATAAAAAATACGAAATTCTTTCAGCGTTAGCTTTACATCAAATTAAGGAATTAATTTGGGAAGGAGTTTTTAGTAAAACAGAGGTTGATAAAGATGGCTGTATTCGTTATTTCATATTAATAATGGATAATGAATACAATAGAATTAAAAAAAATCTTCCATCAATTAAAATTGAAGAAGTAAAAGAAATGAAGGATGAACAAGGAAGTTGAATTAAAAAACTATTTGATTGAAAATAACATTCCTTTTTTTGAAGGAGAGAGTGGTGCCTTATCAATTACAATTAGTGATTTACCAAAGGATGTTCTTAATGCTTATTCATTGTTTTGTTATAACCTACAAGAGAAACATAAGGAACTAGAAAAACTAAAAATATTATTACATGGTATCGAATAAAATTATAATACAAATTGGAAAAAGAAAAGTAGGGAAAACTGAGTTTTGCAAAAAATTCCTGAAAGAAAAAAGAGTAAAACGTGCTTTAATTTTGGATTTTCAAGATGAGTATGATGAATATAAAGTTCTTTCTGAACAAAATGATTTGTATGAAAAATTTATACTAAATAGTTCTGAAAAATTAATTTATAGAATATTTGCAAACAAAACAATTGAAGAATGGAGGAAACAATGCGATTTTATATTTTTAAACTTTTCAGGTGGATTAATAATTATAGAAAATCTAAAGTTTATTTACAATAAATTTCCAAATTCTTTAATTCCAATGATTTCGGTTAATAAGACTAAAAAGATTGATATTATCATTAATTTTAATAGTTATGATTTTTCTTTAAATCAAAAACTGATAGTAAATTCAGACTTTATAATTATGTATCAAACCAATGAATTTTTAGAAAAATATAAAATTAAATTAAAAAGTTACGACCTATATGAACTGTTTAAAAATGCACAAAAAGAAACAGAACAAAGTCCGTTTTTCGTTTACATTAATTTAATAGATAGAACAATTCGTAAAAATTAAAACTAATAAGAAAAAACTATTATTTGTAATTAAAAACTATTGAAATGAAACGAATACAAAGGAAGCGAACAAAAGGATTTAAAACTCCTGAAAATACAATTTACGTTGGGCGACCAACTAAATGGGGAAATCCATTTATAGATATTTCTGATATTGTTTATGTTGATGCAAGTCATCGTAGAACGATTTTAAGTAAATGGGTTTATTATGGAACTGTATCTGAAACAGGAGGTGCAGCTAAATTATACCGAGATATGATAATGGATTTGAATAGCCATGAAGTTGAAACAGAAATTTATAATAAATTCAAATTGATAAGAGATACGCATCGTGATTTAGAAGGAAAAAATTTATCTTGTTTTTGCTCCACTTCAATTCCTTGTCACGCAGACACATTATTAGAATTATTAAACGAATAAAAATGGGAGAAACTATAAAAAAAGAAAAAGAAGTTTTAACACTTAAAAAATTAAAGGATTCACAACCTGATTCCATTATTGCATCAGGAAAAGTTATTAATTCACATGAAGGTGTTTACATCACAAATAATAGATTAGGTCATACAATGAAATGGTTTGCTGTAAGAGGTGTTATACATGATTGGTGTATTTATATTCATTGGGCTTCTAATACTGATGAGTTTGTATTAAGTAGTGGTGATAAAGTTTCTAATAGAGATACTATTAAAAAACTTGTTCCTTGTGATAATGAAGCTTTAAAAATGTATAGATTTTAAAATTAAATAATAAACAATAATAATAACCTAAAATTTGAAAAATGAAAACAATTAAAATGTTAGTATCAGTATTAATTTTAACAATGGTTTTTGCTTGTGGAAAAGATGATACACCATCACCAACACCTGCTCCACAAAACGGAACTCCACCACCACCACCACCACCTGCAAATTGTAATTGTGGTATTGTAGTTTCTAAAAATCCTGCTCTTGTAACAGTTACATTGCAAAATACTTGTAGTAATAACACTCAAACTTTTACAGTATCTTATGCTGTAATGGATAATGCTTGGAATGGTGATACAATTTGTATGGCTACAGGAACTTCTTGGAGATTATATAATTCATTAGAAAAATAAACCACCACGACACTAGCTCAAAATTTTCTAATAGAAACACAAGTTGTACGCTAAGAGAAAATAAGGATAGAGCAATAGACAACTAATCTATGGTTGCAAGTTCGAATCTTGCGTGTCGTACTAAAAATTATAACAATGGCAACAACAATTAGATATGAAAAATTATTTTGTTTGAAATGTGGTGGAGAATTTATTATAAAATTCCCAATCGAAATGGCAAAGATGAATAAGAAAATAAAAGCGTTTGAAGAACTACATAAAGACTGTGAACAAACATGGGTAGAACCTAAAGCAGACCAAAGCAAAGATGTAAAAGAAAAAGCTATGTGGTGGATTGAAAATGGAGAAACAGGCTCTAGTTCAAAAACTATGTGGAATTGTTTAATAGGAAACAAAGATTTTGCGATAAACCATCCTTACGACCCTGATGATTTTAGTAGGTGTTATAAATTATTAGAAACTGTTCCTGAATGGAAAACTGAATTACATAAACTAAAACCATTATCAAAAGAGTGGAGTAATCTTGTTGACAATTGGTCTGAATTAGAAAAAATGTTTTTAAAACATGATAAAAATATGTACGAATTTATGCAGACTTTAATTAAACACTAAAATAAGATGGAAGAAATAATAAGAAAAATTGAAAGCGTGAGGTTGTGTCTGATGGCTCACCCTGATAATGAAATTGATTCGGAATTTGCCGACAGAATTTCTGATTTAGAAGAAATCACACACAAACTTGAAACCATCAAAAATGATAATGAAAAGTTTAAAAAATTCATACGAGATTGGTATAGTTCTAATGACCATCCGAACAATTTACATAAAAGAGCAAAAATTTTATTAATGTGCTAAAATTATGAATACAAAATCAACAACACTTGAAAGATTAGAAAATAAAACAAAATCATACTTTCGTAGTGGCGTTAAGATGCCAAGTATTAATAGCATTGCAAAACTATTAAAAGAATGTAGTATTGATTTTGAATTAAGCAATTCTACTAACATTGTGGAATATCGAACAAAAGGAAGATGCTATGTAAACAGTAGGCATAATGGAAAGGAAGGTAAACGATTAATAATAAGATTGGATGAAAAAGATTCCAATATCTTAGGATGGCATTATTTAGAGATGGATACCTCTGATAGCTATTATTCATGGAATACAAGTGGTTATGCAAGAAGTTTGGTTGCATTAATTATATTAAAAACTATAAAATGAAAGAACAACAAGGGTTGGTACAACAGATAAAGGTTTGTCAGGAATAATTGATAGTGAAGTTTATAATGAAAAAAACTTTATTAGAAATACAAGAAGTAATGTTATTATTGATTGGAGTCGTGAGAAGGAAGATTATCTTTTGAGTTTAGAAAATCAATTTAGAACATTAAATGAAAACTTAAATCTATTTTTAAAAGATTTGACTGATGAAAAATTATTATAGTTATTAAATTTGTATAATTTGTAAATTATGATTATTTTTCTCATATAAAATGTAAATACGATATTAAAAAATGATTAACAACAATTGGAATTAGAATAATGCAGTTAGTAGAGCGACATATTGTTAAGGACAATAAATTTATGGATGTTTGCGTGAAAGCAAAGAGCTTGTATAATCAGTCATTGTACTATTATAGGCAATCACTATTTGGTAATATCGAATATTTTGGTGAGTATGAATTAACTGGACTGTTTGCCGAATATAAAGAAGAAAACTACAAGACGTTACCAGCACAGACAAGTCAACAGGTAATTAAATTGATGTTTAAGAATGTAAAAAGTTGGCAAAAAGCAAGAAAAGAATACGCTAAAAATCCTTCTAAATTTTTAGGACGACCAAAGTTGCCAAACTACAAAAAAGAAACATCTATTTGTATTTTCACAAACCAACAAATTAAAGTAAAAGATGGTTTAATTTGTTTTCCTAAAATGGTTGATTTACCAAATATTAAGACAAAACAAAGTGGTATTCAGCAAGTGAGAATTATTCCAAAACTAAACCATTGTGTTGTTGAGGTTGTGTATAATTCAAAAGATGTTGAGCTAAAAAAGTACAATGGAAAATGGATGGGAATAGATTTAGGATTGAATAATTTAGCTGCTTGTACAACCAACGAAAGTTCGTTTATAATTAACGGAAAACCTTTAAAATCAATTAATCAAGGATTTAATAAAACAAGAGGAAAGGTAAAAGGATTATTGCCTTTACTTCCAAAAAGAATAGTAAGTAAAACAGGAAATAGAATACAAAAAGGTACATCACGTAAAATTGTAGTGATAACAGATAAAAGGAATAGGAAAATAGATGATTTCATACATAAAGCAAGTAAGTTTATTGTTGGGGTAGCGAATAAAGAAGGAGTAACTAAAATAATTGTTGGTAACAATAAAAACTGGAAACAGGAGGTAAATATAGGAGTAAAAAATAATAATTCATTTTGTAGCATACCACACGACACTTTGATAGAAAAAATTAGATACAAAGCACAAATGGTTGGAATCGAAATGATTTGCATACAAGAAGCATATACAAGTAAATGCTCTGCTATTGATTTAGAAGCAATAAAGAAACACGAAAAATACATTGGAAAAAGAAAAAAACGTGGTTTATTCGTTACAAAATACGGCTTACAGATAAATGCAGATTGCAATGGAAGTTTGAATATTGCTCGTCTTGGATTAAGTGCAACTGGCAATGAAATTAATATTTCGGAGTCATTAGTGCGTTGCGTGTCGCAACCTAAGAAAGTGAATGTTTTGTACAACAAAATTAAACTACTTGAACATTTTAATTATAAATGATGACATTATGTGTTGGTGGTGCTACAAGTATTGACCGAAAGCCAAATCCTGATAAGGTAGGTTTTGATGGTAAACCATATAAAGGAAGAAAAGAAGGTTGTGATTATTGGATGGATGAAGTGTTTGTTTTAAAGACTGAATTATTAAAAGATTTAAAAAACATTGACATAGTTGTTACACATTCATGTCCTAATTTTTGTGAACCTAGAACAAAACAAGGATTGTCTGATTGGATTAAACATGATGTTGGATTGATTGATGAATGTGAAAGAGAAAGAAACGACCATTCAAAGATGTACGACATACTGAA
>Ga0209323_10003373_pt1 | contig 10615 bp, 7 predicted proteins | sample Rifsed19ft2_FD_184014 | JGI IMG/M metagenome (GOLD analysis project Ga0209323, IMG submission 184014) | Soil microbial communities from Rifle, Colorado, USA - sediment 19ft 2 (version 2) | ecosystem: Environmental > Terrestrial > Deep subsurface > Rock core/Sediment | place: Rifle, Colorado...
GATATGTTCGAGGTGGGGTCGTTGGTGTGGAACTTGGAGAGGAAGGCCGCCAGGCGCACCTCCTCGAACATATCCAGATCATTGTTGGAGGCCGGGCCATCAGTGCCGATGCCGACGTTCAGCCCCGCTTTGAGCATTTCGGCCACGGGCGCAGCGCCCGAAGCCAGCTTGAGGTTGGATGAAGGGTTGTGGGCGATGCCCGCGCCGTGGTGCTTCAGGGTATTGATCTCGCCGGCGTCCACGTGCACGCAGTGGGCGGCCAGCACTTTGGCATCGAAAAGATTTTGCTTCTTTACATAAGGAACCACGGGCATGCCCCAATCCTGGCGGGCATTTTTCACTTCGTAGGCGGTTTCTGCCAGGTGAGTGTGCAGGGGCACATCAAATTCAACTGCCAGCGCAGCCGTGGCGCGCAGGATCTCTTCGGTGCAGCTATAGGGGGCGTGAGGTGCAATAGAAGGGACGATGAGCGGATGATTTAACCAGTTCTCAATAAAATGGCGGGCGAGCGCCAACGAATCTTCATAGGAGGCGGCGTCCGGGGTGGGGAAGCGCATCACGGTCTGACTGCATACAGCGCGCAAGCCGGCCGCGGCGGTGGCCTCGGCGACCGAGGACTCGAAATAATACATGTCGGCAAAGGAGGTGATGCCAGAGCGAATAAATTCGGCACAGCCAATCGAGGCTCCCAGACGCACAAATTCCGGGGTAACGAATTCGCGCTCAACAGGCATGATGTATCCAAGCAGCCACACATCCAGGCGCAGGTCATCCGCCAGACCGCGCAGCAGGGTCATGGGCACATGGGTATGGGCATTGACCAGGCCGGGCATCAACACGTTGCCATGGCAGTCGATCGTTTCCTGGGCGGTGAACTCTTTGCGCAGTTCGGCTTCAGGACCCACGGCGACGATGCTGTCGCCGTGCACGGCCAGCGCGCCGCCTTCGTATTGCGTGAGGCCCTCATCCATGGTGAGCACGAGGGCATTGGTAAACAAAACATCAGCTTTTTGTGCCAAGGTGTTCCTTTCGGGAATGACCTAGTTTACATGGTTTACGTCCCTGGTTTCAACAGGAAAAAGTAATTGGTAATTAGTAATTAGTGAATAGGAAAGGCTCTTGCAACCTACCTGATCTATTAATCTTTACCTCTGAGCAGTTCGCGGCGCAGCACGCTAAGGGCCAGGTTGGCAGCCCAATCCAGCGCCTGTTGGGGCGAGCCGCCATAGGCCATCGAAAAGGAACTCTCACGCTCCAGGCCGACGATAACCAGGTCAAGCTGCTGGGCGAAAGGGCGGCTGTGCAGTTCAGCCCCCAGGACAAGATCGGCGGGCAATTCCAAGGCATAACTGGCGGCTTCTTCCTTGAGTGGTTTGCCGGCACCCTCTGACTGCAGCAATTTCCCGCCCGCAAAAGCGAGTCCTTGTTCGCTAAACGCCTGGATCAAGGTTCCGCCCAACCCTCTTTCGATCACCGCCAGGGTTTGCTGGCGGGTAGCCAGTTGGACTAATACGGTGCCTGCCAGCGATTCGCCATCGGCGCCATAGATCCAGTCCCCGAGGCGCTGGCGCACCTGCGCTTCCAGGTCAGCCAGCATCCTGGCGGCCTGCTCGACGTCTTCCGCCTTAGCAGTGAGGCGCACATCCACCGTGCCGGCGTGGGCTGCCAGGCCAACCGTGGGATTGGACTGGCGCTCAAGGTCAGCGATCTTTTCGTCGATCAGGGATTCGCCGATGCCAGCAATGTGCAGGAGGCGGGTGCGAATGACCGCACCCTTTCCAAAGCGTTGGCGTACATAAGGGAGGATGCCGTTTTCGAGGATATAGCTCATTTCAGAGGGAACGCCCGGCATGGCGGCTACCAGGCCTTCACCATGCTCTAGAAGGAAACCGGGGGCGGTGCCAAGGGGGTTCTCGATAGCCTGGGCGCCTTGTGGCAGGTAGGCCTGGCGCTTGTTATTTTCGCTGGGCTTGCGCTTGAAGCGGGCGAAGCGCTCCTGGATCTGCTGCCAGAGCTCTTCGTGGAAGACCAGTTCGCGGCCCAGGGCGAGGGCAATGCCTTCGCGGGTCACATCGTCCACGGTGGGACCCAGGCCGCCGGTGCACAGCAGAATTTGCGAACGGCCCAGGGCATGGCGCACCGCCTCGGCAATGCGTCCTTCATTGTCGCCTACGGTGGTGGTGTAATAAAGATCGATGCCGGCTTCACGCAGTTGGCGCGCTAAGTACTGGGTGTTGGTATCCACAATCTCGCCGAGCAGCAACTCGGTGCCGATGGTGAGGACCTCGGCGCTGGGCATGACTCCATTTTAATACCGAAAACAACCAAGGCACTCGAACGGTTAGCCCCCGGTTTATGTTCTCCTATTTGGCGGGCAAAGGTTTGTTTCATGGCTCGATGGTTCCCTGCATCAGCAGGCAGTGGCGTACTTCGCCGGCGTTTAATGCAAGCACAGCGGGATCCTACTTAAAAAATTTGCGTGAGCGTTGGCTGAATAGCAACAGACCACCCGGCGGTCAATCTATGCCAAGGTAGGCCTTTTGCACCATCTTGTTCTTGGCCAGCTTGGCGGCCGTCTCGCTCAGCACGATTTGGCCGGTCTGCAGCACGTAGCCGCGGTGCCCCACGGAGAGGGCCATAGATGCATTCTGCTCGACTAAAAGGATGGTGGTGCCTTCCTTGTTGATGTCCTTGATGGTCTGGAAAATGCTCTCCACAAGGAGGGGCGCCAGCCCCATGGAGGGCTCATCCATGAGCAGCAGTTTGGGGTGCGCCATCAAGGCGCGGCCAGTAGCCAGCATTTGCTGCTCTCCACCAGAGAGCGTACCGGCCACCTGGCCGCGGCGCTCCTTCAGGCGCGGGAAAAGCACAAAGACGCGCTCCAGGTCTTGATCGATCTGGGCGCGCTCGCTGCGGCTGTAAGCGCCCATTTCCAGGTTCTCTTCCACTGAAAGTCGGGAAAACACGCCGCGGCCTTCGGGCACCATGGCGATGCCTTTAAAGACGCGCTCATGGGCGGGATAGGCCGCCAAGTCTTCCCCGTTCAGCTTGATCTGGCCAACGCGGGGCTGAAGCAGGCCGCTGATGGTGCGCAGGGTGGTGCTCTTGCCGGCGCCATTGGCGCCGATCAGGGTGACCACTTCACCAGCGTTCACTTCCAGCGAAACGCCCCTCAAGGCCTCAATATTGCCGTAGTAGGTGTGAATGTTATTGACTTCAAGCATCGCCATAGACACTACCCCTTGGGTTTGGCCTTCGTTCTCGAGGTTGCGGCGCGCGTGGTTTTAACTTGATCCTGACCAGAGGCAGCCCCACGCCCTAAGTAGGCCTCGATGACCAACGGGTTGGTTTGAATTTGCTTTGCCTGGCCTTCGGCGATCTTGGAACCGTAGTCCAGCACGGTGATATTTTCGCTGATTCCCATGACAACGTGCATGTCATGTTCGATCAAAAGCACGGTGATACCCAGTTCGTCGCGCAAGCGCTTGATAAAGCGGGTGGCGTCGGCGGTTTCCTTGGGGGACATGCCCGCAGTGGGCTCATCCAGCAAAATGATCTTGGGCTTGCTGGCCAATGCACGGGCGATCTCCAGCTTACGTTGGGCGGCATAAGCCAAACTGCTGGCCAGGTTGTCGCCCTGTTTTGATAACTCAACAAAGTCGAGCAGCCGAAGGGCTTCTTCCAAGGCCTGCTTTTCTTCACTGTGGTAGCGTGGGGGGTGCAGGATGGCTTCCAACCAGCCCGTCTTGAGCAAGGGGTGCTGGCCGACGAGGATGTTTTCGATGGCGGTCATGTTGGCGAACAGCCGAATATTCTGGTAGGTGCGGGCGATACCTTGCGCGGTGACCCGGTCTGGCGACCGCCCCTGGATCGGATGGCCCTGGAAAAGTATGCTGCCTTCTTCCGGAGAGTAAAAACCGGTAATGCAATTGAAGACAGTGGTCTTGCCGGCGCCATTGGGACCGATCAGACTGACAATAGAAAGCTCTTCCACATCCAGGCTTAAATTATTAACGGCCACCAGGCCGCCGAAGCGCTTGGTCATGTTGCGGATAGAAAGTAGAGTTGGCATGCGAGGCTCGATTACCGGGCGATCTTCTTGCGGCGCGGAATATTTTCCTGCTCTCCAGCATGCAACTCGCGTTTGCGCCGCAGGGAGGGCAGCAACCCTTCGGGGCGAATGGCCATCATGGCCACTAGCAGTGCCGCGAAGGTGACGATGCGATATTCGTTAACGCTGCGCAGAACCTCAGGAAGGCCGATCAAGGCGATGGCGCCAATCACTACGCCCTCGATGCTGCCGATGCCGCCGATGATAATGAGGGCTAGCACGTTGATCGAGACGTCCAGCGCAAAATTATCTGGGAAGATGTTCACTTGCCGCACGGCGTAGAGCGTCCCACTTAGCGAGGCGAACACGGCGCCGAAAGCAAAGGCCAGCAATTTGGTGGACACCAAATTGATGCCCATGGCCTGGGCTACATGCTCGTCCTCGCGCATAGCAACCCAGGAGCGGCCAATGCGCGAATCCCGGAGTCTGACGGCGATAAAGGTCACGATCGCGGACAAGGCGAGAGAAAGGAACAAGATATCACGCGGTTTGCCCAGGCTGACGTCAAAAATAAATGGAGGTGGGACTCCAATCACTCCACCGGGTCCGCCCGTGTATTCACGCAGGTTCAGCAGGATGAGCCGGATGATCTCGCCAAAACCGAGGGTGACGATGGCCAAATAATCCCCGCGCAGGCGCAGCACTGGAATGCCCAGCAGGATACCGGCGATCAGACCCAAAACGATAGCAATGGGCAGCCCTGCCCAGAAGGTGACGCCTTCAAAGCCTGGCACGTTCTGGAGGATCCAGGAATCCGGTGATGATAATAGCGCGTAGCTGTACGCCCCCACGGCGAAAAAGGCTACATAGCCAAGGTCGAGCAGACCGGCAAAGCCCACCACAATGTTTAACCCGATGCCCATGATGATGAAAATGACGACGAAGCCTAGTACCGAGTTTTGGAATTGATCGTTTAGTAGGGGAACACTTAGGGTTGCCAGCATCGCCACGATCATGAAGGATGTCTTAGCGTTGCCTTGCGGGATAGCGCGCAGAGCGAAAAGCGAGGCTCCAAAAAAGATGTAGAGCAGCAAGAGCCCGAAAATATTCTCTTGAGAGCCGAAAAGTTGAACGCTGGGCAGCTTCAAGCTAAGGTAGGCTGTAAAGAGCGCCATGGGAACCAATAGGGGCAGCGTGGAAAGAAGACTTTGTGTCTTCTCACTGTGAATGGTTTTGAGTTTTTCATAGGGTAGAAGACTTACCACGCCACCCAACACAGATGCCGATGTCAAGATCAGAACCAGGCTAGCAAGTCCAGGCAAAACCGATTCGCCAGCGATAACCTGCTCGCCAGTCAAGCCGGTTAGCGCTGCGGTGTGTGGCGGGAGGATCTGGGCAAATACGGCTTGGACTGTGACCTGGCTGGCCTGCATAAGAGCGAAAACATAAGTTAGCAGGGCCAAGCCGAGACTGGGGAGTAGGCCGATAATGAGCGATCTTGTTATCGCAAGGATTGGGGATGAGCCTTTGGCTCGCCGGCTGACGACAAAGGAAAATAAAAACAAGACCGCAGCAAAGACCCAAATTGCCACAGAACCAAATTTCAAGGGGAACCCGATGAGGTTCAGGTAGAGGACGATGGCAAAGACGATCAGGGCAGGGCGCAGGCCGCTAACAAAGGTGCGCATGGACTTTAGGCTTTTCCCTCGCTGAGCACCTCGCCCAAAATGCCAGTCGGGCGGAAGATGAGTACAAGGATGAGGACGGAGAAGGCAATGACGTCTTTATATTCGCTGGGTAATCCCAGGGCGCTAGGCCCCACGGCCTCCAGAATACCCAGCGAGAAAGCCCCCAGTAAGGCGCCGGGGAGGTTGCCAATGCCACCGATAACCGCCGCGGTAAATGCTTTGATGCCCGGGAAAAAGCCACTGTTGAATTTCATTACCGTGTTATGCAGACCAAGCATCACCCCCGCCGCCCCGGCCAATACGGAGCCCAAGGCGAAGGTGAATACAATCACCTTGTCCACGTTCACCCCCATTAAGGCCGATATTTCCTTGCTTTCGGCCACCGAGCGCATGGCGCGACCCATCTTAGACCTGCTCACGATCAGGTAAAGCATGAGCATCAGGAAAATTGACGAGAAGAAAATAAAGAGCCCGGTATATGAAATAAAAACCCCGGTGTCTCCCACCGATAACCCAGAACTTATGATGGCGGGTTTTTGATAATAATGAGGGGTGACGCCAAAAATTAATAAGACTGTGTATTGTAAAAAGAACGAAGCGCCTACCGCGCTGATCAGCGGAACCAGTCGCGGCGCGTTGCGCAAGGGCCGGTAGGCAATGCGCTCTAAAGCTATTCCGGCAATTAGGGAGGCGAGCATGCCAACCAATAATGCCAGCACAACCGAAAGCCCTGATTCGAATGGCGTGCCATTGGTCCAGCCCAGAGTTTGAAAACCCGTTAGGGCGAAGTATCCTGCAAAACCCCCGATCATCATCACTTCGCCATGGGCGAAATTGATCATCAGAAGGATTCCATACACCAGGGTGTAGCCCATCGCAACCAGCGCATAAAGGCCACCCAGGATTAGCCCATTGATCAATTGCAAGGTCCAGTATTGGGCTGTGTAGGATTGCAGGCTAAGCACATTGTTTACCCGCCAAGCCAGGGCAGCCAACAGAATCACCAAGCCTACCAGCCGGTAGGCAGATGGTCCAAGACTAATGCCCCAGGTTTTCTTTGCAGGATTGAGAAAAGCCATGTTGGATCCCGAAAGCGTGACTGTAATTTTAGCTGTTATAGAAACTGGGGCGGATAAAGCCGCCCCAGTTTCTATTTTTTGAGCCGTGGTTCTTTAGTCAGTCAAACCGAAGCCGGAAACTTGCACAAAGGCGCCATCTTGAACAACGTAGATCGCAATGCCGCCCGCACTGCAGTCGCCGATCTCAGTGCAGGTTAATGTCCCGGTAATACCAGGGAAACCTGAGGTGCTGCGGATGGCGGTAATCAGGGCTTCGCGCTCGATGATCAGGTAACCTTCGCCGCCCTCATCGGTCTGTGCTACCTGCTCGATGGCGGCAGCGATCATCATTATCGCGTCATAGGCGTGATAGTGATAGGGGCCATCGGGAGCAGAGCCGAATTTCGCTTCGTACTTGGCGTCGAACTCCGCGGCGGCATCCACGTTGAGGTCCCCGACTCCGGTGCTAACGTAGGTTCCTTCAGCTGCCGCGCCGGCTGCGTCGATGTACTGTTCGGTAAGGGCGCCATCGCCGCTCATGAAGATCACGTCCGTCAGGCCTGCTTCTCCCATCTGGCTGGCGATCAAACCAGCTTCTGTGGCATAGCCGCCGAAGAAGATCAAGCCAGCACCCTCAGTTCCGATCGTAGTCAGGGTGGAGCGGAAGTCGGTGTCCCCTACCTGATGACCATTGATTGAGGTCACAGTTCCACCCAAAGCTTCGAATGAACCCTGAATTAGCTCGGCCAGGCCCAGACCATACTCGCCGCTGTCGTGGATCAAGGCGATCGAGGTGATACCCAGGTCGTTGTAGATATAAGCGGCATCAACATCGGCTTGCAGGGTATCGGGTAGCGGAGTACGGTTCATGACCGTCCATTCCGGGGCGGTCACTCCTGGGAAGGTCGAGCTGGCGGAAACTAAGGGAATGCGGGCCTCTTCCATAATGGCGCGCAGGCCGATAGTTTCACCAGTGCACAAGCCGCCCTGGACAGCGACGATGGAAGGATCAGCGGCGAACAAATTGCCCACTACGGTCCCTTGATCGCCATCGCAGGCCCCGTCTTGAAGGTCAGATTCGTACATATGACCCATCAGTCCGCCAGCTGCGTTCACGTCGTCAAAAGCCAACAAAGCGCCATTGGCCGTATCTAGGCCAAGGTCTGGGATGGGGCCGGTAAGGCCGGACGAAATGCCGATGCGGATCGGCTCGCCGGGAGCATAAACCACATACCCGGCGGCTTCGAGCTCGGCTTGATCCATGCCCATCAACAGGCCGCCTTCTGCAGGGGCCGTGGTAGCTGTTGGTGCCGGACCGCAAGCCGCCAGCGCTAGGCTGGCGATGGTCAGCAGAGCCATAAGCGAAAACAGTTTTTTAGACATTCTTACTCCTCCGTGTAAATTGCGAAATGGAAACTGCTATGCTTTGCTGTTAAGGGCGAATGTTCGAGGCATTCACCTCCTTTCCAGGATCGGTGTTGATATGCTAGGCTAAAGTGCACATCACGAGCACCTTCGCGTGGTTGGCTATGTTCCTTCGTTATGTCAAGCTAGGTGAAAAATGCTCGTACCTTTGCACCAAGCGAAAGGGTAACGAGTACCTGTAACGTTTCATTGTACATGCATGCGCAAGTTAGGTCAAGAATCGGATTATCGTCAACGCTCAGTTAGCGTTTATTGGAGATTCAGCCATGATCATAGGCTAGTTTATGAAAAGCTATTTGCCTTATGGTAAAATAGAACAAACATACGAATATAGCGACTAATGCTGGAAACTGGCCTTGATTTACCCAGCAGGCACATCTTCAACTGAATAGAATCTCGTGGGGATGGTTTGTGTGTAGGCATTTAATTGCAAGACGGAGGTTGAACGTTGGTCAAAGAGCAGCCCCGAACCTATCAGGCTGAAAATATTCAGGTTTTGGAAGGCCTTGAAGCCGTTCGCCGCCGCCCCGGCATGTATGTGGGCGGAACGGATATCAAGGCTTTGCACCACCTGATCTACGAAGTAGTGGATAACTCGATCGATGAGGCGCTGGCCGGCGCCTGCGACCGCATTGAGATCATCATCCACAAGGATAGCAGTGTCACCGTGACAGATAACGGCCGCGGCATCCCGGTAGACCGGCACCCCAGCGCTAAGAAATCAGCCCTGGAAGTGGTGATGACCATGCTGCACGCCGGCGGCAAATTCGACGGGGGCAGCTACAAGGTATCCGGCGGCTTGCACGGTGTGGGCGTGTCTGCGGTTAACGCCTTGTCTGAATGGTGCAAGGTCGAAGTTAGCCGGGAGGGGCAGGTTTTTGCCCAGAACTACGAACGCGGCAAGCCCACCGGGCCGGTAAAGGCTGTGCGCAAGATGGTTAAGGGTGCGCGCACCGGCACACGCACCTCCTTCAAATTTGACCCAACCATTTTCAAGGGGGACGTCGATTACCGTTTCGAGACACTGGTCCAGCGCTTGCGCGAGATGGCTTTCGTCACCCGCGCGGTGAGCATTGTGCTCAACGACGAGCGCGACGGGCGTGAGATCACCTTCTACTTTGAGGGCGGCATCCGCTCCTTTGTGCGTTACCTCAACCGTGACCGAGTAGCTTTGCACCCCATTTTCCATCGCGAAGAAGAGATCGAAAACACGGTGATCGACGTGGCCGTGCAATTCACGGATGCATACACCGAGTCGGTGTTCGCCTTTGCCAATACGATCAATACTATTGACGGCGGCACCCATCTCACCGGTCTGCGTTCAGCCCTCACCCGTACGATCAACGATTACGCCCGCAAAGCCGGTTTGTTGAAGGAGTCCGATCCGAACTTCACCGGAGATGACACCCGCGAGGGATTGACCGCCATCATCAGCGTCAAAGTGCCCGACCCGCAGTTCGAAAGCCAGACCAAAGTGAAGCTGATGAACGCGGAGATCCAGACCTACGCGGCGCAGGTGGTCAACGAACATTTTTCCGCGTTCCTGGATGAAAATCCTTCGGCCGGGCGCGCCATTGTGGCCAAGTGCCTTACCTCGGCACGCGCCCGCGACGCCGCCCGCAAAGCGCGTGATCTGGTCATCCGCAAGTCTGCCCTGGAGAGCCTCACTCTGCCTGGCAAGCTGGCAGATTGCTCCGAGCGCGATCCGCATCGCAGCGAACTGTATATCGTTGAGGGCGACTCGGCCGGCGGCTCCGCCAAGCAGGGACGCGACCGGCATTTCCAGGCCATCCTGCCGCTGCGCGGCAAGATCCTGAACACCGAGCGCGCTCGCCTGGATAAAATTTTGTCGAACAACGAAGTTAAGTCGCTCATTTCTGCTTTGGGGACCGGCATCGGCGAGTCCTTTGATCTGGCGGGTCTGCGCTACAAACACGTCATTATCATGACGGACGCGGATGTGGACGGCAGCCATATCCGCACGCTGCTGCTCACCTTCTTCTTCCGATACATGGAACCGTTGATCACCAACGGCAATCTCTATATTGCGCAACCGCCGCTCTACAGCATTGCCAACGGCAAGACAGTGGAATGGGCCTTTTCGGATAAGGAGCGCGATGGGATTTTAAAATCACTCGGTAAAAAAGCGGAAAAGGTTGGCATCCAGCGCTACAAAGGTCTGGGCGAAATGAACCCGGAACAACTGTGGGAGACCACCATGGACCCTGCCAAGCGCGTGTTGCTGCGGGTAGATATTGACGACGCTGCTGAAGCTGACCATACCTTTGATATGCTGATGGGCGATGCGGTGCCACCGCGGCGGAAATTTATTCAAACGCATGCCAAGGATGTGCAAAACTTGGATATATAAAGGCAGTGATTAGTGAATAGGG
>Ga0209323_10003381_pt1 | contig 10601 bp, 10 predicted proteins | sample Rifsed19ft2_FD_184014 | JGI IMG/M metagenome (GOLD analysis project Ga0209323, IMG submission 184014) | Soil microbial communities from Rifle, Colorado, USA - sediment 19ft 2 (version 2) | ecosystem: Environmental > Terrestrial > Deep subsurface > Rock core/Sediment | place: Rifle, Colorado...
AATTTTCTATAGTCTTTTCTCTGTCCTTCTTCAAAAAGGTCTTCACCTAATACTTCATCTTTAACATTATATATGTGAGCCCTTGCACTTGAATATGGAAAATCTTCTTCCTTTTTTACTATCCTTGCTCGTGTGGGATTTTGTTCAATGTACCTTGCCACTGCCCACAAATACTTTTCTTTATCTATTATGCAGGAATGATATCTGCTTTCCCATAACCTGCCTGTTCTTTTGTATTTCCTGTTTATGTACTGTGTGTAACACAGTGTTACACCCTGCATCATTTTATAGAGTGCTTCTTCTTCCTTTGGTCTCGTTAGCAAGTGAACATGATTACTCATGAGACAATATACAAGGATTGGAGAGTCCCATTTATCTGCGTATTTCTTGAGTAATGATAAATATTGCTCCCTGTCTTTCTTATCAAAAAAGACCTTCTCTTTATTGTTACCCCTCTGGATAACATGATGTGGAAACCCTGTTGCAACTGCTCTTGCTATCCTTGGCATGAACGGATTCTACAGAATAACTTCTCTTATGTCAAGATATATGGGATGTGTCCCTAATTAATCTTTTACCCGATCCTGGAGCTAACTGGAAAAGTATTATGCTTTACCCATACCTTTGAGTAGGACGGCATAAGGGTTCAAAATTGTTTCTATGCCGCAGGGAATAAGACCAACAGGTCTCTCTGTTGTCGTCAGAGGCAGGGATTGTAAAAGCATCTCTCTGCCTTATGGCTATTGAGCCTCGATAAGTGTTTGGTGCAGACTTTGATCTGACGCCGCGGTGGAAACCAAGTCAGAGCTATTGGGCAATCTATAAAAAAATGAGGAAATGGAATTCCTTTTTATTTCCGATCAGGATCGTTTTTTCTCTTGACAGAGGGGGGCCTTATAAGTGTTAGGTACCATTTTTAAAAAGGTCTCTTTGGAAGCATCGGCTGCAAGAGTGCCCGCGCCTCCTTGAATGCACGAACTATGTGGCGATTCATGTAAAGACGATTCTTGCCGTAAAAGAAAGCAATATCATCCTCATAATCAGATTTTAACTCCAGATCACCAATTTTTGCGAGTTTTCTTTTACCGTAAATGACCATAAACGAACACCGATTGCCTCTGTCATCAAATAGCCGCTTGAAAGAGTCGATGTGGCAGCAAGCGTCCCGAACTGCAGTAACAGCATCTGTTATGTCGTGAACATATTCTTTAGTCATTACATCATCAGCCCATGATAAGCGGTTCGCATACTTTTCCGTCTTATGTAATAGGTCGCGGAGGCAAATCATTAACTCAATGAATGCGGCAGGCTGGAGGATGTTTCTGGCATTGGCAGGCTCAAAAATACCGCAACTCAGCAACTCTTCGATCCTATGAATATTAAGTTCACAATCTTGTTGATCGCTGATATCCATCATCGGCTCCTAACGACTGGTAAAAGCTGCAGCCGAGCCAAGCGAGGGAACTATGCTACAGACCTATAGCTGACAGCTTGATATATTTGTTAAGCGATTTCATTTCGTGTCAAAGGTGATAACCTCGACATATGGTGCTATCACCTCACTGGGGATAGCATATGAAATAGGTTGTGGTATACCGTTACTATATACACAAGAAGTTATCATGCCTAACACTTCTCCTGTTTGAGGGTCAAAGACTGCCCCACCACTCATCCCTCCTGCGCTGGGCACGCTAATTTGTAAAATTCGAATTTCTGAAGAATTAGTAGCTGGCAAAATGGCACTGACAATTCCACTGTAAAAGGTTGGTTGTATTATACCTCTATTTGTTTCTGTGAATTTAAACATTTCAGTACCATGGGGATATCCACCAACAATTACAGGGGTACCAACTCCTAATTTGCCTGAATCTCCCCAACGAACGTTAGGTATTTCGTAAGGAACTTCTTCAGTACTTTTGGCTGGCACAATTAAAACAGATAGGTCAACTTGTGTGTTGACTTTGTCAGTTCGTGGGTCGACAAACTTAAGGGCTGTACGAATAGGATAAGGGATAAATGCTACAAGACCTTGACGTAAAATTCTTGCCAGTATGTAACCTTTTGATTTTTCATTAAGCACAGTTTCAACAACGTGAACACAAGTTACCAATTTGCCTGTGCCAGCTTGTATGGCCGTCCCAACAATATTCATTAAGAATTTCTCTCTATCTGGATGTTCATTAGTTATTATAGGTGTGAGTCCTGAAATTATAGGGACTGGCTGAAAAGGGAGGACTCCGACTGGCACTAAACTTCGCCCAACCTGTGATGATGTTGTTTCTCTACCTAATGAATTCCAAGGAATGTTTTTTGTTAGTTCTTTGTATTTGCTCATTTTTTAGTGGTGAATATTTATCGTTTAACGCTTCCCTTAACCAGCGCAGAAATGTGACCGCAATATAGACCAGTATGCCTTTTATTATTTTTTTGAATTTGTATTACTGATTGTCATCTAACATTATCTTTTATACAACATTTATAAACAATAATACTTTCAGGTGTCTTCGTCAATCTTTTTTCAGAAATACCAGGCTAAATAATTTTTAATTGCAGCAAAAAGTCATGAGATATATTACTAAAATGCATCAGTGTAATTTCACAAAACATTATTTCTGATAGAAATATTGCATGGATATCTTATTTCCCTGACGTTTGTTACAGGAAGTTATTGAGAGGGTGATTTTACCTACAAGTGACCAAAAACAAAAGGGATTGAAACTATAGATTTCCAACACAAATGAATAGGAATATAGATTATCAGATTGTTATTCGGCTTGGTAGGAAGGGGTTGCTTACTATATATGTTTCTTTTCTTTATTAATACTTCTTAAGAAAGCCGGTATTGCATCTAATGCCCATTTTGCAGTGGTTTCAGATATTTCATATCCATGAGATGCACTGTTTTCAAACTCTTTAAAATCCTTAAGAGTTTTTATTTGAGCGTCAGGGACAACGGTTTTAAGTTTATTGATCAAAACCCCTAAGGTATCTTTATCATTAAAAGTTTTTGATTTTAATTTTATCTCAGTCAAAATCCTCAATCCGGCAATAGCTAAAAATGGATATTTATCTGCAATTTTCTTGAGATGTTCAATATATTTTTTCTCATCTGGTATTTTCAGTAATTTTCTTTTTTTTAAGTCATCTATACAGTAACCATAAGCTTCCATTTAAAAATTTGCGACCTCCTTTCTCATCAATTAAAATAAGCCGTATGCTCAAGAACAGTCACTTTAATCCCGTACAAACTCTTTTACAGAAAGAAACTTTTTGAGCTCTAAAGAATGTTGAAAAAAATCTATCCATATACCTTTGGTTTCCATATCTTCTAATAACTGAAGCACTTTCGGCTCTACAGTCCAGGAAGAATCAATATTGTGTTTGTTAGGCAAATGTTTCCATATTTCAAAGAATTCCATAACCTTTCTTCGGACAAAACAGTACATTCTTCTATTTTTACTCGTCGATTCTAATGCAGACCTAAATTCGGCATGCGTAAGAGATAATCCGTGGTAATCTGAAATACTGCCTTCATAATCAATTCCTGCTCTGTAATTCACAATTAATAAATAATTAGGGGTTTCTCTGACTTTCTCTATGCAGATATCATGAGAATGCACGCCAGTCTTTCCATTAAAAAAATCCGGTTCCTTGAAATGAATAACCTTAATTTCTAATTCTGCTAACTTGCTTTTAATTTCTTCAATTAAGTCCATCTGGTCTTCATATGTTGCGCTAAGAAAAACTCTTTTCATTCTGTTATTTTATTTCTTTAAGACTCGGCTATGAAGTCATGAATGAAAGCTGGTAATTCGACTTCTAAAAATGGGTCTTTGCGTAATTCAATAGCGATTTTAGAAATCTTCTGGTTCAAGGCTTTCAACGTTGTTGGCACCTTTTCAAATTTTCTTATTTTTTCCAAGTCTATGATTTTCTTAATTGCGGCGGACTTAAGAAACTGTAGATTTTTAACCCCGACACCGGTGGAATTTAGATGTGCATTCTCATCATAGTAGTCAATGAGACTTTGTACCCATTGTTTGTTCTCTTCTATGTCTGAATAACTTATCCCTAACGATTTATGTTTTTCTATTTGAGAATCAAAAAACTCGTGTAGCCCTTTCAAACCTTCGTAAAGAACTTTTGTCATCTCCGGCATAAATTTTATATCAACGCGATAGTCCTTAATCCAATCGCGTTTGTCGTTTATCAGCTCGCGAGATACGTCTAAACCTTCGAGCAAACCTTCTTTGCCAAGCTCTATATAGATTGTGAATTTGATATTTGATTCAAGAGTATTAAAATATTTACTACTCTTATATTTTTCAAGTGCAACTTCTAAATCATCTATTATGCTCTTGTCAAATTCAAGCTTATGTTTTTTATCATCTATCGATACTTTTACAACATAAGAGAATGGAGAATAATGGATGTCATCTACACAAATGGTTAAGCGTAAATTACTATTTAAATCTTCAATTAGCTTCTTAATGTGATTCAATGCATTCTCATTTTCGCTCATATTTTTCTCCAAATTTATTGAGAGACTAACTTAATGCTGACTTTAAAATATTGGGTATCTTCTACTCCTACGCAATATACAAAATTATATGCCAGATTGACTATTATTTCAAAATATTCCGTTTATTTACAGATGAACTCTTCATGTATTTGGCAATGAGTGGTTTTAAAGACTACAGGAAGGAGGCATTACCAATGTGATATCCACAAGGCTCGTTACTTTCACACTATAAAAAACATCCTTTTCCCTTTCAGTTGTTCTTTGCAATAAAGAAGGTTCCCATCAACAAAAAGGGATCTTCTCAATCTAATTACAGTTTAACGACATTAATCGCTTTGGGACCTTTAGGGCCTTTTTCAATATCAAAGCTAACTTTGTCACCTTCAGCAAGGGTCTTAAAACCACTGCCTTCGATTGACGTGTGGTGGACAAAAACATCAGTGCCGTCTTCAGCAGTAATGAATCCGAAACCTTTACTCTCGTTAAACCATTTCACAGTTCCTTGTGCCATTTCATTTACCTCCAAGCAAATATGAATTACCATTGCAAATCAGCATAATTATATCAGGTTTGAGAGGTGCAAAGTTCAGCAAGGAACAAACCGGAATCCTTTCTTCCTGTAATCCTCGCCGAGGTAATCAGGTTGAAAAAGGTGAAGTACTCTTGGAAGTCTCATCCCTTTAAAATCATCTGCTATGCACATTAGATGAAGAAACATTGCAAATATTCGGGAGTATAAAAGCGTTTGTTCCTGCGAGAAACTTATTCAATACTATTCCCCCTGATGAAGTGCATCTTAATTGTTCGACTCATCTCTTTCGATGTCCTGAGATAGTGATGTGAGAGATCGTATCGGTAAAACGTACTAATACGAACCCCGGATTATCGTACTTGGCAGTTAGCTCCTGGTCGCTGCACGTCGTGGTACAATACTTGATATCGGTTTTCAGATACCTGACAAGGAAGAATGATGAAAATAATATCAGCTAAATGCACTATCAGTGCGGTTGGGCCAAATCAATACCCTGACACCGGGTATCCGGAGATTGTGATGGTCGGACGCTCCAATGTAGGTAAATCATCCCTGATCAATTCATTATGCGCACAACGCGCGCTGGCTTGGACCAGTGGCCAGCCCGGGAAAACACAGACTATTAATTATTTTGCCATCAATGAGCAGATGTATCTGGTCGAACTGCCCGGATATGGTTATGCGGAGACATCAAAGGGAAAGCACAGGGAGCGGGGAGAGTTCATCACCAACTATCTTCGGGATCGGAACAGGCTTGCTCTAATTGTGCATCTGATTGACCTGCGGCATGAGCCCATGAAAAATGACAAGAATGCTTCAGAATGGCTGATGGGGCTCAATATCCCGTATGTCATTGTCGGAACGAAGGCGGATAAAATCAGCCGCGGCAAGCGTTCGGCCCATATTGCCGCAATTCGCAAAGGATTAATGCTTCCCGCTCATGTTCCATCGCTAATCTATTCCAGTGAGACCGGAGAAGGCAGGGAAGAATTGTGGCATCATGTCAGAAGCGTTTTATCCGGACAGGAATGAAGCAAAAAGGGACAAGTCTATCGGAGTATTCTTAATGCCTAAAAGATCAAGCCCGGGCAAAAGGCACTTACCAAAAGATATCAGCATGCTTTACGAAGACAGTGACATCCTGGTTGTAGTCAAGCCGTTTGGCCTTCTGACAATGGGCACGGACAGGGACAAATCGCGAACACTCTACGCTATACTGACCGATTATGTCCGGAAGGGTTACTCCAAGTCCCCAAATCGCATCTTCATAGTTCATCGGCTGGATCGTGATACATCCGGGATACTTATTTTCGCAAAGAGCATGGAGGCCAAACTGCGGCTGCAGGGCCGATGGGAAGAAACAGAGAAGAAATATATTGCCGTTGTTCACGGCAGGTGTAAAAAAAGGGAGAGGACGATCACGACATACCTGGCTGAGAACAAGGCCCACGTCGCATATTCCACCACCGACGCCACAAAAGGAAAACTGTCTCATACTGCTTACAGGGTGCTAAAGGATACGAAAGAGTTTTCATTGCTGGAGGTTAATCTTTTAACAGGCAGAAAGCATCAGATACGCGTGCATCTCGCTGAAATCGGACACCCGGTTGTGGGGGACGAGAAGTACGGAAAGGGGAAAGAGACATACAAACGTTTAGCTCTTCACGCCAAATCGATTTCCTTCATACATCCTTTCAGCGGTAAGCGGCTTACGTTCGAAACCGGATTTCCGGAATATTTCAATAAACTGGTCGAAAATAACGAAAAAAGAGAGGGCTTGACAAGGAAGTGAACCGGACTTCTGTAAGAATTAAGGATATAAGTGTCACCGAGGACACAATTACTGCCTATCTTGTTGATGGGCGGATAATTAGTGTTCCCCTTGCTTGGTCTTGGAGATTGTCGGAGGCAACACCTGAGCAGCGTGCTAATTACAAAATTATCGGAGATGGTCAGGGTGTACATTGGCCAGAAATCGATGAGGATATTAGTGCTGAAGGCATGTTATATGGTACCCCTGCTCCAAGACCTCGAAAGTCTTCCAAATAGAGGTTGCAATATAAATATAGATTGGAAGAGAATCTGGCATGAGGCTTTGATTAAGAAACATACAAAATCTGCTTACTCAAAGTTGTTCAACGAGATATCCCTTTTTCTTCAGTATCTCGATAATCCCATCTTTTCCGACTAAATGTGCTCCCGCCGTTATGTTAAAATATGAACAATAGATGAGTCCAACGATATTACGAGAGAAAGGTTATCGTTTCTTCTTCTTTTCCCGTGAAGAGTCTCGAATTCATGTTCACGTCACATGTCCTGATGGGGAAGCTAAGTTTTGGTTAGAACCTGAGATTGAGTTGGCGAAGAACTACAATCTGTCTCGGACTCAATTGAGAGAAATCGAAAACATCATTGAGGTGCATTGTAATGAGTTCAAAGACGCTTGGGAAAAACATCGCAGCGGTTGAGGTTACCCACATTTCCAGTAACGGAGTATGGCTTCTGGCAGGTGATAAAGAGTTATTTATGTCCTATGAAGATTTTCCATGGTTCAAAGATGTTCCTGTCAGAAAAATTCTTAATGTTGAGGAGCCTCATTCAGGTCATTTTTACTGGCCTGATTTAGATGTTGACCTTACTGCTGAGATTATTGAACACCCAGAAAGATTTCCTTTAAAAATGAAGTAACGCATAATCCTCAGTTTTTTTCTTACTACCCAAAGTATGCTTGCAGGTGTTATGCGCACTCAGCATTTCAGACTCAGAGTTGTTCAACGAGATATCCCTTTTTCTTCAATATCTCGATAATCCCATCTTTTCCAACTAAATGTGCTGTACCTACGACTACCAAAAAGTGCTCCTTTGTTTTTAAATAGCCTTCAATCTTGATGCCATGTTTTTAGAGATATTTTCAGGAACGGCTTAAAGATAATTTTGGCACTAACAAGTCCCTGTGGTATTCCTGTATTGATTTTATATTGACCTTTTTCTTCTTGAGTATCTCTATTGCCTCTACTGCTGCAAAGGCGCCAGATATTGTTGTAGTAAAAGGCACTTTGTACTGGAGGGCACTCTGCCGTATTGAGAAGGAGTCTTTCTGTGCCTGGGTCCCGCTTACAGTATTGATAACAAAATGAATCTCTTTGTTTTTGATCATGTCCACTATGTGAGGTCTCCCCTCAGCGACCTTATTGATGACTTCAACATCAATACTGTGTTCCTTCAGGTATTGGGAAGTTCCTCTCGTTGCGATAACTGAGAGGCCAAGTTCAAGAAGTTTTTTGACAATTGAAACAGAGGCAGGCTTGTCTTTGTCCTTCAGACTGATGAATATTTTTCCTGACAATGGAATCTTGTTGCCGCAGGAAATCTGGGATTTTCCAAAGGCACGTCCGAAGTCTTCATCAATGCCCATTACTTCACCTGTTGATTTCATCTCAGGACCGAGTATGGTATCGACTCCAGGGAATCTGTCAAAGGGGAAGACAGCCTCTTTTACCGATATATGTTCTGTCTCTCTCTCTTGTGTGATACCAAGTTCCTTTAATGTCTTATTTGCCATCAATTTTGCCGCAATCTTTGCCAGGGGGATACCTGTTGCCTTGCTCACAAAGGGTATTGTCCTTGATGCCCTTGGGTTTACCTCAAGAATATATATCTCATTGTCTTTTACAGCAAACTGCACATTCATCAACCCTACGACATTGAGTTCCTTTGCGAGAGCCTTAGTTTGCTTCTTTATCTCATCAACAATCTCTTTATTCAGTGAATGTGGTGGAAGGGAACATGCTGAGTCTCCAGAATGAATACCTGCTTGTTCGATATGCTCCATTACTCCACCTATGATGATATCTCTCCCATCAGATATCGCATCGACATCTACCTCGATAGCATCTTCAAGGTACTTATCGACAAGTACAGGGTGTTTTGGAGATGCCTTCACAGCCCTTTTCATATAATCTTTAAGAGAATTTTCATCATAGACTATCTCCATAGCCCTTCCGCCGAGCACATAGGATGGTCTTATCATTACTGGATACCCGATTCTTTCTGCCGCATCAACAGCCTCTCCCTCAGACATGGCAGTGTCACTGTCAGCCTGTTTTAAACCAAGCTTGTGCAGTAGCTCTTTAAACCTCTTTCTGTCCTCAGCACGATCTATTGAGTCAGGAGAGGTGCCGAGGATTTTTACCCTCTCCCTTTCAAGGGGGACAGCAAGTTTCAGGGGAGTCTGGCCTCCAAACTGAACTATAACGCCTTCAGGGTTTTCAGTATGGATTATATTCAGAACATCCTCAATGGTAAGAGGCTCGAAGTAAAGCCTGTCTGCAGTATCATAGTCTGTGCTTACTGTTTCAGGGTTACAATTCACCATGATAGTTTCATATCCAAGTTCTTTAAGGGCAAATACAGCGTGTACACAGCAGTAGTCGAATTCAATTCCCTGCCCTATCCTGTTAGGACCAGAGCCCAGGATGAGAATCTTTTTTTTATTGGATGGATTGGATTCACATTCAACAAATCCCCCTACCCCCCCCTTTACTAAGGGGAGGGTAGGGGGGATTTTATAAAAGGGTTTTTCATACGTAGAATACAGATACGGTGTATATGCGGCGAACTCTGCTCCGCATGTATCAACCATTTTGTAGACAGCGTGCATATTATTTTGGTTCCTCAGATGTCTTATTTCAGGCTCTTCCATATTGAGGAGTTTTGCAATTCTTCTGTCTGAAAAGCCATATCCCTTTGCCTCTCTCATAATTTCTATTACTTCCGCGTTTGAACTTTGAACTTTGAACTTTGAACTTTGAACCTTAATTTTCTCTTCCATATCTATGATCTGCTTTATATTGTTAAGGAACCATGGATCTATCCATGTAAGGTCATATATCTCTTGAATGAGCATACCGGCTCTCAAAGCCTGCGCAATGTACCATACCCTTTCAGCATTTGGGGTCTTGAGCTTTGACTTTATTGTTTTTATATCATCGCTCAGATCCTCAAGACCGTAGCTTCCAATCTCAAGGCTTCTGAGAGCCTTCTGAAGAGATTCCTTGAATGTCCTGCCGATAGCCATTACCTCTCCAACTGACTTCATCTGTGTGGTGAGTGTTGGGTCTGCTTCAGGAAATTTCTCAAAGGCAAAGCGTGGGAACTTTGTTACAACATAATCAATTGTCGGTTCGAAGGATGCTGGGGTTTCCCTTGTTATATCATTGGGTATCTCGTCGAGGGTAAGTCCGACAGCAAGCTTTGCTGCAATCTTTGCTATGGGGAAACCTGTTGCCTTTGATGCAAGGGCAGAACTCCTTGATACCCTCGGATTCATCTCAATTACCACCATTCTTCCGTTTTTCTGATTAAGAGCGAACTGGATGTTTGAACCACCTGTGTCAACACCTATCTCACGGATGATAGCAATGGCTGCATCACGCATCCTTTGATATTCCTTATCAGTGAGGGTCTGGGCTGGCGCAATAGTAATGGAATCTCCTGTATGAATCCCCATGGGATCGAAGTTCTCGATAGAACATATAATGACTACGT
>Ga0209323_10003382_pt1 | contig 10601 bp, 6 predicted proteins | sample Rifsed19ft2_FD_184014 | JGI IMG/M metagenome (GOLD analysis project Ga0209323, IMG submission 184014) | Soil microbial communities from Rifle, Colorado, USA - sediment 19ft 2 (version 2) | ecosystem: Environmental > Terrestrial > Deep subsurface > Rock core/Sediment | place: Rifle, Colorado...
GGCCACCGGCGCGAGGGTGTCGAGCACCTTGGCGAGCGAGTCGGGCGTGTGAGCGTAGTCGACGATGACCCCGAACGGCTGGCCCATCTCGATCCGCTCCATGCGCCCGGGGACGCCCTCAACGCTCTCCAAGCCTGCCCTGATCGCGTCGGGGTCGAGCGCGAGGGCCTCCCCCGCGCCCACAGCCGCGAGGGCGTTGTAGACGTTGAAGCGGCCGGCCAGGCGGAGACGGAGGTTGCCCGCCCAACGGGGCGTGGCGATCCCGACGCTGAGGTGACTGGCGTCCTCCTCCACCGAGGTTACGCGCAGATCGGCTTCCGGATCGGCGCCGTAGGTCCAGATGCGGGCTCCGGCGGTCCGCGCCGCGTCGGCGAACTCGTCGAACCAGCGGTCGTCGCGGTTGAGCACGGCGTGCTTGCCCCAGCCCTTCTCCGGGTTGTCCGGGGAGACGGCGAGTCGATCCATGAGGCTGCGCTTGGCCGCCCGGTACGCCTCGTGCGTGCCGTGGAACTCGAGGTGCTCGTGGGTGACGTTGGTGACGACGCCCACGTCGAAGGCGATCTCGGCGACCCGCTCGAGGGCCAGTCCGTGGGACGTCGCCTCGAGGACCGCGAAGCGGTCGCCCGCCTCGACCATCGCGCGGAGGAGACCCTGGAGCTCGGGCGCGTCCGGCGTCGTCGTACGGTCCTCGTTCGGCCAGCGCCGCCCACCGACGCCGATCTCGACCGTGCCGATGAGCCCGGCCGGCAGCCCGGCGGCGGCGAGCATGGCGGCCATGAGGAAGGTGCTCGTCGTCTTGCCGTCGGTGCCGGTCACCCCGACCACGCCGAGCTCGCGGCCGGGCCAGCCCTCCCACCACGCCGCAGCCACGGGAAGGGCCAGCTGTGAGCGCTCTACGACGAGCTGGGGGACGTCGACGCCGCCGACCGGCCGCTCGACGACAAGCGCGGACGCACCCTCCGCGACGGCCTGGGCGGCGAATTCGTGGCCGTCGTGGTGGAAGCCGGGGACGGCCACGAAGAGCATCCCCTGGGCCACGCGGCGCGAGTCGTTGGTCACCCCGCCCACCTGGGTCGCGGCCACGTCCGCGAACGCCGCCGATCGGGCCGCGGGCCCGGCGCGCACCGAGCGCAGCTGACCGCGCGCCTCGAGCGTCCCGAGCAGGTCGCCCAGGCGCCGCGCCGCCCGCGCCGCCCGCCCCGGGGAGCCGGACGGCGGAAGCGGACCCTGTCCTTCGCTCATCGGCCCGCGCGGACCGCCGCGAGGACGCGGGCGGCCCGGATGCTCACCCGCCGGCCGACCTCCAGGGCCGCGCGTCCCAGCGGATCGATGACGAGGTCCCAGGCGCCCACGTAGCGCACCTCGCGACCGCCGAAGCCCGCCTTGAAGTGGGCGATCCCCGGGTGGGCGAGACCCCACAGGTCGTACTCGGCGAAGCCCTCGTCGCGGGCCCGCCGGATGGCCTCCCACTTGAGGATGTAGTTGGCATGTGCATCGGCGCCGCGGAGGCTCATGCCCCCGTAGAGCTCGGTCATGCGCTGCCCGCTGCCGAGCAGGAAGAGCGTGGCGAGGGTTTCGCCGTCGGGGCCCCGGGCGAAGAGGAGGCGGGCCATGCCCGACGAGGCGAAGGCCTCCCACACCGCCCGGTAGCTCTGCTCCTCGCGGTGGTAGAAACCCGCCCGGCGCGCCGTCTCCTCGTACAGGCCGTAGAAAGCCGGCAGGTCCTGGGCACCGCCGGCGACCACGGTCACCCCTCCCCGGCGCGCCTTGTTGATGTACTGACGCCACTTCGGGCGGAGGTCGGCCCACAGCGCCTCCTCCGACCGCGCCAGGTCGATGAGTCGGGTGACCGCCGGCTGGAGCGAGCGCGCGACGCGGCGCCAGCCGGTGCGGGCCAGCGCCGCCACCACGGCCGAGTCGTCCGCCAGTTCCGGCTCGATGCGCAGGTAGCTCAGGCGGAGGGCGGGCGCACGCGCACGGACCGCGGTGGCGAAGGCAGCCAACGCATCCTCGTCGAGGACCGCCGCCACCGGTCCGCGGGCCGCGTAGCCGAGGGTCCAGGGCAGCCCCGGAGCGCGGCGCAGGAGGACCTGCGCGCCGACCGGCCCTGCCCTGCCGCCCACGGGACCGGCGCCTCCGTCGGCGTCCGCTCCACCGCCGGCCACGATGCGCGTGGCGGCCCAGCCGTTGGCGGCCTTCACGTGCGCCCAGGCGGTCACCTGGAGGAAGCTCCCGGTGGGCAGCCCGGCGACGAAGGCGTTCCACGTCGCGTCGTCGGCCTCGAGACGGCGCGGGTCGGCCATGGCGCTCTCCGAGAGCCCCGCCGCGGCGGCGGCTGCGGCCATCCGCGACCGCGGCCGGGGAACGCCCGCGCCGCCGCTCACGTGGTCGCTCGCGACCTCGGGCGGATCGCTCATGGGGTCAGCTCGACCCGCCGGCGCGCGGGAGGGACTCGCCCACGATGAGCCGCAGGGTCCGCAACTCCTCGAGCCGGAGGAGGGCCGCGTAGGCCGCGAAGACGAGCGCCCCAGCGCCACCGGCCGCGGCGAGCTGGACGGCCAGGTCGAGCTTCGAGGCGTCCACGGCGGCGGGGCCGTCGATCAGGCGCAGGGCGAGGAAAGCGGCCAGCGAGGCCAGGGCGGCACCGGGGACGAACGCGCCGAACCCGCGGGCAAGGTTGCCCAGGAGCATGTCCGGCACGCGGCGCTGGAGAAGGACGAGCAGGATCGCCGCCTCGGCCCACGCCCCGAGCGTGATGGCCCACGCCAGGCCGCGCAACCCGAGCGGCCCGACCGTCGCCACAGCCACCACCACGTTGACCGCGACCGCGATGACCGCGGCGACGACCGGGGTGCGCGTGTCCTTCCCGGCGTAGAAGGCCGGAGCCAGGATGGCGACCATGGCGTGAGCGGCGAGGCCAAGGGCGAAGACCACGAGCAGCTCGCCGGTCGAGATCGCGGCCGCCGCGTCGAAGCGGCCCTGGAGAAAGAGCAGGGCCACGGCCTGCGTGCTCACCACGATCGTGAGGCCCGTCGCCGGGAGCATGAGGAACGCGAGCAGGCGCAGCGAGCGGACCGTCAGCTCCGAGAAGCGGGCCGTCGCGCCCGAGGCGAGGGCGCGGGACATCGCCGGCAGGAGGACGATGCTGAGCGGCACGCCGACCACACCGACCGGGATCTGGAGCATCGTGAAGGCGACGTTGTAGACCGTGATCGCGCCCTCTCCGAGCCCCGAGGCGAAGCCGTTGTTGACCAGGAACGTGATCTGCGTGGCCGCCAGCCCGAGCGCCCGCGGCACCATGAGCAGGAGCGCCAGTCGGGCGGCCGCATCGGCCAGCTCGAGGCGTGGATGATAAGTGAACCGCCCGCGCAGGAGCGCCGCCCCCTGGATGCCCAGGGTGGCCGCCGACCCTGCCACGACGCCGACGGCGAGGCCGTCGACGCCCATGGTCGGGGCCAGGAAGACGGCGCCGGCGATGATGCCGAGGTTGTAGAGCAGCGGCGCGGCCGCGGAGACGGCGAACCGCCCGAGCGAGTTGAGCACGCTCGTGGCCACCGCCCCGAGCGCAAGCAGGATCGGCGACAGGAGCATGATCCGGGTGAGCCGGACCGTCTGCTCGGTGTGCGCGGGGTCGAAGCCCGGGGTGATCCAGGGCATCAGCCCGGGCGCCAGGAGGGCGAACGAACCGGCCAGCACGAGCAGGCCGATGAGCATCAGGTTGGTGATCGTGGACACCACGCGCCACGCGCGCGCCTCCTCGCCGCCGACGATGAGTTCCGTGATGATCGGGATGAGGGCCGATGCGACCGCGCCGGCGGCCACCAGCTGGAAGATCGCGTCAGGGATGCGGAAAGCGGCGAAGTAGGTGTCGAGATCGGGGCCCGCGGGGAATTGGTACGTGATCACCGCGGTCCGGACGTACCCGAGGATGCGCGAGGCGAGATAGGCGCCCGTGACGATGAGTCCGGCGCGCGCGATCGCGCGACCGCTGGCGCTCACGTCGAGCGCGATCTGGTCCGGGTGCGCAGGGTACGTGCGCGGGGGTGGGCGGAGCGATAGACGGCCCGCAGGCGCGACGAGGAGACGTGGGTGTAGACCTGCGTCGTCGCCAGGCTGGCGTGCCCGAGCAGCTCCTGCACGATGCGCAGGTCGGCGCCGCCGTCGAGGAGGTGGGTCGCGAACGAGTGGCGCACCGTGTGCGGCGTGACGCCGAGCGGGAGGCCGGCCCGCCGGGCGAGGCGCCCGAGTCCGTAGCGGATGCCGCGCGTGCCGAGCGGGCGGCCGCGGTGATTGAGGAAGAGGGCATCCTCGTCGTTGCCCCGGCCGACCGCACCGAGGACGACCCGCCCGTCCTCGAGGTAGCGCGCGAGCGCCGCGCGAGCGGGCCGGCCGAGGAGGCCGACGCGCTCCTTGTCTCCCTTCCCGACGACGCGCAGCTCCCCGCGCCGCAGGTCGAGGTCGGCCACCTTCGCGCCGGCCAGCTCCGAGATGCGCAGCCCTGCCGCGTAGGCCGTCTCCCAGAGGGCGCGGTCGCGCTGGGCGAACGCGCCCGCCAGCGCGCGGCCGGGACTCGCGCCGCGATCACCAGCGGCCGCGCCGTCCGTGGCGTCGAGGAGGGCGACGACCTGGGTCGGGTCGAGCACGCTCGGCAGGCGAGCGGGACGGCGCGGCGTGGCGATGGCGGCCCACGGGTCACCCGGCGTCCAGCCCTGGCGTGTCGCGTAGCGGTAGAAGCTGCGCAGGGCGGCGAGTCGGGCGCTGATCGAGCTCCGGGCAAGCCCACGGTCGACCCACTCCCCGAGGTACGCGCGCAGGGCGGCGCGTGGCGGTCGGGTCCACGGTTCGCCGCGCGCCTCGATCCAGGCGATGAAGCGCCCGACGGCCGTCCCGTAGGCGCGCCGGGTGTGCGGTGAGGACTGGCGGGCCTCGAGCGAACGCAGGTAGCGCGCGAGCGCCTGCCCGCCGGTCACGCCGGCTGGGGCGTCCTGCGCCGTGGTCCCCGTCGCGCGCCCCGACCCGTGGCGCGGGCCCGCCGCCGGCCGCGCGCGGCCTTCTTCAGCGCGGCAGGGTCCGGCGCACCGCCGGCCAGCCGCGTGCCCGCCGCCGTACCCTCCGGCACGTCCACCGCGGCGCCGCACGCCAGGCAGATCGCGCCGCCGTCCTGCGCCCGGGCGACCGGGCCCGAGTCGTCGGCATGGACCGGCCCGAGCGGTTCGCGCTCGGTCGTGTAGCGGCACTCCGGGTAGCGCGAGCAGCCGTAGAAGAGCGACCCGCTGCGGCGCGCCCGGCGGGCCATGAGATGGCCCTTGCCGCACGCGGGGCAGGTGGCCTCGAAGGCGAGCTGCGACACCGGCTCGGTGGTGCGCTGGATGTAGCCGCACTCCGGGTAGCGCAGGCAGCCGAGGAATGCGCCGAAGCGCCCATGCTTCGTGACCAGGCGCCCGCCATGCTCGGCCCCACACTCGGGACAGGGATCGCCGCTCCCCGGGAGCTCCTGCCCGTCGCCCCGCGCGACGGACCCGGCCTCCTCCCCGGGTAGCGGCCGCGTCTCCTTGTGCTCGGGGTACAGCGAGCAGGCCAGGAACCGCCCGTGGCGGCCCAGCCGGATGACCATCGGGTGCCCCTCGCTGCACAGCTCGTCGGACGGCTCGGTCGTGAAATCGCGCCGGCGCGTCGTCCGGCGCACGAGCTCGACCTGCTCGCGGAAGGGTCCGTAAAAGTCGCGCAGAAGCGGGACCCACTCGCGTCGGCCTTCCGCGACCTTGTCGAGGTCCTCCTCCATGCGGGCCGTGAAGTCGGGGTCGACGAATTCGCTGAAATGCTCGACGAGCAGGTCGGTCACCACGCGGCCGACCGCCTCCGGCCGGAGGCGCCCCTTGTCGGAGGTGACATAGCCGCGGTCGAGGATGGTCGAGATCGTCGCCGCATAGGTGGACGGCCGCCCGATGCCCCGCTCCTCGAGCGCCTTGATGAGGCCCGCCTGGGTGTAACGCGGCGGCGGCTCGGTGAAGTGCTGGGCGCTCGTCACATCGAGGATGGTCAGCGCATCGCCCTCCTCGAGCGGCGGGAGCTGGGCCTCGTGCTCCTCCTCGCCGTCATCGCGACCCTCGGTGTAGACACGGGCGAAGCCGTCGAAGGTCGTGCGGCTGGCGGACGCCTTGAGGCCGTAACGCCCGGCCTCGATCTCGACCGTCGTCGTCTCGACCCGCTTGTCGGCCATCTGGCTGGCCAGCGCGCGCCGCCAGATGAGCCGGTAGAGGCGCGCCTCGTCGCGGCCCAGGTGGCCGGCCAGAGACTCGGGGAGGCGCGCGAACGAGGTCGGGCGGATCGCCTCGTGGGCCTCCTGAGCGCCGCGCGTCTTCGTCCGATAGGTCCGCCCGCGGGGCAGGGCGTACGCCTCGCCGAAGCGATCGCGCACGACCGCCCCCGCCTCGCTCATCGCCTCGCGTGCCATGGCCACCGAATCGGTGCGCATGTAGGTGATCAACCCGACGTGCCCGTCAGGCGCATCGACGCCCTCGTAGAGGCGCTGAGCCGCACTCATGGTGCGCTTGGGCGAGAAGCCCAGCTGGCGGCTCGCCTCCTGCTGGAGCGTGCTCGTCGTGAAGGGCGGCGCGGGGGAGCGGCGGCGCTCGGCGACCGAGATGCTGCGCACCAGGGGCCGGGACGCGCGGAGGGCGGTCACGTGCTCCTCCGCCCCGGAAGCGTCGGCGACGTCAGCCTTCTGCCCGTCGATGCTGACGAGGTCCGCGAGAAGCTCCCCGCCGCGCGGCGACCGCAGGAGGGCCTGGAGCGTCCAGAACTCGCGTGGGACGAAGGCCTCGATCTCGCGCTCGCGCTCCACGACGAGGCGCACGGCGACCGACTGGACCCGCCCGGCCGAGAGCCCCGTGCGCACCTTGCGCCACAGGAGCGGGCTGAGCGTGTAGCCGACGAGCCGGTCGACCACCCGCCGCGCCTGCTGGGCGTCGACGAGGTCGCGGTTGATCTCGCGGGGATGGGCAAAGGCTTCGCGGATGGCCCGCGGGGTGATCTCGCTGAACGTCACGCGACGCGTCTTCTCGCTCGGGATATGCGCCGCCTCGGTGACATGCCAGGCGATCGCCTCACCCTCCCGATCGAGGTCGGTGGCGAGGTACACGTTGTCCGCGACACGGGCCGCCTTGGAGATCGCTTCGACCTGCTTGCGGCGCTCGTCCGGAACGACGTACTGGGGCGTGAAGTCGCCTTCCACGTCGACGCCGAGCATGCCCTTGCCGGGGTTCTCGGGCAGGTCCCGGACGTGGCCCAGCGAGGCGATGACGCGGTAGTCGGGGCCGAGGTATCGCTCGATGGTCCTGGCCTTGGCCGGCGACTCCACGACGACCAGGTTCTTCATCGGCGGGGAGTGTAGCAGTCGACCTCTTCGCGGCCGATCACCTCGGCCGCCTCGCGCGCTAGTAGCCCCAGAAGTCGACGGTGTAGTAATTCCAGCCGTTGAGGCGCCAGATGCCGATGCCGGCGCGGGTGAAGCGCGGGTTCATGAGCGCGTCGTAGTGACCGGTGTAGGACGTGCCCCGCTCGTTCTGGAAGAAGATGACCGAGGAGATCGCCCCCCTGTACACGTCATAGGTGTTGTGGGTGAGGCTCTCGCCCCAGTAGACGTTGTAACCGCAGGCCTCGAAGCGCCCGCCGACGTCGCCGTGGTAGAACTGACCCGTCTCGGCCAGGTACTTCGACCACGGTCGCGAGGCGCAATCCGAGATCGTCGGATCGAGGACGAGCGGCGGCAGGCCGTTGGAGCCGCGGCCGGGGCACGAGCCGTCCCACTGGAGCCAGCCGCCGGTGTGCGTGCAGTTCAAGAGGAAGAGGTAGTACTTCTCGGCGTCGAGCCACGGCGCCTTGGGGGTCCCTCCGCCGCTCCCCGGCTTGGGCGGCGCGGTCGCCGGCCGCGGGGTGGCCTCCGGCAGGACGGTGAAGGTGGCGGAGGCCACGGTGTCCGGGTCGTCGGAGATGCTCACCCCGAGGCTGGACCGGGCGCTCGGCTGGATCTCGGCCACGTAGGTGGCCCCCCGGTCCAGGGTGCCGGGTGGGTCGAGCACGAGCACCGTGTCGCCCTCCGCCCAGGTCGCCTTCGCCTTGGAGAGGTCGACCTCACTGCGCTTGTCGTTCTTGCCGAGCACGAAGAGGTGGTACGCGGCCCTCGTGGAGGCCCGCTCCATCGCCCCGGTGAAGCGCACGCTCAGCAGCTGCCCTGGATCGACGTCCTCCCACCCGTTGCGCGGCCGGAAGCGGACCACGGACGGACGGCTCACCGTCCGCACGGTGAGGCTCGGCCGATCGGCCAGGGGGGCGCCCTCCAGGTCCACGGCCGTCGGCCCGAGCGACACCGTGTAGCTCGTATCCGGCCTGAGCGGAGCGCTGGGCTGCCACACCACGTCCGGCATCGCGCCCGGGCTGCCCTCGAAGGCGAACGTCCCGGTCATGGGGGGATCGATGGTCAACGCGTCGCGCAGGGCGGCGAGATCGACCGCCCGTGAGAAGCTGAGGAGGAAGCCCGAGTCGAGTGCGATCCGGTCATCGCCCACGAGCTTCGTGGCCGACAGTTCGGCGGTCACGGCGGGCCGGACGTGGACGATCGCGGGGGGCATCAGCTCGAGCGTGGCGCCGTCCTGCGCCCGGGCGCCCGGCGCGACCGTCACCGTGTACACGGTGCCCGGCATCCAGCCGACCACGGGCACGACGTAGAGCTGGGAGGCGGTGGCGTCCCACTCCAGCCGGATCTCCGCCCGCGGGGAGATCCGCAGGGCGGCCTGGACCGACGCGGCGTCCATCGGCGCGCTGAAATGGACGACGATCGGCTGGCTCACGCCCCATCCGGTCTGGATCGGGCTGATCGACCCGGAGACCGAGGCGGGATCGAAGCTCGGCGGCAGCTGAGCGACGGCCCGCGGCGTGGGATTCGACGCCAGCGCCGCGGCGACAAGGAGGCCGCCGAACACGAGCCCGATGAGGGCTCGCCCCGCCAGCCCGGCCCGCGAGACGAAGCGAAGATAGAACGTCGCTAGGACGACCGCCGCGCCACCGACCGCGAGTACATTCCGTAACAGGGGTCAGGCTCCTGGCTCGTCTGGCAGAACGGCCGGAGGGGCTATCCCCGGCCTCGCCGGGACCCCAGGACCACATGGAGCGTACACCTCTCCGCCGGACCTCGGCAAACCGGACCGCCCGCGGGCAGCTCAGCGAGCGTCTCGCAGCGGCCCCCCGGCGAAGTACAGCGGCCCGCTCGACCAGGCGTAGCCGCGCAGCTCCAGGAGGCTCAGCCCGCTGGCCACCTGCTCGACGGGCAGGCCGCAGAGCAGGGCGAGACGATCCGGACTGGCGGGACCGCGACGGAGCTGTCGGGCGAGGGCCGACTCCGTCGCCGACAGCCCGGCAAGGACAGCCTCGAGTCCCGGGCGGCCGGGTGCTGGAGCGAGCGGCTCGTCCATCAGCGCGAGGTCGCCGAGGAGCGTCGGCACGTCCAGCACCGGCCGGCTCCCCGGGACGTCGTGGAGCAACGCGACGCAGCCCGCGGTCGCGGGCTCCCACGGCCGTCCCGGCACGACATAGAGGTCGCGCCCGAGGGTGGCCGCCCAGTGGGCCGTGTTGAGCGCACCGCTGCGGGCCGGCGCCTCGACCACGACGACCGCGTCGGCGAGCCCGGCGATGAGGCGGTTCCGCCGTGGATAGGTGCCCTTCGTCGGGCGGGCGTCGGTGGCGAGCTCGCTGATCACGGCGCCGCCGGAGCGCACCATCGCCTCGGCCAGGTGGGCATGCGCCCGGGGCGTGAGCGCACCGTGGCCGCTGCCCAGGATCGCCACGGTCACCCCGGACACCTCCACCGCGGCAGCGTGCGCCGCAGCGTCGATACCGAACGCCAGGCCGGAGACGACGGTGGCACCGCATGACGCGATGGCCGCTCCCACCGCCCCGGCGAACGAGCGGCCGGCCGGCGTCGCCCGTCGCGTCCCGACCACGGCGACCGAGCGGGGGCGGGACAGGGCCTCGACGGCCCCGCGGACGAAGAGGACCGGCGGCGCGTCATCGAGGCCGCGCAGTCGCTCCGGATAGGACGCGTCCCGCCAGGTGAGCGCCACGACGCCGAGGCGGGCCAGGATCGCAGCATGCCGGCCAGCCTCCCGGGCGCCCGCGACGATGGCTGCCACGAGCTGGTCTGGGAGCGGTGCCGCCGGCTCGCTTCGCCCCGCCGCCTCTTGCTCGCGAAGGGCCGCCGGAAGGGGGCCGGCGAGTGCCGCGTCCAGGACAGCGCGCGCGGTGCCGAACGCGGCCAGCAGGCGCGCGAAGGTGGCCGGTCCGACGCGGTCCACCGAGGCAAGGGTGATCCAGGCTTCCCGTTCCTCGTTCACGCCGCGCGCCGTCCCCCCTCCCTGCCCGGCTGGCGGAAGGCGATCGCGGCGGCCACGTCGTCCGCGGCGATACGCTCACGGCCGCGCAGGTCCGCGACGGTGCGCGCGACGCGGAGGGCCCTGTGGGTCGCCCGGGCCGAGTAGCCCGCCTGGTCGGCGAGGCGCTCGAGGAGCCGCACGGCCGGAGGCTCGAGGGCCGCGACCTCGCGTAGG
>Ga0209323_10003385_pt1 | contig 10595 bp, 10 predicted proteins | sample Rifsed19ft2_FD_184014 | JGI IMG/M metagenome (GOLD analysis project Ga0209323, IMG submission 184014) | Soil microbial communities from Rifle, Colorado, USA - sediment 19ft 2 (version 2) | ecosystem: Environmental > Terrestrial > Deep subsurface > Rock core/Sediment | place: Rifle, Colorado...
GGGCGGGGCCGAGTGCCCGATGCACGCCCAAGGCATGGGGGCGGATTGCCCCATGGGCAAATCGAGCCCTCAGATGGGCGGACAATGCCCGGGCCACGGCCAGATGGACGGGATGGGCAAGATGCACAGGCACCCCGGCAAGTCCATGATGGGCATGGGTGGTCAAATGGATATGTACGGCGGCCCTGTGTATGGTAAAATAATGATGGCGATAAAGGCTATGAACCTGACGCCGGAGCAGAAGGCAAAGGCCGACGCCATACACTCTGACTTCAGGAAAAAGGCCGTAAGGGCCGCGGCTGATGTCAAGGTGGCCCACATAGAGCTGCATGAGCTTCTTGCCGCTGACCCGGTCAATCTCGACAAGGTAAGGGCGAAGGTCAACGAACTCGTCCAGAAAAAGACTGATATGATGATGCTGGGAATAAGGAGCCTCGAGGATTTCAAGAAGGTCCTCAACCCGGATCAGAAAAAGATGCTGAAAGACATGCTGGCCATGGACTCCGGTGAAATGGAGGACATGGAAAGCGAACCGGCCCTTGAGGGGGCTGAATAAACCAAGCCGGAGGGGGTGGAGAAAAATGAAAAGATACGCGATCCCCAGGGTGGCTCACTGTAGTGAGGGTTGCCCTAGAAGGTCCCGGGCACGACCTTAAACTGCCCATTTAGTTTTTCCGGCGCGTTTCCTTTTTTCTTCCCACAAACTGTTTTTTCCTGTTAAAATAACCAAAGGTAAATTTGATTGTTTGTCATCGCGAGAGAGCGGCCAAGCGATTCTCTTTCCAAATCAAAAGCACAGGGTTGCTTTTGCCCTTCGCTTCTCGTTTTTTGACAGCGTAACGAAATTGATCCGGGCTTCCCAACCGCCTGAGGGGTTTTTTACATGGGGATAGAGTGGACGGCAAACCTGTCGACCGGCATAGAATGGCAGGATAAGCACCATAAGGAGCTGTTCAATAAGATAAGCCGGCTTCTCGACGCCATGACCCTCGGACAGGGCAAGGAAGAGGTAGGCTCCCTTTTCAAGTTCCTCGATGAGTACATCGTCTACCATTTCGAGGCCGAAGAGCAGGCCATGAGCAGGCACGGCTACCCGGGCGCTTTCATGCATACGGCAGAGCACACGCACTTCATCGAGGACATTGCCGCGCTCAGGGAAGAGTTTGGAAAAGGGGCTTCAACGGGCCTTGTCATTAAGGTGCAAAGGCAGGTTGTGGACTGGCTGTTGAACCATATCTGCGGCCCGGATAAGAAGTTAGGCGAGTTCCTCAAGACCGTCGAGGGCGTGAGAAAGATACGATAGGCCCCTGAAGTAGATTCGGTTGCAGCGCCCGGCTTTCCTTCCAGGGCCGGATTCGTATCGGAGGGGACGGTATATGGCGATCGAATGGAGCAGGAACCTTTCCACCGGAGTGGAGTGGCAGGACAGGCATCACAAGGAGCTGTTCAAAAGGGTCAACGGCCTGCTGGACGCCATGAGCGTCGGCATGGGGAAAGACGAACTGGACCGCGTCTTCAGGTTCCTTGACAGCTATATTGTAGTGCATTTCGACGCCGAAGAGCAGGCGATGAGCAAGTACGATTTTCCCCATGCGATGGAGCACCTCCGGGAGCATACCGGTTTCATCGAGGCCGTAGCCGCTTTGAGGCATGAGTTCGCTACTGGAGCGACAGCCGTGCTCGTCGTCAAAGTACAGCAGCTTGTAGTCGACTGGCTCATAAACCATATCGGCGGAGAGGATAAGAAGCTCGGCGTCCATATCATCAAAAGCGAAACCGCGGCGCACGCGAGGGACTGACTCAGCTACTCATCCGCGGGTTTCACCCTCCGCTCGAAAGAGACAACAAGCACACCGGCCATGACCAGAGCCATTCCGGCAAGCTGCACCGGCTCAAGGCTCTCTCCCAACACTGCCCATGCGAGCACGGCCGTTGACACAGGGCCTATGAAGCTTCCGATGGCGGCCCTGCTGGCTCCTATCCTTTTAATCCCCAGGTTTATCGTAAGCACCGGCACAAAAGTCGATACGACCGCCAGCGCGGCCAACAGCCACCATGCCCCGGTCTCCGTGGGCAGGGTCCCTGTTTTGCCGCCCCATGTCCCCAGGAACGCGAACGCCGCCGCCGTCGTCGCGTACGCCGACATCTTCACGCCCGAGACCTTTCTCGAAAAGACTTCCGTAAAAATATAGCTGAGCGAATAGATGACAGCCGAGAAGAGCACAAGCACAGCGCCTATCATCTGCGCCCTTTCCACGCCCTGGAACAGCTTCATCACGAGCGCGAGCCCCAGGTATGTGAGCCCCAGCGAGAAGAGCTTCCGCCTGGTCATCGGCTCCTTGAAAAACAGAGTAGTCCAGACGACGACAAAAGCCGGGTAGGCGTAAAGTATTACCCGCTCAAGGGAGGCGTCTATGTACAACAGGCCGTAGAAGTCAGCCAGGGCCGCCAGGTAAAGGCCGAGAAGCCCGCTTAAGCCCACGAAAAAAATATCTCTCCACGAGACCCGCTCCGAAGGGAAAAACAGGACCGCCGCCCAGAAAAGCGGCATTGACATGGCAAACCTCAACGCCAGCAGCGTTACCGGGTCGATGCCGTACCTGTACAGGAGCTTGGCGAATATGCCCTTCGCGGAAAATGTAATGGCCGAAGCCGCTACCAGAGCGTAGCCTGTAAGCTCATTTCTTTTTCTTATTTCCATCACTCTCTTTGAAGAGGCTGAGACCACAGTCACAGCCTCTTTTGGCTCATCCGTTGTATATTGGTTCCACTCCTTCCGGAGGGAGTCAACGATGATAATACTTCCTCCGATATAAGGTCAAGCCCCTGTACCCGGGCCCGGCCGGGCGGGAGCCAAAAAAAGAGCGAAAGGGGGCAGGCCTGATGCACTCCGCAGGGACGAACGAAGCAAAATATCTTAATCTCGATATCCCAAGAAAAATCGTCATTGCCCTCCTTTTTGCCCTGTTGTTCCTGATACCTGTCCTGTCTTACGCGGCTTCTCCGATAAACAACCCGGAGTTCTGGATAAAGAAATTAAAGAACCCTGACGAGACTGTTCTGTCGACCGAAGAGATTCAGACCCTCAACTCCATAATCCTCGACAGCATCGACCACATGACCGATATAGAGTCCATGCCCGACATCGTGACCGGCGACCGGGTCTTTGAATGGCTCTGGATGGGCTTTCTCCTGAACCCCGGCGTAAGGTACGACGCTTCAGGTCAGAAGCTTTCCGAAGAGTTCCTGGACGCCGTGGCTTATAACATGGGCCTGGACGCAATAGCCGAAGAGGCTCAGATAAGGTTCGCCGTGGTGGTGGCCAGGGGCGACATAAGGGCCCTGCCGACCGACACCGCCATGCTCGCGGCCCGCAGCGGAGGCTTTGACACGATCCAGTACACGAGCGCGCACCCGTCGGAGCCTGTCGCTCTCCTGCACACGAGCAGGGACGGCGAGTGGGGGTTTTTCCAGACCTCGACACTGAGGGGCTGGATGAGGATGGACAGGGTAGCCTTTGGCGACCGGGAGGACATCATATCACGGGATGAAGACTTTCTCGTGGTTACCGGCAGCAGGGTAAAGGTTTACCGGGACGCACGGATGAAAGAGCCGATCGACGAGGTCAAGATGGGCGCGCTTTTGCGCTATGACGACTCAAGGAAGGGCAAAAAGCCCTGGAGGGTGTTGTTCCCGGAAAAAGGGCCCGCAGGCGAACTCGTCTGGACAGAGGCGTACTTAAGCCCCAAAGCCGATGTGCACAAGGGATACCTTTCATATACCAGGAGGAACATAATTACTCAGGCCTTCAAGATGCTTGGTGAGGAATATGGCTGGGGCGGAAAGGAAGGCAGGAGGGACTGCTCGCTTTTCATCAAGGACCTTTTCGCGACCGTAGGGCTGAACCTTCCCAGGAACTCCAGACAGCAGGGCTCAACGGGAGATGTCAAAGCCAGCGCTGCGGAGGCGCGCTCATACAGCGAGATATCAAAGGCATTGAAGAGCGCTGACCCTGGCATAACCCTGCTGACGCTCAACGGCCATGTGATGCTCCATATCGGCGACCTCAAGGGCAAGCCGTATGTCATACACCAGATATTCGGCTACAACGACGGCAGGCGCATGAAGCTCATAAACAAGACGGCTGTCACCGGCCTTGACCTCGGCAAGCGTTCCAGGGCAGGCTCTTTCAAAAAGAGGCTCAAGAGCGTTACCGAAGTGACCATACCGGGCGAGCGCAGGGCACAGGCTATAGCCGACAAGAGCGCCTGAGCCTGCCAGACTGCTGAAAAAGGCCCATCTGCGTCGTTGTCATCGTCACTCGTAATTGCGGCGTACAAAAGCGTACGCCTCATTTCTCGCTCCTCGACGCCTTGCATCTGGACCTTTTTGAGCAGTCTGGACACATATAACGATGCTCATTTTTTTTTGTTTTTAGTTTGAAGTTCCCATCTGCGTCGTTGTCATCGTCACTCGTAATTGCGGCGTACAAAAGCGTACGCCTCATTTCTCGCTCCTCGACGCCTTGCATCTGGACCTTTTTGAGCAGCCTGGAATCGAGAAGTTTTTTAAAGTAGGCTTCAGCAAAGGGAAGGGCCGCATCGCGGCCCTTCCCTTTTTGTATTTTTCTTTGACTTTCCAGCCCTTTTATAATAACCTGATTTAAATAAGGTTTTTTAAATCTCCCCCCTTTTGCCGGGCCTGCCGGGAACCATGAAATGAACATAGGCAGAAAACTCATACTCTCGTTTCTGCTTGTCACTTTTCTTCCAACGATGCTTCTCGCATTTCTTACGACCCAACTCATAAGCTCAAGCAAGAAGGACGACGCGCAGGAGACTATAAATAATAATCTCAAGGCCGCGTGGGTGCAGTATTACGCGAGGGCCTACCAGATGCAGTACGGCATGCTCCAGGCCTCGACCGAAAAATTCATACAGGACGCCATGCGAAAAGCTTCTGCAGGGCCAGCTCATTGCGTGGAAAGCCCACAGGCCCTATGTAGACATGTGGGCCATTGTGGACAACAGGGCCGTTGTGATCGCCTCCCGCAATACCGCTGAGTCAGGCTACGCCATCGCCCTCGGCGGGCTTGTCCGCAAGGCCATAGACCAGAAAAAGCCGTTCATCTCCACCGAGATAATCCCCGGCTCGCTCCTGTCCATCGAGAAGATAGACAGGGCGGCAAGGGTCGTGCGCACCGTCGAGGACAACGGCAGGCGGTCTGCCCAGGAGCTGCTTGACGGCATGATGCTTTGCGTCGTCACGCCTGTTTCCGACGAACACGGTAATGTGCTCGGCGCTATTGTCACCGGAGACCTCATAAACAACGACCCGTTTGTCCCGGACGCGTTTGCCGAATCGATACCAGGGGCCCTTGTCACCATCTCGATGGGCGATGTTCAGGTGGCGACCAATGTGAAAGGCGAGAACGGAAAAAGGCTCGTCGGCCAGACCATATCGGCGGATGTGCTTGCCGCGATAAAAAGCCAGATGGGCTACAGGGGCGAGACGGTCATCGCCCACAAGCCGTACATGTCCGCCTTTGACCCGATCATAAATTACGAGGCAAAGATAATCGGCTCCATATTCGTCGGCGTTCCGAAGGAAAAGTTCGTCGAGCTCCAGTACGACAACATAAAGGCCGTCATCACCATCTCGATGATAGGCCTTTTTCTCGCTACCGGCGCGGCTTCCTTCATAACCTATGTCATCACGCGCCCCATCCTGTCGCTCAAGAAAAAAGCCCAGCTGGTTGCCTCCGGCGACCTCAATGTAAGGATAGGGGCCGCGAAGGAAGGCAACGACGAGATAGCCGACCTGGCGCGGACCTTCGAGGCCATGCTCCAGAGCCTGCGCGACCACGAAGAGCGCATTAAAGAGAGCCAGGAGAAGCTCGCTACCCAGAATGTCCTCATCGAATCCATCATAAACAGCCTGCCGTACTGCCTCTATGTGCTGGATAAGGACAAGACGATAGTGCTGTGGAACAAGCACGCCTCGGAAGCCTGCCATATATGCAGGGACTCTGAGGACGCATGCCGTCATACGAACGCGCTGGCCCTGCTGCCCGGCGAGGACCTGAGGCAAGGGTTGGGAGAGGTTATAAACGGCGTTTTTGAAACCGGCGAAGCGCGCAGCCTCGAGTACAGGGTCGCAGGCGAGGGCGGCCGCGAGAAGGTCATATTCACGAGCGTTTTTCCTGTCCTTCCGGGGGAGGCTGCCCAGGCCGGGTATGTCGTCTGGATGTCAGAGGACATCACAAGGAAAAAAGAGCTGGAGTCGAACATAATATCAAGCGAGAAGCTCGCGGCCGTGGGCCAGCTCGCGGCCGGAATAGCCCACGAGGTAAATAACCCCCTCGGAGGCATACTCAACTGCCTGTACAACTTCAGGAACAAGAAGCTGACCGACGAAAGAAAGGCCGAGTACATCGAGTTTATGGAAGACGCCGTCAAGAGGGTGCAGAATATAGTGAGGCAGCTACTTGATTTTTCACAGCAGCACGCCCCGGAACTTAAGCTCACGGATGTGAACGCCATCATAGAGGGGCTCATACCGCTGTTCGTCCACTCGGTCAAGGGCAGGGATATAAACCTTTCCACGAAGCTTGCCCAGGGCCTGCCGCCCATAATGGCCGACAGGCACCAGATAGAGCAGATTGTCGTGAACCTCATATTGAACGCGGTGCAGGCCGTCCCGGGCGGCGGGGTGATAGAGGTAAGGACCAGCGTTGAGGGCGGCTGGTATCGTATAGAGGTCGCTGACAACGGCTGCGGCATATCCAAAGAGAACATGAGCCGCGTATTCGACCCGTTCTTTACCACGAAGGGCGTGGGCAAGGGTACTGGTTTGGGGCTTTCGGTGAGCCGTGGTATAATCGAATGCCACAAGGGCAGGATAGAAGTAGACAGCCAGGCGGGAGTTGGCAGCACCTTCAAGGTGTATCTGCCTGTGCCGCCGCAGGCATAAGGAGGAATTTTTGCCGCGCGCTCCGAAGATTCTGATAATAGACGACGAGCCGCTTATGAGGATGTCCATAAGCGACGCGTTGAAGGAAGAAGGCTACGAGGTCTCGGAGACCGCTTCCGGCAGGGAAGGGGTCTCGCTGGCGAAAGACGCCTCTTTCGATATTGTGATAACCGACCTTCGGCTTCCTGACCTCGACGGGCTTGAGGTGCTGAAGTCCTGCAAGAGGGCCTCTTCCGAGACGATGGTCGTGCTCATAACGGCTTACGGCGCGGTCGAGACGGCCGTCGAGGCGATGAAGTACGGCGCTTACGATTACATCACCAAGCCATTCCGGATGGAAGAGCTGCTCCTCATGATAAGGAGGATGGTGAGGCTGCGCGACCTGGAGCAGGAGAACATCCTTCTTAAAGAGCAGGTGGAGGGCAGGTACAACTTCAGCGGCATTCTCGGCAAGAGCGAGAAGATGAAGGAGATCTTCGAGAAGATAAAGATCATCTCGCAGACCGACTCCACAGTGCTCATACTGGGCGAGAGCGGCACAGGAAAAGAGCTTGTCGCAAACGCCATACACTATAACAGCCCGAGAAAGAACGAACCTTTCATAAAGGTGAGCTGCGCGGCCCTGCCGGAAACGCTCCTCGAGGCCGAGCTCTTCGGGTACGAGAAGGGCGCGTTCACGGGCGCGGTCAAACAGAAAAAAGGCCGTTTCGAGCTCGCTGACAAAGGGACCATATTCCTTGACGAGATAGGCGAACTGTCGCCGGTCATACAGGTGAAGCTGCTGCGCGTGCTCCAGGAAAAGGAATTCGACAGGTTAGGGGGGGCAGGGACGATAAGCGTGGACCTCCGTATAATCTGCGCCACGCAGAGGGACCTGAGGAAAGAGGCCGCAAAAGGCGCTTTCAGGGAAGACCTCTTCTACAGGCTGAATGTCGTTCCTCTTCTTCTGCCGCCGCTGCGCGATCGCAAGGGCGACATCATGCTCCTTTCGAACCACTTCCTTAAGTACTACGCGGGACTTTACAATAAGAATGTCACAGGTTTTTCCGCGGCCGCGATGGAGCTCCTTCTGAAGCACCCGTTTCCCGGTAATGTAAGGGAGCTTGAGCACGCCGTCGAGAGGGCCGTTGTCATGGGTAAAGGCGAGGAGGTGCAGACAATCGACTTGCCGGAGGAGATGGGCGGGGGGGACCTTAGCGACTGCCTCAAGGCCATACAGAGCGTGCACAGCCATGAACGCCTTACAAAGGCGATCCGCGACTTCGAGAAGCAGTACATACTGAAGGTGCTCGAAGAGACAAAAGGGAACAAGACCCTGGCGGCAAAGCTCCTCGGGGTCTCAAGAAAGACCCTCTGGGAAAAATGCAAGATGCTGGAGATAGTATCCGACGCCAGGGATGGCGGGGCAGGGGAAGAAGGAAAGTTGTAAAAACGCCCATGGTTCATCATTGCGAGCGTAACGCGCAAAAACAAAAGCCCGTCTCCTTCTGTTTGGAGATGGGCTTTGATGTTTCAAGCTGAACTTGTCTGCTCTCAAGCGCTGTGGGGCTGGTGAGGCGTAGGTCAGCCGATTGTCCGGCCTGTCAGCACGAGTTCCGCGACCTTTATGAGTTTGAGCCTCGTCTTTCTGCTCGATTTCATCAGGAAGTCGTGTGCCTCTTCCTCGGTCATGCTCTTTTTGGCGACGATGGCCCACTTAGCCTTTTCTATTATGTCCCTTTCTTCAAGCTTTTGCTTCAGGGCAGAGACTTCTGAATAAAGCTCAAAGTATTGGCGGCAGACATTCACGCATACGTCGGCCCTGGGCGTACCTGCTTTTACGCTGCTGCTCATTGTAATACCTCCAGATGATTTAAGTAACCCGGGATAAAAATATGGCTCTGGTTCGTTAGTAGTATGCCCGGTTACCTGGATTCAGTGGTATTAGTTCTATTTTCAAATGTAAATTAATAATGTCAGAGCTCCTTTAAAATGTCAAGGCTGAAAAACCTTTCAACCCTGCGGTATAATCTTTTCAACTAATGGGTGGCTTTGGCTAGCTTGGCGATTTTGTTGATGTTTTTATATTTTGTGATTGAAAAATTAAAAATTTCTAATTTTCCCTATTGACAATTTTAATGGTTTGGAATATTATGACAATCATCGAAACAAGTAAACTTCCGCAGTAGGGGTTCTGGTTAAGAGTTCTTCGCGGACAGTAGAGCAGCTTAAGCATCAGGGCGTCTTGCCCTGGATTTAGAGTAAGGCCGTTTGTGAAAACGGCTCGGGCCAAGAAGGCCTCAGCCATCCAGGCCAAAAGTCCTGAACTTCAGGACTTACCAGGAACACAACATAATCCTTCACTGGAAAGCTCATGACGGGCTCCCAGTGCCGGAACAAGTCCATGATGCCTTGGTTTCCGTTGCAAAACGGTAATCAAGGCTTTTTTTTTGGTCTTGGGGCCTCTCTCAACCGTATCCTTAAGCTCATGGCGGGCTTGGCGGGACGGTAAAAAAGCAGAAAGCTGCCAGGTAGCAGCTGAAGCAGATCCAAGGCAACCTGAAAAGGTGCCCTGGAGCCTCCAGCCGAAAGGCTGTGGGTGCCGGACGCGGGCCGATGACAGGTCCGGAAGCCGGTAAGGCCAAGTCGCCTGGTAGAAACTATAAAAAGAATTTTAACTTGTGGAAAGGAGTATCACAATGAAAAGGTTTCTTACACTCGCACTCGCAGTAGCATCAGTAGGTTTCATCGCGGTAGGCACTGCCTCCGCTGTAGACACATACATCGTCGGCGACGGCGCCAACGGCATCGGTAACTCGAGGCATAACCTTGGTAGCCTTGGTGAGCACATCAGGACCGGCAGCACCAGCGAGATATGCGTATTCTGTCATACGCCTCACCACACCAACACCGCTAACAACCTGAAGCCCATGTGGAACAGGGGCACCTCCGCTCCCGCTTCCTTCACCGCTTATGGCACCACGATTGGCGGCACTTCGGTAGACTCATCGGACATCGGCTCCACCTCGCTGGCCTGCCTTAGCTGCCACGACGGCGTGACCACCTTTGATAACATCGTTAACGCCCCCGGTAAGAAGGGCGTGGTTAACGGCGGCTCTAACTTGAGCTGGACCTTCTGGGATGCAGCTGTCCCGGGCGTAGTCTCCGACTTCATGACCTCCAGCAGGTTGAACATCGGGCTTAACCTCTCCAACGACCACCCGGTTTCCATTGCTTATAACGCTGACCGTGCCGGTCTCAGGGCCACGAACACCGTCATTTCCACCATCAACCTGACCGCTGATCTGGCAACTTCCGCCGCGACCTTTGACAACGGCAACATGACCAAGAACCTCTGGGCCGTGAAGGGCTATGTTTCCAGCACCGCGACCATCGCTGACCTCCTCAGGGACAGCAAGGTCGAGTGCTCCAGCTGCCACGATCCCCACTTCAACAACAAGTCCTGGAACGAGATCGACGCCACCTACGCTGGCGCCGGCATCACCGACCTGGACGCAGAGTCAAACGGCCTGTTCCTCAGAAGAGTCGGCGGAAACTCCGGTTCCGGCCTCTGCAGAACCTGCCACAACAAGTAAGTGTCCTCGCGGCCTTAAAGCCGCAGGTTAAAAAAAAGGGGCCGGCAT
>Ga0209323_10003392_pt1 | contig 10591 bp, 11 predicted proteins | sample Rifsed19ft2_FD_184014 | JGI IMG/M metagenome (GOLD analysis project Ga0209323, IMG submission 184014) | Soil microbial communities from Rifle, Colorado, USA - sediment 19ft 2 (version 2) | ecosystem: Environmental > Terrestrial > Deep subsurface > Rock core/Sediment | place: Rifle, Colorado...
GCCTCTTGAGGGCATTTTCGAAAAAGCGATTGTAAAACTCATCAGGGAAGACCCGGACCTCGAAAACAAGCCGCTCTGCTTTCATCGGGCGGTTCATTTCGTAAGCAAAATCGAAATTTCCCAATGGCGGGATCCTCGTATCGAAAAGCTCCTTTGACAGATCGAGGCTTACCTTCCTGCCGATAGCAGCTTCTTTCACGGTACCATTCAGGGCCTTTCCTTTTGAGTCGGTCAGAAAACCTTTGACAATGACGAGCGGGGTAACATACGTCGGGAAATAATGGCCCACCCCTGTATTTGTTATCCTGAGCCTCGCGCTGACGCTATCAGTCCGGGCATTGCTTTCAATGTCGAAAATGAGCCCGCTTTTGACCATATCAGGGTCATGTATGCCTCTGAAGAGGTGCCTTCTTCCGGGCATATGGCAGCTCTGGCATGTGATATTGTTCTTACCATACTCGCTCTCCTTCCACTCCCTGAAAGTATTCACAATGAGCTTCCCGTTAAGCTCATAACCTTCGTCAAGCTGATGGCAGGCGGCGCAGAATTCAGATTTTTCAAAAAAATCACTCCGTACTAATGCGTGACCGGTCTTATTAGAGCCATTGATCCCTTTCGGCCCCCGCGGGCCGAAAACCCCGCCTTCCCTGACATGGCATGCGGCGCAGCTTACGCCTGATGACTTGAGCTTTTCATCAAAGGAGACATTTGCCTCAGAACCACCCTCGTTTGCTATTACTTCATTCTGCGCGGCAAGGGGTGCGTGACAGTAGTAGCACGAAAGTGCCGTGTCCGGATCCTTGTCAGGGGCCAACTGAGTGAGGAGTCCGGGCCCCACGCTCTTGCTGTGCAGCGCCCCATTCCAGTCGTCGTACTGCGCCTTGTGGCACACAGCACAACTCTCGGGATAGATATCGGCGGCTCCGTATGCGCCAGTTTGCACCGGCCTTTGCCAATGGACTGACAAAGTTGCTTCCCCTCCGAAGGCCGCAAGAGGAAAAGCCAGCGTCAAAATAAGCGCTATTACTGTCCTGCCGAGCACTATTATTCTATTTTCTACCACACGGGTTCTTCATCGAGCATGGGTTCTTTTTGGCGCACGGATTTTTCATGGCGCAAGGGTTCATGGCTGCCGCGCCCTTCCCGGAGTTCGCAGTTATGTAAGAGGCAAGGGCTGTCATCTCCTGTGAGTTCCAGGCAAGGGGCTTCCCCTTCATGGGGTTGACCATGCAGAAGTTTATCATCTGGTCCATTGTCAGGATGTCGTCCGCCATTTTTATATGCTTCGGGAAAGGCTCTTTTTTAAGTCCCGCGCCATTCGGATGGCAGGTTGCGCATGAATTGCCGGATTTACCGAGCGCGGTATCAGCCCACAACTTTTCTCCCATTGTCTTGAGCTTCGCGGAGTCTTTTACGGGATTCTTTCTGATAGGGATATTCTTGGCGGCGCACGGGTTTTTGGCCATGCACGGGTTTTTGGCCATGCACGGGTTTTTGGCCATGCACGGGTTCTTGGCGCATGGGTTTTTGTCCCTCGCGAAAGAATCGTCAGCAAGACCGAGCAGCATAAACACCGAAAACGCCAGGAAGGTCTTTACAAACGGCCTTATGAAAGGCTTCAGCATATCTACCTCTTTCCCTTTTGTGTTTAAGCGGGCCCAAAGCATAATACAGGGCACACACGCTCTGAACATGGTTTTAGCAGCAGCTTTTGCCGGCTGTCTTATAGCAGCATTCGGAGGCCTTTTTGCCTGAGCCGCAGGAACATGGCTCATCTTTTCCGCAGCACTCGCCGTATTTCTTTCCAGAGCCGCAAGGGCAAGCTTCATCCAGCTTCTTAGCCATCTCTCTTCCTCCTTTCACGGCGCTTGAGCTTTGAGCGCCTGTTTTTACTATCTTCCGCAGTTCACCTTTTTTTATTTCTTTATTACCTATGTCCTTTTCCCTCGAAGATTTTGGCAGGATGGAGCTTTCCCATCCTATGCGTTCGCCTTTCTCAAAAGTGATGCAGGCATCCTTCCCCCTCTTCACAGAGCTGATGTAGCCTGGAGATGCCTTGCCTTTAACTCTTTTCATGCACGAATTATATCAGAATCGCGGGAGTAAAAATGTAAGGTAGCTTACAAATGGAGGAAAAATCAGGATGGGTGCTTTGCGCTCAGTATGAAATACTTACCGTCGCTCAGGATGACTCCGCTTCTCTTAAGATTGTTCAACTCAAGCGTTACCGTCTCCCTTGTGGCCCCTACAAGGCTCGCTATGTCCTTATGCGACAGACGAATCGGTATCTTTGTTCCGCTATCGGCAGGCACGCCGTGCTTTTGCGCCAGATCGCCAAATGCGGCGATGATTCTTGTGCGCACGTCCATAAAGATCATATTTTCAAAACGGTTCTCGATCCTTTTCAACCGAAGGCCTATCCACTTTGTTATCGTGAAAGACAGACCGGGCATCTTGCCGATAAAATCCTCAAAGTCCTTCCGCTTGATTACGCACAGGAAGGAATCTTCCATCGCGATAGCGTCCGTTTCACGCTCTCGCTCTCCTGCCAGGCTCAACTCGCCCAATACGTCGCCGGGCTCGAGGATATCGACCGTCAATTCCCTCCCTTCCTTGGAAAACCGCGTTATCTTGATCCTGCCTTCCTTGAGTATATAGACGGTCTCCGCCCTGTCCCCTGAGTTATAGACAAAATCTCTTTTCTTGACGTTCAGCTCCGTCAATTTGGACGCTATCTCGCCCTTATCCTTTTCCGAGAGTCCTGTAAAGATCTTATTGGTGTTTATGTACCAGAGTTTGGAATTATTCATTTCGACTCTCCGCAAAAACTTGCAAGATTCTAAAATTGCTTGTGCCGAGGATAATTCTATAATAAAATTCGGATGTTGGCAATAGCTCTTACCTTTCTTTTCAACTTATTACCTCACCCGGAATCTGCACAATAACCGCGCCGCCTTGGTGGAAGGCCATACACGTGAGTGACAACCCAAACGAAATTTTAAGCCTGTTTCACTCTTACGGCTATCTGATAATTTTTTTCGGGGTAATGCTCGATAATGCCGGACTTCCGGTGCCCGGCGAGCTTTTCCTTCTTTTGGCCGGGGCGCTCGCAGCTTCCGGAATGGATCTGGCGCCAAGCCTCCTGGCGGCTGTAGCCGGAGCCGTCATAGGTGACAGCCTGGCATATCTCATCGGAAGGTGGGGAGGCAGAAGGCTCATAGACACGTATATCAACTGCACGCTTTGCACATGCAACTGCGCTGACAGGGCAGAGTCTTTTTTTAAAAGGTTCGGATATGTCACAATACCGATGGCCAGGTTTGTGTTCGGCGTCAGGACCCTCTCGGCCCCGCTCACCGGGGCGCTGCGGTTTAACTACATAAAATTTCTTTCGCTTGACCTTGTCGGCGCCGCTTTATGGGCGGCTACTTTCCTTTTACTGGGCTTTATCTTCAAAGAAGGTATTTTGGATTCGATGCCTTTTTTTGAAAGGATCAGATACGGCCTTGTTGTTTTTGTACTGTCCGCAATCGCCGCCATTATAGTCTTCAAGCTTATTCGCCGACGCATCCTCGGAAAACCCGATTTTAACGGGACTATTCAGAGGTTAAGGCTTATACGGTGCGGTAAGAATAAACAGCTTGATGAATAATTCTGACGAGATTGCTTCGCTGCGCTCGCAATGACGAATCAATGAATTAATCAGAGGCTCCCTAAATTATATTTCAATCAATTTCTGACCATTGTTTCATGAATGTCCATTAAATAAACTGAAGGCATGGAGTATTATTGCTACCCTTTCAGGCATGATCATCTCCCTTTTGCCTCTCCCTTGTAGATTTGGGTATCGGGATGGAACGAGTGCCATGCGAACCAGTAAGAGACCATTCCCTCAATCCTTTTGCCCTCCGGACCTGTCGCATAGGCCTCCTCTGACTCAGGGTCGAAGTATATCTCTATCTTCTTGCCGGCCACAGTGTCCCTTACGGGCAGGTCTGATTTCTTCAAAACGCTGAAAGGATATGCCTTGGCCGCTCCATTCACTTCTACCCCTAACACGAGCTCCTTTTCGGGCAGGTCCTTCGGCGCCTTCCTGCCAAGCCCGAACATGGCGAAGGGGCTCCTGTGATACCTCTCATAAGGGTCTGTGGAATAGTCCCTCTCGAATCCGGTCTCAGTTGAGAGCACGAGCGTTCCCGGATGCGACTTCTTCCACCTTTTCCATGTCGTAAGCTTTGACGGAACGGTCTGAAGTTTGGTCCCGGTCATCGGTCCGGTTATAGCCTCGCGTTTTATCTGCGACCAGAGGCTCTCGGTCTGCCTGTCATAGAGGAGCACATTCGATTTGTAAAGCAGCCCGGATATCCCGAAGGTAAGGACCTTTCCATCGATTTCCCGGGCAAAGACCTGCCCGGAGTGTGAAAGCGGTCACCAGGTAACGAGTACGGGCCTTTTGGCTATCGTATCGTTCACGGCCTCGTGCCAGTTGAGTATCCTTGCCGGGTAGGCCCTGGCCGCTCCATCGAGTTCCACGCCGAGCACCCTATCGTCATCCTTCAGAAAGTCAGCCCTATCAGCCGGAACGAATTTCGGGGAGGTTATCGACGGGATATCGTCCTTCCCTGGCCCGCCGCTTTTTATCTCATCGAGCGGAACGGAATGCCGGGAAAAGTCGAAACCGAAAGCAAATATTGCAAGACTAAAAAACAATACGAGTCCTGTTCGATTCATAAAAGACCTCCTCATAAGGGTCGAGTGTCGGCAATTACTTCGTTACGAACCTCTGTACCCTGTGGTTGCCCCAATCCACAACATATATGCCGCCTTTGGCTAAGGTAATGCCGGTTGGGCCTTTGAATTCTCCCTTGCCGATCCCTTCTCCTCCAAAGGATGCGATGAACTTCCCTTCAGGCTGGAGCGTCGTGGAGCCTTCCCTGTGAATCAGAGGCGTCGTCCCTGCCCGTTGGGGTCTTTACGGCGGCAAAAGGGGGTACGGTCAGCGCTGCTCAATAACCAGCACCCCCGGCAAGGGCCGTGAGCGGGAAGGTCAAAATGACCATCGCGACTGAAACCGTAAGGACCTTTCTATAAGGTGCTGGGCCAAGGGGGGGGTCCGAAGTCCCAAAATGATACCAGTCCGCCGTATCAGCGAACCTCTATCGCCATGGTTTCCCTGAATATGACGAACCTGTAAGGGTCTCTTGCGGTGAGGCCGTAATTTGCTTCGAGCTTTCCGTGGGTCCTCTCGCTCATGATGTGGTAGACGACCTCAGTTATAAGACGGAGGCCTTCGCCGTCGGTGGGTATCCGATAATCGAAATCGTAAGAGAGGCTCTCAAAAGGCGAGGGCCTGTTCTCATAGACCTCGACGATGAGAGGCTTCCAGAGTATCCATCGGCCTATGGGGTGCGTCTTTTCCTTCAGGATATGATCTTTGCCGTCAACAACCCTGAAGCTTACGGTAAAGAACCTGTCCGGGTCGCCGGTGGGTATCCTGTGGCCCGCGCCGGTGTTTTCAAGCGTCAGGGTGAAGCGGGCCTTTTCGCCTGGACTGTAGATCTTTTTATCCCCCCTGACCTCGACCGTTAAGGCCCTCTTTACCATCTCCGGGAAGTGCCCCCCTTGCCAGAGGTGTCGGCCGCTTTTCCTTTGAGGCCCGCCTATGGCAACGGCCCGTACTACCTCAGACATATGGCATGTCTGGCAGATATAGCCCTTTTCCGCCCATGGGTTTCCCTCGAACTCGAAGTACGTTGCGCAGGGGCCGCCGTTGTAGAACTGGAAGGGGCCGCCAGGGACCTGGTGGCAAGTGTAGCATATCTCCGTTGTGCGGAAACGGGGGTCGTACTTCGTCGGATGAGGGGCGTCGGAGTCTTCATAGGGGCCGAGGATTACCCCGTCGCGCAGGTGGCAGGCGGCGCAGGTGATTCCCTCTCTCTGGAATTCCCCGTCGTAATCCGGGTTCGGCTCTTTTAGCGGCCTCGATACACTGCCCCCTTCAAGCCCCGTAACGAGAAAGGGCTGCTGGTTTACCAGCGGGGCGTGGCAATTGAGACATATCCAGATAAATTTATCCTTACGCCAGAACGCCTGGAATAAGGGATCCACGAAGGCCTTGGCGTGATAAGAGGATTTCCATTCCTCGTATATTTCCCTGTGACAAGAGCCGCAGTCCTCGGCCCTTATCCCCGATATGCCAGTTGGCGCTGCCTGGAAAGGGACCGCCTCCTTGAAGTCGTCCCTGAGGCCGAATATGACCGGGGAGTAGATAAACCCCCTGTACAGGAGGTACAGGGCCGAGAAGAAGATCAGTAGGACGGCCGCGACCCGAATAGCCATTGCGAACCCCTTTAAAAGCTCACATTATATACTTTTTTTCTCTTCAGATTCCTCCTTTTCTATCTCACCCATTGCGTACCTTTTCTTCAAGATTTCCAAAGGATGGTTTTATTTTTTTCAGCCGCCAGAGAAAGAGAACATGCTGAGAACAGGAGCATTGAAGTCAATACCGCAACCATTACGCTTCGTACCCTCATAAGCGCCTCCCAGTCTTTGCTCTCAAAGACAAACATTCATGTGAGGTCTTTTTTCTTCTCCTCAAATTCCTTTTTGTCTATCTCGCCTCTGGCGTACCGCTTTTTCAAAACGTCAATAGGGGTCTCTCGCGCTCCCCTTCCTTCCGTGCCATAGCCCCGCATGTAACGGATGAGAAACACGATGCCCACGATCACCAATGCGAGAACGGCTATCCAGAAGAGGCTGAAAAAGAGCATCGCCACCGGCCCCCACATGCCCCAGCCCTGCATATTCTCCATCATACCTGGCATAGTACCGCCTCCTTTCTTCCTTCTGTTTTCAGAGATATACCAGATGAGAGTCATATACCACCGGCAAAGCCGGGGGCTTGAAAAGACGCCCCTCAAAGGGGCTAAACGCTAAAAAGGAACAACCATACCAAAACCTCCCCTCCCTCGATGGGAGGGGATTGAGGGGAGGGTGAAATTCAGAAGGGTGAAAGATTATTTGCACCCCCACCCTACCCTCCCCCGTCAAGGGGGAGGGTTCTTATAAGGACAGGCTGCACGAAATTAGATTCCCGGAACTGTCAAACTCTGTGAGTCCCCGGCAAAGCCGGGGGTTTACCCGTGATGAATTAGAAAAGGGTTACCATCAATTGTGCGCCGGTTACTCCGCGCAGCAGGAAAGCTGTTTAACGTCCTTGTAAAAACTCTGCGCGCAGAGCTTGACCATCTCGGAGAGGGTGGGATAGACCTCTATCTTTTCGGTGATTTCCCTGACAGTCATCCCGCCCCTGACGATGAAAACTGCCTGGTGGATGACCTCCGCCGCCTCTGGCCCGAGTATATGCACCCCTAAGACCTTTTCAGTCCCCTCTTCAGCGACGATTTTGATTAACCCGCGAGTATCCCTGATGGCCCTCGCCTTCGGGACATGGCGCATCTCCAGGGTCCTTGACTTCACCTTCATGCCCTTCTCCACGGCCCTCCTTTCGGTGAGGCCGACGCTCGCAACATTCGGATGGGTAAATATCGCGTGAGGGATATGATCGTAATTGATTTTCCTGGCGCAGCACCCTTCTATGGCGTTATGGGCGGCTACGGCGCCTTCATGCGCCGCCACGGTAACCAGCTCGATCCCCCCGACGACGTCTCCCGCCGCGAAGATATCCGGGTTGGCCGTTGCCATATTCTCATCGGTTCTCACGAAGCCTCTGTCATCAACCTCCACGCCGGCCGCTTTTAGATTAAGGTTTTTGGTATTCGGCGCTATGCCGGTCGCCATAAGTATCTTCTCGCCTCTGAACTCCCTGGCCTCGCCGTCCATATCGGCCTTCACAGCATTCCATCCGTCCCCAGGATAGAGTTCGAGGATTTTAACTCCCGTATGCACTTCTATGCCTTCTTCCTCAAGATGGCGCCTCAGACCATCTGATATCTCCTCTTCTTCCTCGGGTATCAATCTGGGGTTCCGCTGTAGTATCGTGACCTTTGTGCCGAACCTGGAGAATATCTGGGCCATCTCCACTGCGACGAACCTCCCGCCAAGGACTATCATGGAGGCTGGCAGCTCCCTTAAATCGAGGGCCGTGGTGGAGTTCAAGTATTCCACACGCTCGATGCCCTTGAACGGGACGGCCTGCGGGGAGGCCCCGGTCGCTATTAAAAACTTTCTTCCTTTAAGGATATTATCCCCTGCCTGCACCTCGTCCCTGGATAAGAAAGACGCGCTTCCCGCGTAGTAATGTATATTCTTATTATATTCGAGCACGTTGAGATACTTCTCCTGCCTGAGTTCCTTTACAAGAGCGTCCTTTTCATCTATCACCTTTGCGAAATCCACCTTCCCTCGGGGTATTTCAATACCCTTGAAAGGCTGGCTCTGCGAATAATAAAAGAGCTCCGCAGCCCGGAGCAGGCTCTTTGAAGGAATGCATCCCCTGTTAAGGCATGTTCCCCCGATTACCCGCTCCTCGCAGACGGCAACCACGGCCCCAAGCTCGGTCGCCCTCAGGGCGGCGGCAAAGGCCGCCGAACCGCCCCCGAGTATTACAAGGTCATATTCTTTCATTATGTTTTATTATGACAGATTTTTGTAAATTTAGGGGTCATCGCTATTACCTTGTCATTTAAAAGGAAAGAGGGGGAGAACAAACCCCCTCTTATCCCGGAGTTTTAAAGCCGCGCCCCTAAGCCAGCAGCCTTTAACCCCTCAACCGTAACCGGCCCTACCTTGCAACAGTCGGCTATCTTCCCGTCTACAACCACGGCAGGGATACGGCTTATGCCGTATGCCTTCGCCTTGTCCAGGCATTCGCCGGATTCGCACGGCGCGTTAAGGTTGTAAACCGAAACCTCGCAGCTTTCGCAGGCAAGACTCTTAACAAGGTTTACCGCTTGATCGCAGACCGGACATCCGGCTGTAAAGACCTCCACATTTCTTTTTTTCTTTGACATGGTTTTTCCTCCTTCATTTACAAGCTGGGCAGGAGGGTACTACCCTCGCTGCCCTTACCAAACTGATATCCAGAATCAGGGCTATCACCAGCCCCAAAATACCTCCATAAAAAAGCAGATCAACAGGCCAGATGTACTTCCCGGCATATATGAGGACAGCCGACGGTATAGCGCATAAGACAGGCCAGGGCTTTCGATGAACTCGCCCTGAACGCCAAAGCCCTAAAAGGCCGATCGCAAGGAATATAATGAGCAATCCCTTTAGCACGGCTGTTATTGCCGCGAAGCTAAAACCTATTGAAGCCAGAAAGAAACCGACCGCAGGGTAGCAGATAGGGCAAAACTTCCCTACGATCACCGACCCGATACCGCCGATATAATTCAAAGCCGCCGTCTTCTTCACCATTCAATCCTGCCGCCTCTTTTGAACTGGACGATCAATCCTCTTTCATGCTCTCGAGAATGGAACACGTTAAAAAGGACCCTTTTCCAGGACATGCCTTTATAAGCCGGTTAAGCACCTTTTGCATCGATCTAAGCCGGGCGATCTTCCCGGTTATCTCAAGAAGTTTCCTCTCAGCCGTACCCTTTACATCCCCGCATGTGGAGCCCTTGTCAGCGCTCAAGCTGAGAAGCTCCTTTATCTCTTTTAAAGAAAAACCCAACCCCTGGGCATGTTTGATGAAACGGACGATCTTTACCGTCTCATCAGGGAACTCCCGGTAGCCCGAACTGTTCCGTATGGGTTTCGGAAGAAGAGAACGCTTTTCGTAGTACCTGATCGTCTCCCTATTAACGCCGGACATACGCGCCAGCGCACCTGATGTAAGCCCAGCCATATCAGTCCTCCATAAGAGCAGTATAAACCCTGTACCATGGTACGAAGTCAAGGCCCAAAAAAATGAGCTCCATCTACGCTCCTTTTTTCAACGTCATCCTTTCTTCCCTGCGGCGTCTTAAGGCAAAGAACCATCCCGCGAGATAAGGGAAGCTCACGCCGCCAATCCCTGAGTATCTATTTAAAACCCTTGATCTCATCGAGCGCATCCGGGGTTATGGTCTCAATTCCCATCCTCCTCGCCCGCCTTTCGATAACCTTTCTTAAGAAGAACGGGATAGGCCACACCCTTTTCAGGGCGTCATCCGTCCAGTTGATCGGCTGTCCAGTGGGGACGGGGTTGACGTCGCTGCGGACTGCCGGCACAGGGCTCCAACCGGCTCTTGCAAGGAAAAAGGCCACGGCGCCGGTCAGCGCCGCAGAGACAAGCAGGGCGGGGTTGCCTTGCGCATTATAAAACGGATTTAAGGGGATATCGAGAAAAGGAATCTGAAATGCCGTAGTCAATGCGGCGAAATCCATGAGGTACAGGACAGACCTGCCTGCGTTGGTTATCGCGATGATCTTTGCCGTGATCCTGAACCCGACAAAAATAAAGACGGTTACGAGGATTATCCGAAAAGTGGTGTAGAACATGTACCTGCTGAAATCGCTGCACGATCCACATAATTGAGTGAATATAACGGTGGACAAAACGAGCTTGCAACCAGCGTAGACGCAGGCGGCCTGGACAAATCTGTTCTTAGTTACCGACGGGCTGTGAACGGTCGTTCTCATA
>Ga0209323_10003405_pt1 | contig 10568 bp, 7 predicted proteins | sample Rifsed19ft2_FD_184014 | JGI IMG/M metagenome (GOLD analysis project Ga0209323, IMG submission 184014) | Soil microbial communities from Rifle, Colorado, USA - sediment 19ft 2 (version 2) | ecosystem: Environmental > Terrestrial > Deep subsurface > Rock core/Sediment | place: Rifle, Colorado...
ATATAGAGCATATATACATAATGCAGTTAGTTTACTCCGCTTTTGCTGATTTTTTTGAAAAGCATATTTGTAAATACAGCAGGCACAAAGAGGTAAAGATGAATTGTGTGGGCTCTGTAGGATATTATTTCAGTAAAATATTGAAAACAGTAGCAACGGATAAAGGAGTAAATATTGATAAAATAATAGAGTCCCCCATAGCAGCTTTAACGATTTATCATAATGGAATATAGAGACGTTGCATGCAACGTCTCTACATTCTATAAAGCATGCAACCTACCGGTCACTGATAACAGATCAACCAACCAAAATCTGCTCAAACAGGTGAAGTGATAGATATAGAAATTTCTATCTACGATAATATTGTACCTGAAACAAATCCTCATAAAGGAATACTGGGCATAATCGCACCGGAAGATTGGACATTTATTTCGGCAACTTATTCATCTGATTTGGGTAACGGAACACTTGCCGAATCGGAAGAGTGGAAAGATTCAGTTGAAGTTTCATTTCCGGTTTCACAGTACGGTGAAAATATGAAATGGATTGTACTTCTCTCTGACCAGGGTTATACATATGATGAGCCGGTATCATTTGTAGTACAATTGAAAATGCAGGTCGGACAAACCGAAGGATGTTTCAATTTAGGTTATTTAACTACAAAAGCTACTTCAGGATTGCTTTCATCCGGCAATTCGCAATGGGCTCCGGTTTCATTCCCTCATCCTATAGGTGTTCCCGATTCAGGTTTATGCGTCTCTTTATTTGAAACTCGCCAGGCGCCTGAGTGGGATAATTTATTGGATAGAACTAGTGGATGGACGGGAGCCGATGGAATTTATTCCATACCATTAAATGAATATGAGCTGCCCTCTGCAGGCGGAACAGCTGAGCAGTTGATCCTTTTCAGCGATACATTTATCGGTGAGGTTGATAGCCTGAATCATCGTGTTAATTCGCAGATAATTAACAACACTCTTGCACTTATGCAGGATGCGGAACCGGTTGAAAACAATATTGAATTTTTCTGGAGAGAAGATACAAACGGAAATCCGGAAACAGTTTTCATTCCCGAGACTCCAAATGCAAATGAAGGCGATTGGTATTGGGTGATGGACGGAATTTCTATCGAAGACACAATCTATATTTTTGCTCTCCGGCTTAATAGTACCGGAAGTGGTGCTTTCGGATTTGAAGTAAACGGAGTTGTTCTTATTAAGTTTATTCTCGATGAACAAAACTTTATTACAAATGTTGAACAGTTTGATACTCCATTGTTTCTGAAAAATGAATCCGAAGGTTGGGAAATTGTATTCGGTCAGGCAATTATGCCGATGACTTTAAATTCGGGAAATCCTTCTCCCGATGGATATATTTATATATACGGACCAAAGAATAATTCATCTGGAAAAGAGCTTGTAGCTGCGCGTGTTCTTCCGGAAAATATTGGAAATTTTAATTTATGGGAATACTGGAAAGGTACTGGTTGGGGAAATAGCATAGAAGACTGTGCTTCTATAACTTCAGGAATTTCCCAGGAATTTAGTGTCATCCCGCTCGGCAGTAGTAAATATTTGCTTGTTGCACAAAGCGGGAATAATGTTGTAGTTAAATTCGGTGAAAGCCCGGTTGGACCATTTGGAATTTTTTATTCGGTTTATGAATGCCCCGAAGTACAGGAAGATCCCGATATATTTGTTTACAATGCTAAGGCTCATCCTAATTTATCTACTTCAGAAGAATTATTAATAAGCTATAATGTAAACTCATTTAACTTCGGCGATCTTTTTTCAAATGCCGATATTTACCGCCCCCGGTTTATTTATCTTAAAATTAATGATTCGACTGCAACAAGCATTGATGAGTTGGCACAAACAGTAAAAGAATTTTCTCTTGAACAGAATTATCCTAATCCTTTTAATCCATCTACAACAATTAATTTCAAAATTGAAGAAAGTGGATTTGTTTCATTGATTGTTTATGATATGCTGGGAAATAAAGTGGCTCAAATTGCAGGAGAAAGGCTGTCGGCAGGATTTCATTCGTATACATTTGATGTAAACAGATTGGGTGAAAAAATGTTGGCAAGCGGAGTTTATCTCTACTCATTGCAGACCGAAAAAATTAATCTCACAAAAAAGATGATCTATTTGAAATAGTAATTAAGAATGAAGGTAAAACATCAATAAAATATTAATAAGAAGAGCAAAGAAAGGAGGAACAGTTTGCTCTCAGAAATTAATGTTCTAAAAAAATCTATATAATTAAGAACAAATAAGGAGTTAAGAAAATGCAAAGCAGAAATACAATGGTAACTGCTGTGATTGCAGCAATTACGGTGGCGGTTTTTCTTGCAGGTTGTTTTATTATAGTTTTAGTAAATCAGCCTTCATCCGCACTGGGTGGTGAACAAATTACAACTACTTTAACAGTATCTGTGGAAGGTCAATCAGATGCAAATCCCCATTACGGTATAGTGGGAATTTTGATTCCGAACGATTGGACTATTGACTCTGTCTATTTTTCGGGGGGATATACAGATTATATGACTTTCCTTCATCCCGACAGTTCAGATGCTGAACCGGGTGGGCAGGTTGATTTCTGGGCGGATTCTTTGGAAGGAAGGTATCCTAGCGGGAATGATTATATGTGGGTAGTATACCAGTCTTCTCAGTCCCACGCTACTCTTGTTGATACCGTGGATGTTACTCTTTCGATTATAATGACAACAGCATTAACACAAGGCGATTTTGATATAGGGTATTTCGTTACTAATGCTTCTCTTGATTTTTCTGATTCAACATGGTATGACGTTAGCTTAAATAATCAAATTACTATATCCGGCGTTGTACCGGTTGAGTTAACTTCATTTTCTGCTTCAGTCGGGAAAAATGAAGTTAGATTAAATTGGGAAACAGCATCGGAAACCAATAATAGAGGTTTTGAGATCGAAAGAAGCATTGATAACAGCAAATTTTCTACAATAGGTTTTGTACACGGCAAAGGAACAACAACTGAAAGCAGCAAATACAATTATGTAGATAAAAATCTTACCGGAGGATTTTATTATTACAGGCTGAAACAAATTGATCTGGACGGCAGATATGAATATTCAAAAATAGTAGAAGTGAATTTTTCCGTCCCGACAGAATATAGAGTTTCACAAAATTATCCTAATCCTTTCAACCCGTCTACCTCAATTGAGTTTGCTCTTCCGGTTGAAGCTAAAGTTATTATAACACTTTATAATTCTATCGGAGAAAAAGTGGCAGAAATAACAAATGCTGAATTTAATGCAGGAAGGCACATTCTCGATTTTAATGCAGCTAACCTTTCAAGTGGAACTTATATCTATACCGTTTCTGCAGAAGGAATCGATGGAAGCAGGTTTGTTCAATCGAACAAAATGATTTTAATGAAATAAAGTTAGACTAAAAGTGACGATGTGAATTAGTATACAAGAGTTATTAAAAATTTGAGGCTGCCGGGAGTAACCGGTAGTCTCAATAATATCAGAAAAAATCGGAGAAAATTATGAAACCAATATTTTCAAAGTTAGTTTTATTAACGGCTTTAATTTTCCCAGTACTTTATTCCGGTTGTTATATAACTGAAATTATGCAGTCTGCTATAGTAGAAGCAGGTGGTGTTTTTACAGCTACTATAACAGTTTCAGATATGAATGCCGAACAAAATAATCCGCATAAAGGTGTTATCGCTATACTTGTCCCGGAAGATTGGTCATTCATTGACGGTACTTATGATACTCCTATGGGAATTGGCGATATGGTGCTTGATACTTCAGCCCATCCCACCTGGGGAGATATTGATACGGTCATTGCCCCGCCTGAAGGAATGAAATGGATAAATTTACTTTCAGATACAGGTTATTTGCATGAGGCTAACCTTGTATATGAAGCAACGGTAAATTTACAGGTAGGAGATACGACGGGTGATTTTCCGATCGGTTATCTTGTAACAGTTAATACAGTCGACATCCTGCTTTTTCTAAATGACCAGGAAAATGATCAGGAATTAGCCGGTGCAGATACATCAATGAATCATATGGTAACTGTGACACCTGCTACGGGCATAAAAGAAACTAAGCTGGATGGAATTCCGTCTGAATATCGCTTATCTCAAAATTTCCCAAATCCTTTTAACCCATCAACGACAATCAATTACTCTGTTGCAAAAGGAACTGAGGTAAGGCTGACGGTTTATGACTTAGCCGGTAAAGAAGTAGCTGTTTTGGTTAATGGATATAAACCTACGGGAAATTATGCAATTAATTTTTCAGACCAGGAACTTTCAAGCGGCATTTACTATTACAGGATATCTATGAATGGATTTACAGAAACACGTAAAATGATTTTGATGAAATAAAATTTTATTCATCCCGAAATTTCCAGGGATGTCTTTCAAGAATTTGGTAAGGAAAAATTTTCAAATGTCTAAATCTATTAAAGTAAAATCTGTAAGAGATCTTGGAATTCAGTTTACTGATAATCCCCACAAAATGATTGGTCAGGATGGCGCATTTTCAATTCCTTTGAATGGCGAAACACTTTGGTTTTTTGGCGATACACTGATTGGTAAAAGAAAACCTGGTGAAAGTTTGTGGTATCCGGGTGGAGAACCTGTCGGTACGAAAGACATGTCCGGCAAAGGCTTAATTGAAAAAATGATTAACAATACGGGATTATTATTAAAAGAAAATTCCGGTAGAAACGGTTTGAATAACTTTCATTATATAACTAACGAAGAAGGAAATATAAAACCTTTAATAGAACTTCTCCCCGATGAAGACCCTGACCTGATAAGAATCTGGTGTTTGCATGGAATTTATCTGGATGGCAAGATCTATCTTTATTTTTTGAAGATCAAGATGCTCGATGAAACCGTTTGGCCCGGAACTTTTGAAGTACTTGGTGCTGGATTAGCCGTCGGAGACAAAACTGATTGGAAATTCAGAAGAATTAATTATGCAGGCTCTGATCTCCTATGGAAAATTGATGAGCCAAAATTTGGTTCTGCTGTATCTGAAGACAAACAAAATAATTGGCTCTACTTATATGGTGTAGTGCCCGTAGATTCTGTACAGACGTGCTACCTTGCCCGCATACGACCATCACAAATAGAAGAGTTTGAAAAGCATGAATATTATTGCGGCGGTGAAACCTGGAGTAAAAATGTAAAAGAAGCTGTTCCTGTTTTCACAAATATGCCGAACGAACTTTCCGTTTCATACAATCCTTATTTGGAAAATTATCTCGCTGTTCATTCGTACGATCTTACGGGAGATATAGTAGGACGTACTTCACCTTCTCTCCTGGGACCGTGGAGTGAACCTGTTCTTTTGCATAAAGTTAAATCAAAACGGGAGAAAGAGCTTCCATATCCTGTATTGATTTATGCCGGTAAAGAGCATCATGAATTATCTGAGAAAAACGGGAAAGTAATTTATTTAACTTATATAGAATTTGAAGAATACTATCCTCATTTAATTGAAGTGGAGCTAGACTAAAAAAAATTTTTATTGCAAGGAAACTTAATGATTCCAAATGTTGATGATCTGAAAAGTGATATACTTAAACATAAATCCGGCGATATTTTTAATCCTCCTGGTTTAACAAACTTTTGGGGCTGTGTACAATCGGATATTGATCTTACCGGTGTAAGAAGCCTGAACTTTCCTCCTTTCGGTTGTTCAGATATTATTACCGGAGGATTGTTTATCGATGATAAATATTTTCCCGCAACAGGTACTTATGTTGATTTTGTCTGGTACCCCGATCGTATAGAACGATCTGCAGAATATAAAGGAATATTTTATAAATCTGTTACTGTGCTTCCGATGAAGAAGAAAGCCGTTCTTGTTCATCTCGAAATGGAAAACAGGAGTGGTGAAGAACGCGAAGTTGAAATAAGATTTGGTTTTGCCGGAAGTGTTACAAAGGCTGTAAGAACCTGGAATGATGCTTTTCCGCCGCTTGAAAGAGACAACAAAATTGAGATAGACAATAAAAGAAAAGCGTTGCTTTATTCCGCAAAACACAGTACCGCGTTTCAACTACAGGGTATTTATTCACTTGCTGATGAAATAAATACTAATGGAGTTAAATCAAAAATAAAGTTAAAGGCAGCAGAGAAAAAGAATATCATTTATATAAATGCAGTGGATGATGCTGTTGAAGACCTGCAAAATACTTATGATGAAATAACAAATAATTCCAAAGACATAATTAAAAATGTTCATGATGAATGGAATGAAGAAATAAAAGCTGCATTCACTCCGGGAAACTCCCGCTTCTCTGGTTCTATGCCGCTTTTGGAAACAACTGATAGAGAGATTTCTAAGCTATATAATATGGGAGTTTTGGGAATTATTTATTTTAAAAGAGACAACCCATATTCGGTTTTAGGAAGAACTTACGATACGCTTATGCCGCGTTACTGGCAGTCTGTTACATTCATCTGGGATTATGCTTTAAGCTCTTTAACACATGCTCTTCTCGATCCTGAAGTAATGAATAAATATCTCGAGCACTGGATGCTGATGGATGTTCATAAACATTTTGGTACGGAATATTTAACTGGCGGTCCTGTTGGTCCCTGGTATTCCGTTAACGATTTTGCAATGATGACAATTTCAAAAAATTACCTGAGTTGGAGTGGCAATCTTAAATGGTTAGAAAAAGAATTAAAGAATGATTCAACTGAAGAAAAAGTAAAGAACTATTTGTTAAAGTATTCTTCCAACTGGAAGCAATTTAAAACCGCAAGCGGTTTGGCAGATTATGGCGGAATAAATAATCTGTTGGAATGTGTCAGCACTTATATTCACGAAGTTGCAAGTCTTAATGCTGCTAATGTTTTTAATATGAGAGTCGGATCGGAAATCGCTTCTCTTCTTGGGAACAGGGAACTAAGTAAAACATTGTTAAATGAAGCAGAACAATTAATTCCGGAAATTCAAAAACTCTATGTAAACGGAAAAGGATACTGGAATACAAGATTCCCCGATAACCGGTTGGTTGAAGTCCGCCATTGTTACGATTTTATAACTATACTGAATAGTATCACTGATGATTTATCTGAAAAACAAAAAACTGAAATGACCCGTTTTTTTATTAATGAATTACAAACCCCGACCTGGATGCGTGCATTATCGCCGGGAGATGATAACGTAATGTTCAGTGTTCGTCCCGACCACCAATGGAACGGAGCGTATCCCGCCTGGCCTGCACAGGCAGTTACAGGTTTATATAAAATAGGACAGGGAGATCTTGCTTTTAAATGGCTGAAAGGAATTGCAAGGACAGCTAACCAGGGTCCGCTGGGACAGGCACACTTTGTTGAAACTGCTGTCGATCCTGAATCAGGTGGGGCGAGAAAATCTACCCCGGATGGTCCTTATATCTGCGATTGGACAGTTTCTTCACATGGAAGCTGGACAAATATTATTATAGAATCAATTTTTGGCGTTGAAGCATCAATGAGCAATGGTATTAAAGCTAATCCTGATTTTGGACAGTTCGATCCGAAAGCAGAATTAAAAAATCTTCCTTACCAGGGAAAGCTTTACCACGTAAATAAAAAAGGAATCATTAAAAATTAATTGTAAAAATAATTTAACAGGTGGAGAATAAGATTAAAATATTGTTTTGCTTGATATTGTTTTTAATATTTTCTTCAGAGGTTTTACCGCAGATGAAAACTGAACAAGTAAAAATATCCGGTAATTTTTTTGAAAGTTATCTCGAAAAAATTAACCATGCTGATACTAATGAAAAGAAACAAGCTCTTGCCGACGAACTAATTAATCAACTAAGCCAAACAAGCTATCCCATTTTTGAAAATGATTCGACGGTTGTTCTTTTGTATAAAGGAAATGAAGAAAAAGTCGGGATAATAGGAGATATGACTGACTGGGAAAACCTGGTTCAGTTAAAAAAGATAGAAGGGACAGATCTCTTTTACTACGGCGGTAACTTTGAACCGACTGCTTGCCTGGAATACTGGTTCATATTTTCAATGGATAGTTTCCCTTTTACCGATTCCCTGAACAAATATAAATCGCTAAACGGTTTGGGAGAGCTTTCTGAACTTGCAATGCCGGGTTATGTTCGGCATTCTTTCTTTACGGAATATGAAGAAGGGAAAAAAGGCAGCTATTCCCGGGTGCAGGAGATGAATATACCTGCGGGTGTTTTACCTTATGAACATACTATTCACGTTTATTTATCGCACGATTATAATGATGAAACAAAATACCCCGTTGTTTATTTTCAGGATGGAAGAGATTATATTGAATTTGCTGTAGTTCCTCATGTCTTAGATGAGTTAATAAAAGCAAAAAGAGTAAAGCCTTTAATTGCAGTATTCGTAACTCCGCCTAATCTTCATCAGCCAAAAGTTCCCAACAGGATGACTGAATATGGATTGAGTGATGATTACGTTCAGTTTTTTGTTAATGAGCTTGTTCCCTTTATTGATTCAAAATATTCCACTCAACAAAATCCTGATGGAAGGCTCGTTGTTGGTGATTCTTTTGGCGGACTAATATCCGCATATATTTCGTTTAAGCATCCTGAAGTATTTAAAATGGCTTATAGTCAATCAGGTTATCACTCTTTCAACGATGATAAACTGATAAAGCTGATTGGTTCATCAGAAAAAAGAGAGATAAGACTTTTTGTTGATGTTGGAACTTATGAAAAGAAAGTTGGAGCGACCTTTCTTCCCGATAAAGAGACAAACTTTTCAGAAGGGAACAGAAGATTAAAAAAAGTCCTGGAAGAGAAAGGATATGATTTCATGTATAAAGAATATTATGAAGGACATACCTGGGGAAATTGGCGCCGGCATTTGATTGATGCTTTAATTTATTTCTTTGGAGAAAACAGACACTGATTAATATAATTTCAAAATTCAAAAAATATATATGCGTCTTGGAATTGATTTTGGCGGCACAAACTTAAAAACAGGAATATTTTCCGAAGATGGAAAGCCAGTTGTTTTTGTTGAAAATAAATTGGCTGAATTCACCGAAGACGGAAATCTTCTTGATAATTTAATTGCCCATGCCAAAGGAGTTAGTAAAGATTACAAATTAACTTCCGGCGGTTTGGCTATTAAAGGTTTAATTAATACTGAAACAGGTGTATTAGAAGATGATATTGGAGCCGGTGCCTTGTTAGCCGGGAAAAATTTGAAAGAAGCATTTGGTAAAAAATTAAATATTCCATTTAAGGTTGGAAATGATGCACGTGCATTTGCCTGGGGTGAATATAAATTTGGTGCGGGGCAGGGGAGTAAAGCGATGGTTTGTATGACTCTTGGAACCGGTTTTGGCTGTGCTGTTGTTGTTGATGGTAAACCTTTTTATGGCTCGGATGTTTTGGGTGGATTGCTCGGTGGACACATAAGCATTAATCGTAATGGTCCCGAATGTCCGTGCGGCAACAGGGGATGCCTTGAGCTTTATTGTTCTGCAACTGCTTTTGCTAAGCGTGTTATAGAAGCCCATCCTGAATTAAAGAATAATAATGATGTTCTTCCTGAATTTTTTAACAGGTTAAAAAATAAGGAAGAAAAATATTTTAATACTCTTTACGCTTTCCAGGATGATCTGGCTATAGGTATTGTAAATGCCATACATGCTTATGGTCCCGACGTGGTTGTTCTTGGCGGTGGAGTAATGAATAGTGCGGAAATAATTCTTCCGCGGCTAATTGAAATTGTGCACAAACGGGCATGGACTTTTCCCCGTAAGAAAGTTCAGATAAAAGTTGCGCGACTTGGAAACCGTGCAGCGGCTTATGGAGTTGCATTTTTAAATTGAACATTATGATGAAAAAAATACAAGGAATTTGATGAATAAACATACTGGCGATATAATTTTAGATCCGTTTATAGCTTTATTGCCGGAACGAATGAGAAGTTTTCCGCGAGGACCTTTCGATACAGCACCGGCGTTTAAACTTAACAAAGGAAAAATTGAAAAGGGTTATAAAGTTTTAGCAGCTAAAATTACTGCATCTATTCCTAAAGGATTAAAAGTATTGATGATCGATGGATACCAGGGAATTAAGTGGAACGAATTCCAATCAGAATTAAAAAGTGCACTTAAAGAAAAAGCAATAACTGCTAATTGGATGGATATAAGTGAATGTCTGCTTTCACAGGAAGAGATTGATAAAAAAGTTGAACCTTTCTTAGGAGGTGATGATCCTTTATTCGGTACTCACTATCCTTTTGGAGCAGAGACATTTTTTGATGCGAAGAAAATTGCAGAATATAGAATTAAAGCCTCGATAGCACGTTCCGACAGAGCAGGTAAATTATTAATTATTTATGGAACTGGTGCGGGGTTGCTCGAACTCTGGGATGAACTCTGGTACATAGATATTCCGAAAGATTTGATCCAGGAATATGCACGTAAAGGTGAAATAAAAAATATCGGATCGGATTCTGTACAATCTTTTGGAAACATCTATAAGCGCTCATATTTCGTTGAATGGCAGGCACTGAACAGGCTAAAGAAACAGCTTCTTCCTTCAACA
>Ga0209323_10003407_pt1 | contig 10566 bp, 10 predicted proteins | sample Rifsed19ft2_FD_184014 | JGI IMG/M metagenome (GOLD analysis project Ga0209323, IMG submission 184014) | Soil microbial communities from Rifle, Colorado, USA - sediment 19ft 2 (version 2) | ecosystem: Environmental > Terrestrial > Deep subsurface > Rock core/Sediment | place: Rifle, Colorado...
TCTTAAAAAACGTTATATTGACATCCTTATAACCCATGCACCTCCGTATAAAATTCAGGATCAAAATGATTTACCCCATAGAGGGTTTAAGTGTCTTAATAGTTTTATTAAAAGATATAGTCCAAAATTTCTAATCCACGGTCATATTCATGTATATGGGATAAATAATAACTGGATAAAAGAAGTAGGTAAAACAAAAGTTATAAATACTTATGGCTTTAGAGTTTTAGAACTATGAACGATATTAGAACCGAAGCAAAAAGTGAATTTGAAAGCGCAAGATTTCGTGTGCTCTTTAATAACCTGAAATCCTATATTTCCGGTAAAGAAAATAAATTGCTGTCCTTCGAAGAGATAAGCAAGGGTTTGAATTTGCACAATCAAAAATATCTTGGCATAAAGACGGTTGATATAGATGATATAGTGGGCAGCATAGATAGATATAAAGATTTTGACAGACATTTCCTGCCCAGAAAAACAAATCTTGAACATAGGTGGTCAAATATCTACAGCGCTTATAAAAAAAATATTGACCTTCCATTAGTAAAACTTTATAAAGCCGGCAATATTTACTTTGTATTAGATGGAAACCACAGGGTAAGCGTAGCCAAAAGAATGGGTATGAAATATATAGATGCCGAGGTAACAGAATTTACGACAAAAATTCCTATAAGCAGAGAAATGGATCCAATAGATATGTTTATACTGGCAGAAAGGGAAAAATTCCTTAACCTGACCAAACTTAAAGAAAACCGGCCCGATATTAAAATAAGACTTACAATACCGGGCAAGTACGATTTTCTTTTAGAGCAAATCAATAATCATATGTATAATTTAAATAAAAACATAAAAGAGAAAGAAATTACTTTTGAAGAGGCTGCAGCAGACTGGTATGATAATATATATCTCCCTGCCATAAATATTATTGAGAGATATAAAATAATTGAAAATTTTCCCAACAGGACCAAATCCGATTTATATGTATGGATAGTCGGCCATAAGTATTATTTAAAGAATAAATACGGAAAAGACATAGGCCTTACGGATGCAGCGTATGATTTTTCAACAAGATATAGCGAAGGATTCTGGCCCAAAGCGAAACTTATAACCAGTAACTTTTTCAAAAAACTTCGCCTGAAAAAAAATGAAAATAAACGACTTTAACTCTTTTATTATGCCCTTTTATTCCGGAAATCTATAATGGCCGGTTATAATTTTTTCTTTTAAAATATTTTTTTCAACCGTATATCCCGGATCAATATAATTGTAAACAATCTTGGGAATTCCGTCTCTTGTCGTATTATCTGAAATAATTCCAACATTATCGCTGTATCCATCCCTATCCATATCAAAAAAAACTACATCTCCGGGAAGCCACGAGTTTAAATTGCCGCTATTTGAAGCAGTAAATAAAATATCAAGAACTCTCGCATTTCTTTTAAAGAAAATCTCCAGATTCTGGATTCTACGGTAATCAATGTTTGGATCGCTAACTGTCCGTCCCCAGATTTCTCTTATCGGATACTGGTCAAAATTATCCTTTATATCTTCATATACCAGTTCTCTTAAATTAAAACCGGCTTCTATTAAGGCTCTGGCTATGATATCCGTACAGTCTGCCAGACCTTCAGGCGGATCTCCACCCTGGTAATAATTAGTTTCCCCTTCCTCAAGGAAAATATTTTTAGCAGGCTTTTCAAGTTGTTTTTTCGCACCAAGCATAATATCTTTCTGATCATTTATTCCATCATTATCTGCATCTCCTGTAATGCCGATATTATCCATATCTATCAGCCTATATCTTGGCAGTTCTTCTGCAAGTGCGGTACCCGGTTCATACTCTTTTTTAAAAGAAAACTCATTTATGCTTATAATCACTGCTATTACTATAACCAGAAACAATATAATAATTAAAAAATGCTTTATGTTAAATCTTTTTCTATATTTTTCCAAGATCTTAAGAGAAGTCAAAATATTAAATAGAGATATTTTAAAAGCTGAGTTCAGTTATCTTAAAATTCATAATCCCGATATCAACATTTAATATTTCCAGCAAACCCCATATGGCAGCAATTAATATTACTAAAGTGAAAAAAGTGACATAAATATATAGAAACCTGGGAAATACAATTTTTTCCACTACACCTGTAAGAGGCTTTTTAAAAAACTGGATGATAATTCTAAATGCATTGATCAAAAGAAATATAAAAGCAATTGCTATTACAAGCAGCAGTATCACATTAATGACCCCTATTTCTAAGAAATTCGTACCGCTAAAATATTTAATAAAGGGTCCAATATGATAGGCAAATCCGAGCCAGGATAAAAATATTACTGTCAAATTTATACCCATATAAATATTACTTCTCCCAAACCCCCTTATATTGCTAATAGAATCGCTGTCTGTACTTTTTTCTATACTGCTGAAAATGCTGTATATGGGTATGAAACTGAACATCATTAGAAGTGTATTTGCAATATTAAACCAGGCCATTGAAAGCCTGGTGATGATTCCTGCAGAAAACATGGAAATGTTCAGTATAAAAATACCGATAAAAAATAAAAACAAAAATGATATTATTCTTCTTATACTATTAGTTTTAAAAGCTCCGATACTACCGGCAAGTATGCAAATAAAAGCTATTATTAGAAATATAGAAGCATAGAGGTTATTTTTTTCTATAAAAAAGCTATATAATCCATCCAATTTCATCAACATAAAAATTCCTACCGGAAAATAAGAAAACCATATAACAGCATTCGATGAAAGCTCGTTTCTTTTTACAAGTTTCATATATGGACCCTGAAAAGGAAATAAGAAAAAGTACAGATAAACAGCAACTCCAAAAATAATTAAACCTAAAGCAATCAGCGGATTTGAAATATATTCAGATTGTAAAATCTGACTAAAATCTTTAAAGTCTGTTGCACCATAAAACAATGAAAATCCGAAAAAGAATAAAATTGCTGTTAGTATCGGCCTCAGAAAGTATCCCATTATGTAAGGTCTTATCCTGTCTATTTTTAAGTTGAGAGCAGTTATCAATTGAAATATAACTAATATGAATATAACCAGAGTCACGAATATTAAAAGAAAATTTCTGGCAATTGCCAGAAAAATGGCACAGATGGTAGAAAATAAAAAGAGACTCAGTATTTTGATAAAATGACTGTTATCTATCCCGTACATAGAAATAAAAAATAATAAATTCAGGGCACTGAATATTATAATGCTTACTTCTATCATTTGCAGATTTTCAAAGGATAGGAGAAAGTTAGAAAAACTTCCTATGGAAATAAAACTATAAATATTAAGATAAAAAGCTAAAATAAGAGAAATTGAAATCAGCGTTATAAGAAATCTTTTAACAGCCCTTCTTTCGGATATTACGAAAAAAGATGAAATAAAAATTGCACCGGACAGGACAATTATACTTTGAAAAGGATTCGTCTTTTCGCTGATATAAAGTAAAAAATTCATAACCTATATATTATCTTCTCCCCACCAGTCACTCCTGGTTATCTTAAATAATTTAAAATCCCTATAAAGAGCTTCTTTATCTAATATATCCAGTTTTAAATAAATATAATAAATGATACAAAACATTAAAAAATATAAGGATGTAATTCCAAAAATAATAAATATTTTATCCCATAACGAACTCTGGTATAAAAACTGCGAAAAATTTAAAAAATTGATAACAGCAGAAATTATTATAAATTGATAAGAAATAAAAACCGATATGATATCCCTGCTGTAAAATATTCCGAATACTCCCATCAGAAAAAGCAAGAAGTTAAAATATATAATAAATTGAAAATTCATTTTTAATCACGGCTAATAATAATAAACCATAAAAAGGATATAAATAATGACACAATTACAATTACTAAAATTAAACTATATTCGGTAAAGAATTGTTTGTTAATATCGCTCAAGCCAACAATGTAAATATTTCCACTGCTATTTACCCTTTTTAGAAAATCAGATGTATATATATAGAATAAATAGCCAACAGCTGCACAAAATAAAAACGGTAGAACAATACCGGAGATTATCTTTTTGGTTTTGCCATTCGGCCTTTTATTTTCGTCCGGTTCAGTTTTACTTCCAAAAAATTCTATCTGAAAAACAAATAAATACAATGATACAAAAAAGAACATAATAAAAATTCCAACTATAAAAAACAAAATACCGGAATAATAAACAAAACTTAAGACTCCGACAAATAAGAAGGTGAGAAATAAAAACAACAACTTCTTTCTCCTGTCAGATAGAATAAGTGATAATAATCCGCAAATTACCAGTCCAAAAATACTGGCATAATGTATTATTATCATTATTAATTGGCTTATAAATGACATAATTCTTTTTACCAGAAATCCCTAATTGTGCTTGACGGTTTTATCAGTTCAATCTTTTCCAATCTCAAATTCTTTTTATCATATTCTGCATGTTGATATTTGTAAGACATATCTATTGCACCCATTTTACAGAATTCAACACAATTTCCACAAAAAATACATTTACTTAAATCCAGACAAAATTCATCCAGGACCTCTCTACCTTTATCTTCAATCCTTTTCTTTACTTTTATACAACCCTGCGGGCAAATTGCACTGCACAATCCACAACCATTGCAGATAACCTCCAGAGAATCCAGATCTAATTTTAAATGAAGGACACCTCTGCTTTCATCGGGAATTATTATTTTCTCCTTGGGGTAAATGACAGTCCTGGGTTTCCTGAATATGTTTCCAAAAACAATAAAAAAATTTTTTATAAGTCTCAACATTTAAATAAAATACCTTAGGTCAAATTAAATTATATACATCCCTTGCCATGAAAAATCCAAAGGTGACTATAAAATTAACAAGCGATACCGGAATCAGAAATTTCCAATTAATCCTGACTAAAAGATTATAACTGTCTATTCTGCCAACAGCCTTGTCCATTAATAACAATATTACAAAAATAAAGTAAAATTTAATAGCAAGTATTATCTCTCCCCTTATAAGATATATACCCTGCCAACCGCCCAGATACAGGATATTTAAAATTATAATCAAGAAAAAAACAATCATATAAATTGAAAACCTTTCAACAATTTTTCCTAAACCGGTTCCTTCTTTACCTATATTTATTCCAGTTGACAGGTAGCTCTTTCCGCTTATACCCAATAACTTGAATTGTAAAAACAGCGAAATAAAGAATGTTATAAAGCCCAGAGGCTGTAAAATTATATTCCAGTATTGATACTGGGAATTTACAATTTCTTTTAAACTCAATGTTTTACTTATTAAAACAACACTTACAATACTAAATAAAGCAGGGATCAGAAAAGAAAGTAAAATCAATACTTTTTTACTGGTTTCACTAAATGCAGCGCTGTAAGAGGTTCTACTTAAATTAAAAAATAACATAATTATCAGTCCGATATAAAAAGTTACAGCAATCAAAAGGCTATAGTCCATTTCTATCAAGACTAGATTTGCTGTAATGGGAACCGCACTCCACATTAAAAGAGAGAGTAAAAAGATAAAAAAAGTCCAGATATTTATCCTCCCGCTCCTGGATAAATATTTAAAGAATCTAACCAGGGGAAAACCAACACCCTTTGCTCTGGTTATTCTATATCCCCTCCTGAGCTCCATACGTGCCGTGAGTTTATTGTTTACATACTCACATACATATAAATTCACCAGTAGTAATGCAAGAATATAAAACATTTTTTTAAGAATAAATAACATAATACCTTACGCTATGTGCTTATTATCTCACCCGGGCTTATATCCAGACTCATTAAAATTAAATCAATATCTTCTATTTTGTTCCCTTTCAATATTTCCTCACTTAAAATGAGACTGTTAATAGAAGGTCCTTTTACCACTAAGGAGTTTATATTATTTTTTTCAACCTCAATATAGATTTTAAAAAGACCATGTGGACATTCAATACCATAGGATACTGCACTGGATTGAAACTCTAAATGGGATAAATTTATTTTCTTTATAAAACTCCCTGAAGGAAATTTATTTATAATCTGATTTATTATCCTTAAAGACTGAAATATCTCCTTGAATCTAACCGAAATCCTATCCAGACAATCCCCTGTCTTTCCTATCGGTATTGTAAATGAGAAATCTTTATAGGAAATAGAATCTTTAACTTTCCGTAAATCATACCTGACACTTGAAGCTCTTAAATTTGGGCCTGATATACCGTATTCCAGGGCAATTTCTTTACCTACGGTTCCGGTATTCTTTAATCTCTCAACAACCAGAAAATCATTTATCATTATTTTTTCAATTCTCTTTATATTTTTAAATAAAACCGGCAAGTTTTTCCGAATGTTAAGTATCATCTCTTCATCTATATCCTTCTTTACTCCGCCTATTCTTACAAAATTGGGTACAATTCTGGAACCGGTAATGGCTTCTATTATCCTTAAAACTCTTTCCCTCTCCAGAAGAGAAATATTATAGGCAATGTCATGCTGCAAAACATTACAGATATTTGAAATGAAATAAATATGATTTGATATTCTGTATAATTCACAGAGAAGCATTCTGATATACTGGGCTCTTTCAGTCACTTTTAACTGCAGCAATTCTTCGAAAGCACCACAAAGGCAAGCTTCCGGGAATATACCTGCCTTCCAGTCAAACCTGCTGATATAGGTAATAAGATTATAAAGTTCCATACTTTTATAATAATCATCACCTATAATCCTGCTGATACCTATATTAACATATGCTTCCCTGACTACATCGCCGTCCATAGAAATATCCAGATCAAAACAGTCCAGACCTTCTAAGCTTCGGGATAAGATTTTAATATCATAGTCTCCGGAAATTATTTTACCTCTATGTTTATAAAATTTAACTGCCTTATAAAATTTCTCCAATATTTCTATAATCTCCCTGTAATCTTTTTCCATTTCTCTCTGGGATATTTCTACTTTTAATAGAACGGAAAAATCATTATCAAATGATTTCAAATTTACGATTAGAAAGTTTTTTTTGCCACTTTTAAAGGCAGCTATGCTTTGAAAACTATTTACTTTAAGTTCGGGGTTTTCCTTTAACTCTTTTGCAGTCTGATAAAAATTATCTTTTGACACTACTATTAATAAATCAAGGCCTGTCTTAAAAATGTATTTTATTTTATCCTTTAGAATAAACTCCAGATTCTCTCCTGTTTCTTCCATAAACACAGATCTCGAGGAAGAATAAATTCTATTATAAATATTATCAGCCATTTATATAAATAAAATACAAAAATTATTATTCATCTTTTTATTGCATACTTCTGCCTAAAAATCTTAAAATCGCATATATAAATGCTTCCGGCCTGGGCGGGCAACCTGGAATATGCATATTTATTACTACTCTATCCCTGAATTGACTTAACAGCCTGCTCTCCAGATTGAATAAGTTTTCATTTAGAACGCAACTTCCCACCGCAATTATACCCTTCGGGGAACTCATTCTGTCATAAATATTTAAAACCCTGATTATGCCTTCTTTATTATAAAAACCCTGAACTACTAATATATCGGCATCCTCCGGAGTACTGACGAAATTTACACCAAATCTTTGAATATCATATAAAGAACTCTGAGTTGCAAATATTTCCTGTTTACAACAACCGAATCCTGTAACCAGTATATTAAAGTTACTTTTAATAAGAGAAGACATCTATAATGATTCCTAACTGATAATTTTCGATTTGACCAACCATATAACCATTAAAATAAGATAAAATACTATGCCAATTATTAAATATAGATTTAAACCCATTGCCGGATCTCTGCTGTAATTAAAAACAGTAAAAACAAAGAAAATAAAAATAATTATAACTATAAATACCGTGCCCAGGATAAAGATATTATTCAGCCGATATGGATCTTTTTTATAACTAAACAGGCCTAAAGATTCAGGTGTAAAAGTTTCTTTTTTCAATTCCGTATTATCACTGCTTCCTGTCCTGCGGATTAAAATACGTGATAATAAAAAAAGGATTGCAAATATAAATGTTATTACAGCTATAAAAAGAGTAAAAGCTATAATGCTATTAATATAAGCAGCAATGGATTCTTCCGGCATTATGATTTCCTGTTCTATATTTTTTTTTACTATTTTTGAATTTAAACTTTATCATAATTACACTGCTACTTCAATTAATAACACCCACCAGTTTAATAATTTATATTGTTCTTTTTAAATTTGATTGTTTTAAGGTTACCTGAGAAACACTACCCCATCACTGCTTCAATGGAATGGGTTTTGCCGTCCCCAAAAACCGGAGCTATATTACCGTTTATTTCCCTACTGTCCACCTTAAGCCGATACACCCCCTTACTCATATGTTTCGGGTTTTTTACTTCAATGTTATAAACAGCGTTCTTATACTTACGCGTTACTTTAAAGCCGTCCCATTTTTTGGGAATACAGGGATCAATTACCAGACCGTTATAATCCGGCCTTATACCCAGTATAAACCCTGTGCCGGCCTGATACATCCACGAAGCTGTTCCGGTAAGCCAGCTGTTTCGCCCAAGACCAAACTGAGGGTGTTCATTACTCAAAATATTCTGAGCATAAACATATGGCTCGCATTCATACTCGTCTATGATTTCATTTTTAGCAGCCGGGTTTATCTGACTGTAATATTCATAAGCTCGTTCCCCATTCCCCATTATGGTTTCGGCAATCACCACCCAGGGGTTGGTGTGCAGAAAGATACCACCGTTTTCCTTTGCTCCCGGGGGGTATGTGGTAATTCCGCCTTTTGTTGTGTCATAACCATCAAAACCGGGCCAGCTGACCTTAATTCCCTTGGCGGTATTAAGAAGTCTGTTCAAGGAATCAAGAGCCTTTTCCGCTCTTTCAGGAAGCGCCATTCCGGATATCAAAGACCATGATTGAGCATTTATGTATATCTTTCCATTCTCATTTTTATGAGAACCCAGCGGGGTGCCATCCGGGTCAAAATAACGGACGTACCACTCGCCGTCCCAGCTTGTCCGATTAAACGTCTCTTTCAGTTCATCATACTCTTCCTGATAGGATTTAACCCAGGCCATGTCCCCCAGATAGTTACACAGTTCAATCATTTCCAGGAGGTCTTTACCATAAAGATGGGCATTAAACAGAGATTCCGCACCTGTTCTAAGGTTAACCGTGTCATTCCAATCTGCAAAACCGAGATGAGGAAGACCGTGCCTGCCTTTATCATTTCTGGTAAAATCCAGAGCTCTTTTCATATGATCCAGAACCGTCCCGCTCTCCTGCAACTGGCTTTCCTTTTTCTCTTTATAATAGGGAATAACTTCCTTTAAAAACTCCATATCTCCGGTTTCCTTCAGGTAAGTGGTTACAGCCAGAACAATCCAGAGATGATCATCACCGTAATACTGTGGCCGATCAGGCCAATCATCCGTTTCTCCCTTTGATCCTTCCATAGTTAAAGGATTAAAACTGTGCATCGCGCTGCCGTTTATTCTCTGAACCATCATCATTCGTTTTAACAGTTCTTTCGATTCTTCCGGTATATGGTCAATCACTCCCATCACATCCTGAGAACCATCGCGGAAACCGATACCCCTGGTACCCATTCCCAGCTGGTAATATGAGAGATAACGGGACCAGTTTTTGGTAATAAAACACTGCCTGGGATTATGAATATTTAACATACTGTTCATAGCCGGATCAGGTGTCTCCACCTGTATTCTGGATAAAAACTCCTCCCAAAAACCGTTCAATTCGTTATATGCTTTCTTAACGGCCTCGGGATTTCTATATTTCTCAATACCGTGACGGGCTTTTTCGAAACTCTGCTCCTGACCCAGCTGAGTAATAAAGCTTTTTGTCTCTCCGGGTTTTAAACTCCCCAGATGGTGCAGAAGAGCACCGATATTGTCCCCCCGGTGTGCCTCATAATTACCCAGTTCTTTTTTTTGAAGAGAAAGCGGGTTCGACCAGGTACCGTATTCATTATCTCCAAGAAATCGTTTTCTATCCGATTCGAAAGAAGAAATTGGATGATTTGAAGTAAAAAAATTCACATTGGTTTCCCTGCGCATAAAAGCATACTGAATCAGGGTCAGCAGTCCATCCTCTTCCTGTATGCAGCGCGATTGCATCGTCTGGGGAACCCAATCTGCGTTATTAAACTGTCTTACAGCGTCAAAGTGTGTATATTCGACCACGCTCACGGCATCGATTTCCAGTTCTTCCCCCGTTTTATTGGTGATCTTTACTTCCCTGATCTCCCTTATGTCATCAATGGGAACGAATATGGTGCACTCTGTCCTGATACCGTAAAACTCCGAGATTATCCGCGTATAGCCAAGACCAACATGGCATTCATACAGGTCGTATTGATCCAGCGTGGGGACAAAAAAGGGAGAAAATAATTTATAACCATTCCTCTGTCTGAACCGGAGGTATAAGGTCTCACCTTTAAAATCGGATGAGGGCATCTGCTGAATATATTTCACGATCCTGTTCAGGGATGGATCGCCTTTGCATATCAAAGCACCGCCAGTATGGTCTACAAAA
>Ga0209323_10003410_pt1 | contig 10564 bp, 8 predicted proteins | sample Rifsed19ft2_FD_184014 | JGI IMG/M metagenome (GOLD analysis project Ga0209323, IMG submission 184014) | Soil microbial communities from Rifle, Colorado, USA - sediment 19ft 2 (version 2) | ecosystem: Environmental > Terrestrial > Deep subsurface > Rock core/Sediment | place: Rifle, Colorado...
CTACGATGCCGACCGGCCATGCCTGCAGCGACCGACGGCCTCCTGCCGGATCTCCTCGCCGGCGAGCTGACCTGACCAACGCCCCCGATGCGGGCCGCGGGTCCTGCGATTCCGGGCCGGTTGATCCGATGCGAGACCGGCGTCCGCGCCGTACAGTCGGTTCGACATGGTGACCGCGCCTCACGACGCCGACTGGCAGCAGCGCTATGCCGACAAGGTCGAGACCGCCGTCCAGGCCGTCCGGCGGATCCGGCACGGCTCCCGCGTGTTCATCGGCAGCGGAGCCGGAGAGCCGCAGTCGCTCGTCCAGGCGCTGGCGGCACGTGAAAACCTCGACGACACCGAGATCGTCCATATCATGACCCTTGGCCTGGCGCCCTATGCGGAGCCGCGCTTCGACGGGCGCTTCCGCCACAACGCGTTCTTCATCGGCGCCAACACCCGGGCGGCGGTGGCCGAGGGCCGGGCCGACTACACGTCGATCTTCCTGTCCGAGGTGCCGGCCCTCTTCCGGACCGGCCGCACGATCATCGACGTCGCGCTCATCCAGGTGTCCGAGCCGGACGACCACGGCTACTGCTCGTACGGCGTTTCGACCGACATCGTCAAGTCCGCCGCCGAGAGCGCGAAGGTCGTCATCGCCGAGGTCAACAGCCAGGCGCCGCGAGCGCTCGGAGACTGCTTCATCCACGTCCGTGACCTCGACGCACTCGTCGCCAGCGACGAGCCGATCCTCGAGGCGCCACAGGGCGAGGAGAGCGAGCTCGCCCTCCAGATCGGGCGCCACATCGCCGACCTCGTCGAGGACGGAGCCACCCTTCAGCTTGGGATCGGCCAGATCCCGGACGCGGTCCTGCGCCACCTGGGCGACCACCACGACCTCGGCATCCACACCGAGATGTTCTCGGACGGCGTCCTGCCACTCGTGGACGCGGGCGTCATCACGAACGCCCGCAAGACGCTCCACCGGGGCAAGATGGTGGCCAGTTTCGTGCTTGGCTCGAAGGCCCTGTACGACTTCGTCGACGACAACCCGATCGTTGAGTTCCATCCCACCGAGTACACGAACGACCCATTCGTCATCGCCCAGAACGAGCAGATGACGTCGATCAACTCGGCGATCGAGGTTGACTTGACGGGCCAGGTGTGCGCCGACTCGCTCGGCGAGCTCTTCTACTCGGGCATCGGCGGCCAGGTTGACTTCATCCGCGGCGCGGCCCGCTCGAAGGGCGGCAAGCCGATCATCGCCCTGCCCTCGACGGCTGAGGACGGCACGATCTCGCGGATCGTGCCGATCCTGAAGCCGGGCGCCGGCGTCGTGACCAGCCGCGGCGACGTCCACTACCTCGTGACCGAGTACGGCGTCGCCTACCTGCACGGCAAGACCATGCGCGAGCGGGCGCTGGCCCTGATCTCGGTTGCCCATCCGAGGTTCCGGCCGTGGCTCCTGGCCGAGGCGAAGGCCCGCCACCTCGTCTACGCCGACCAACTCGAGCCCGAGTTCTCGATGCCGGTCTACCCGGATCGCCTCGAGCGCTGGGTCAAGCTGAGGGACGGGAGCTCGGTGTTCGTCCGGCCGATCCGGATGACCGACGAGCCGTCGCTGCGCGAGATGTTCTACGCGCTCAGTGAGGACACGATCTACCACCGCTTCTTCCACGCCCTGCGGACGATGCCCCACGTTCGCCTGCAGGAGTTCCTCAGGACCGACTACGAGCGCCAGATGGTCCTCGTGGCGACGCCCGACAAGGGCGAGGGCCAGCCGATCGTGGCTGTCGCCCGCTACGATCTCGAGCCACGTACGAACCTCGCCGAAGTCGCGTTCGTCGTCCGCGACGAGTGGCAGGGCCGGGGTCTCGGGACCGACCTCCTGGCGGCCATCACCGAGACCGCCCGGGAGCATGGCATCGGCGGCTTCACCGCGTCTGTGCTGGCCGACAATGTGGCGATGCTGCGGGTGTTTCACCAGGCCAGCCCCGCCGTCGAGAGCCGGCTCGATGGCGGTACGTACGAGTTGACGATCCGCTTTCCTGGGGCGTCAAGCCCCGCGGGTAGCGGCCAGAAGATACCCGCAACCGAGGGCGCCGGCCCCACCCCGGTGATCGACGACGCCGGAGTGATGCCCGCCGACTGAGCCGGCCTCCCTATCCGGACACGTCCCGTCGCGACATGCCCCAGGCGCCAAGGAGCACGCCGCCCCAGGCGATCACGAGGCAGGCAGCGATCCCGACGAGGTCCCAGTCTCCGACCATCGGCTGACCAAGGTTCGCCGTCAGGGCGAGCCGGTGGAACCAGTCGGGCAACCTGAGCGGCGGTGCGAGCAGGTCGATGAGGAACGTGGCGGTCACCAGGGCGGCGGCGATCTCGGCGGCGAGTGACGTCCGCCACAGGCCCCCCACGGCAACGCCGACGCCGACCACCGCCAGCGCGTAGATCCCGAGCGCAGCTGCACCCGCCATCGCGCCGCCGGCCTCGACGCCCGACGAGGCGGCACCGACCCCGATCCCGATCGCGAGCAGGACGGTCGTGATGACGACCGCACCGAAGGCGCTCAGCCCGCCGGCAATCACCCAGCGAGCGCGGGCGAGCGGCGTCGCCAGGAGCATCTCGAGGCGCCCGTCACCCTCGTCGGAGGCCCACTTGGCGACGAACGTCGCTCCGGCGTACCCGGCGACGATGAACAGCATCTGGGCGTACAGCTGGAGGAAGCCGCCGGCAGTCGTGATGTCGTAGCCCGGGAACAGGGACCGGAAGAGGTCCATGAACTGGGGCTGACTGGCGATCTGGCTGGTCAGCGCCCCGACCAGGGACGCGAGCATGAGCCCGAACAGCCCAAGCCCGATGCCCCAGGCCAGCGCACGCGGGATCTGGTCGCCGAAGGCGCGGCCCACGGGGCCACCGACGCCGAGCAGCGCGGCCGGGAGACCCGGGGCGGACAGTCCGAGCGTCACGCCGAGGTCCCGGCGGGCGAACAGCTCGACCCCGAGCGCGAGCAGGACGACCGCGACGACCGCGGTGAGGACGAGCGAGGGCCAGTCGTACACGCCGACGATGGCGGCCTGGCCCGCCGTCCAGTGGAAGGGGCTGAATGTGGCGATGACGTCGAGCGCGGCGTAGCCATTGGACACCCAGCCCACGAGCAGCGCGGCACCGGCGACGCCCGCGGCGCCGGCCCGGCCGAGCAGCGGCGCCAGGGCGAACGCGAGGCCGCCGTGGAACAGCGCCAGCAGGCCGACCCACAGCGCGAAGCCGATGGCGGCCTCGGGCGGGATCGCGTCGCCCAGGGCGGCGTCGCCGAAGACCTCGGCAGCCCCCCACGCCGCGACCGCGAGGATCGCCATCGAGAGCCCCATCATCGTCAGGTGCGCGGTGAGCTTCTCGAGCGCGATCCGCCGCTTCCCGAAGGGGGCCGCGGCCACGAAGTCGAGGCTGCCGCGACGAGCTTCGCCGGCGAGCGTCGAGGACAGGGCGAGGATGGACCACAGCCCGGCACCAAGGGCGAAGAACGGCCCGTACTTCCAGTTGACAACGCCCGGGAGCGTGCCCACCTTCACCGGGTTCCCGAACAGGCCGGACATCGACGCCGGGATGCTGTCGATCAGCTTGTCGACTTCGGCCCGCGACTGGGCCGTCGGAAAGACGTCCTGCATGGCCGCCCCGGCCGCGAGCATCATGCCGACCAGGACGCCGGCCGCGATGATGAACGCGAGCCGTGAGTCGCGAACCGTCTTGCCGTAGATGCTGCCGAAGCCGTAGAACCGGCTGAGCAGCGGGATGTGCAAAAGCGGGGCCGCCAGCGGCGGCATGCCGGCACTAGCTGCCATGGTCGCTCACCTCGACGGCCTGCTGGCCGTACTGCGCGAGGAATGTTTCTTCGAGGCTCGGCTCGCGGCTCACGAAGTCGAGCAGGTCGTACTGCGCGGCCGCCCGGACGACCGGCGTGATCGCGCCGGTGACGCGCAGGCGCAGGACGTGGTCGTCGGCTACGACGTCGCTCACGCCGGGCAGGCCCGCGAACGCGGCGATCGGCACCGACTCCACGAAGCGCAGCTCGACCTGGTGATGGGCGAGGTCGCGCAGGGCGTCGACCGTGTTCGTCTGCACGATTCGGCCGTCGCGGATGATCGCGACCCGTCCGCAGGTCTTCTCGACCTCGGACAGGATGTGGGACGAGAGGAAGGTCGTCCGGCCCTCTGCCTTCGCCTCGTGGACGAGCTCGAAGAAGGACGCCTGGACCAGCGGGTCGAGCCCCGACGTGGGCTCGTCAAGGACGAGCAGGTCCGGGCGGTGCTGGAGCGCGATGACGATGCCGACCTTCTGCTTGTTGCCCTTCGAGTACTCGCGGAACTTGCGCGACGGATCGAGGTCGATGCGTTCGATGAGACCGGCCCGGTAGGCGGGATCGACGCCGCCGCGGAGGTTGGCGAAGTACTCGATCGTCTGGCCGCCCGTCAGGCGGTCGTACAGCGTGAACTCACCGGGGATGTAGCCGATCCGCCGGTGGATCGCCACCGGGTCGACCGACGATTCGATGCCGAACACGCGGACGACGCCCGAGGTCGGGTGAATGAGGTCGAGGAACGTTCGGATCGTCGTCGTCTTGCCGGCGCCGTTCGGGCCGAGGAACCCGAAGATCTCGCCCTCCTGGACGGCGAGGTCCACGTCCACGATGCCGCGGTGGGGCCCGTAGCTCTTGGTGAGACGCTCGGCTTCGATGATGACTGTCACGCGGCTACGTCCTTTCCTGCGTGGCGCCGCCGATCGCGAGCGACGCCGGGCGGCTTCAGGGCACCTCGGTGGCGAACCTACCCCCGCGGCCGGATGTCTACGCTGAAGTCGAGCTGAGCGCGAAGCATCGCCAGGGCCTCGCCCCAGCCCTCGAGCGCCTCGGCCCAGGCGTCGATCGCCCCTGGCTGGTCGAGCGGGAACGGACCGTCGAGGAGCTCGAGTCGGCTGCCGTACCCAGCGGGGTCAATCGTGACCCGGACCGTCGTGATCAACTTCTGGTCTGCGAGCCACGGCCAGCGGAAGACGAAGGTGCGGTTCGGATGTGCCTCGAGGACGTCCCACCACACACGGCGGTCCGGCCAGACGAGCGTGGAGCGCGCCCCGACGGCGAGTCCGCCCTCGATCTGCACGGGGAACCAGCGCGCCAGCTCTTCCGGGTCGGCCCATGCGCGGTACACCCGATCGGGTGGCGCGTTGAGACGCCGGACCATGCGGATCGTCCGCCCGAGCTCCGCCCCGGGTGGCACGTGCAACTCCTGGTCGCTCATCGTCTGATCCCTCGCCAACATCGTCGTGGCCAGTCACCGGCCGGGCCGCAGGGGACGTCTGCGTGAATCATATCCCTCTGCCCGACGATACCGCCCGATGTACTACGTTGCAGTCCAGCGAGACCGACCGGCGCGGCAGACCACCAGCCGACGAGTCCGGCAAGTCGAGGGACGACATGGCGACCACCGACATCCTGCGCGAGCAACTCATCGAGCTCATCGACGGGCACGGTGCCCACCTGCCGTTCGACGCCGCCGTGGCGGACTTTCCCGACGACGCCATCAACCGGATGCCGCCCAACGTGCCGTACACGCCCTGGCACCTCCTCGAGCACATCCGGATCGCCCAGCGGGACATCCTCGACTACATCCGGGACCGCGCCTACCTCGCCCCCAACTGGCCGGAGGAGTACTGGCCGGCGCGCGACGCCACTGCGACGCCCGAGCAGTTCGCACTGACGGTCGAGGGGTTTCGGTCAGACGCCATGGCGCTCCGCGAGCTCGTGGCGAATCCGGCCACCGACCTGCTGGCAACCATCCCGAACACCTCGGGGCACACCATCCTCCGCGAGGTGCGGCTGGTCGGTGACCACAACGCCTATCACCTCGGCGAGTTCGCGATCCTGCGTCAGGTCATGGGGACCTGGCCGCCCGGCAGGGAGGAGTAGCGCTCAGCCATCCGGAGCTTCGACACGTCCGCGCTCAAGGAGTGTCGGTGCAGCAGGCGATCGAGGAACTCGTCGAGGTCGCAGACGCAAATCTCGAGGACATGGTGGCCGCGGGGATTGCCGTGCCCCCTGCCAAGGACCAGCCTCGGATGCGACTGTGGGCGCTCATTCCCTCGCCGACGGCGCCGCCCGATCTGTTCAAGATCGAGTGGCGAATGCGGCTACCTGGGCACTGACCGAGCGCACGGGAGGCGGCTGCGGCTGCCAATCGTCGCCTGGGCGTCACTCAACTCGACCGCCTCGCGCCCCTTCCCACGCAGGCATTGGCCCGTCCGCGAACGTCACCCCTCTCCTCGCCGAGATCGAGGCAGATCCGACCGCGATCTTCTGGGGCCAGGACCACCGTCGACCTGCGCTTCACCATGAGCAGATGGTGTTCGGTAGCGTCCCAGGGTCTCGATCCCGAAATCGGCGTGGTGGAACGTAAGGCGCCTGTTCGCACCGCGCGTACAATTGGTCGGTCGGGATCCGCCGGGGGCTTCGCGAAAGCCCCAACCGCACGAGCGCCGCGCGCGGCCCTCCACGCTTCCTGCAGCGGGGGCGCTGATTGCCCTGCGGCCGGCCGTCCCACAGCCGCGGTCGAGGAATCGCGATGTTCGCTCGCCAGAGCGCGCTCCAAGAGAGGCCAGACCAGCCGCCGACCGGCGATAGGCGGGCATCCGGAACAGGCCTTCCATCGATCGCCTTCCTGGCGACGTACGTGCCTCGTCAGTGCGGGATCGCCACGTTCACCCGCGACCTCGTGGAGGGGCTGCGAGCCAACGGCCGCACGGACGGCCGGCTCCGCGTCATCGCCCTGGAGCGCCGGGGGGAGCGGCTCGCATACCAGCCGATCGTCCGCCACCGTCTGCCCGAGAGCAACCGGGCCGCGTACCGCCGCCTCGCCGCGACGCTCGAGGCTGACGGCGTCGAGATCGTCTGCGCCCAGCACGAGTACGGGATCTTCGGCGGCCCGAGTGGCACGCACCTCCTGGAATTCCTCGACGCCCTGACGGTCCCCGTCGTCACGACCCTCCACACGATCCTCGCCCGACCCACGTCGCCCCAGCGGCGGATCATCGAGCGGGTCGCGGAGAGATCCGCTCGGCTCGTGTCGATGTCCGAGCGCGGCCGGACGATCCTCGTCGAGAGCTATCGGGTCCCGGCCGACCGGGTGGAGGTCATCCCTCACGGCGTGCCCGACTTCCCGGCCCTGGATCCCGCGCTGGCGAAGGCGCGCATCGGGGTCGGCGACGGCCCGCTCATCCTCACCTTCGGCCTGCTCGGACCGCACAAGCGGATCGGGCTCGTGATTGACGCGCTCGCCCGGATCGGAGCGGACGTGCCCGAGGCCCACTACGCGGTCGTCGGGGCGACCCACCCGGAGATCCGCCGGAGGATCGGCGAAACCTATCGGTCGGAACTCGTGGCGCAGGCAGCCCGGCTCGGACTCGAGGGTCGGGTCCACTTCGTGGATCGCTACGTCGACGATGCCGAGCTGGCGACCTGGCTGTCGGCGAGCGACATCTTCGTGACCCCTTACGGGAACGCCCAGCAGGTCACCTCGGGGACGCTGGCCTACGCGCTCGCCGCGGGGACGGCGCTCGTATCGACGCCGTACGAACACGCCATCGAGCTCCTCGGCGATGGCCGCGGCGTCCTCGTCCCGTTTGATGATGTCGATCGGCTCGCTCAAGCACTGACCCGGCTGCTGACCGACGACAGCGGCCGGGAGGCGATCCGCCGACGCGCCCGGGCGCTTGGCCGGACGATGATCTGGCCGCGGGTCGCTGAGCGCTACGCCGGACTCTTCGCTGCGGTCGTCGCCGAGCGAAGGTCCCCGGGCGAGCCGAAGGGCGTCGCGATCCGGTCGGGGGTCGAGATTGCGCCGTGGCTCCGCACCGTCGCCGACGGCGGTAACCCGCCGCCCGAGGTCCTCCCCGATGACCTGCCCGCGCCCGAGGAAGTCCCGGCCCCGGCCCGGCGCCACCTCGATGAAATGAGCGACCGCGTCGGGATCTTCCAGTTCGCCTACGGCCGCCGACCCGATCCAACCCACGGCTACTGCACAGACGACATCGCCCGGGCGCTCCGAGTGGACCTTCGCCATGCCGAGACGGCCCCGGGCCCGATCGTCGCTGCGGCGACCCGTCGCGAGCTCGCGTTTCTCCAGGCGGCATTCGACCCCGTGACCGGCAGGTTCCGGAACTTCCGGGCGAGCGACGGCCACTGGCCCGAGGGGACCGGCTCGGAGGACGCCCACGGCCGCGCCGTTCACGCGCTCGGCGAGGCGATCGCCGGAAGCGACGATCGGGGGGTCGTGGTCGCCGCCCGGCGGCTGTTCGTCGCGGCGCTGCCGGCGGCCCTCGAGCTCGGGCACGCCCGGCCGTGGGCGTACGCGCTCCTCGGCTGCGCCGCGGCACTCGACGACGCACCCTCCGCGCCCCACGCCCGACCGGCCCTCGCGGCCCTCGCCGAGCGGCTGGCCGTCAACGTGGTGCGAGCAGGCGCGGCCGACCCGGCCTGGCCGTGGCCGGAGACGCCGGTCACCTACGACAACGGGATCGTGCCTGAGGCGCTCGTCATCGCCGGTGTCCGGCTCGAGCGGCCCGAGCTGGTCGCCCTCGGGACGTCAGTCCTCGATTGGCTGCTCGCTGCCGAGACGGGGCCCGACGGCCGGCTGCGACCGGTCGGCAATCACGGCTGGTGGCCGCATGGCGGCCGTCCCGCGCCATGGGACCAGCAGCCCGTCGAACCCGCCTCGCTCGTGTTCGCCGCGGCCGCCGCGCTGGAGGCGACCGGCGAGGCGCGCTGGGCGCAGGCGGCGACCCGGGCGTACCGCTGGTTCCTCGGCGCAAACGACCACGGGGTCCCCCTCGCCGACCCGGACCGCGGCGCCTGCCGGGACGGCCTCGGGGCGGACGGGGCGAACCGGAACGAGGGTGCCGAGTCGACCCTGGTCTGGCTCCTCTCGGTCGAGCGGATACGGGAGCTCCGTCAGGGGCGGTCGGAGAGCCGCCGACGATCCGGCTTGGGGCAGGACAGGATGTACGCGACGACGTCGGACAGCCGCGCGGTCGCGACGGCGACGCTCGAGTCCGCGGCGCCGTAGTAGATCCGGAGTTCGTCCGTCGCCGGGTCGTGGACCCAGCCGCCCGGGAAGACGACGCCCGCGACATCGCCGGCCTGCTCGTACGACTCGAGCGGACTCATGACCCACCCGTCGCTCCGGCGGAGGACGATCCGTGGATCGTCGAGGTCGAGGAGCGCGAGGCCAACCCGGTAGAGCGCGCCGCTCGCCGTGTAGCGGACGCCGTGGTAGAGGATGAGCCAGCCCTCGGGCGTCTCGAGCGGCGGCGGCCCGAGACCGATCTTCCCGGCGTCCCACCACGCCCCCTCGCGGGCGTACATGAGGAGCGAGTGGTCGCCCCAGTGGCGGAGGTCGGGCGAGTAGGAGACCCAGATGTGAGCCCCGCCGGCCACCGGTGTCGGGCGGTGGATGAGCGCCCAGCGACCGCCGATCCGGCGCGGAAAGAGCGCCGCGTCCTTGTCCTCCGGCGGCATCGCCGGGCCGAGCCGGGTGAACGTCCGGAAATCGCGGGTCATGGCGAGCGAGACGAGCGGGCCGCGCCGGCTGAACGCCGTGTAAGCGATCACATATTCCTCGCGTTCGGGGAGCCACGTGATCCGGGGGTCCTCGACCCCCCAGACCTCCTCGGGATGGCGCCCCGGGTCCGAGGCGAAGGTGGGCCGGTGATCGATCCACCAGCCGTGGATCCCGTCCGTGCTCCGGGCAACGGTCAGGTGGGAGAGACCCCGGAGATCCTCCACCCGGAGCAGAAGCACGGTGTCCCCATTGAGTCGGGCAGCGCCCGGGTTGAACACGGTGTTCGCCGGATAGGGCAGGTCATCGGCGGTGATGATCGGGTTTGCCTCAGACCGCGTGAAGAGCGTAGCGCCACCCATCTCCCGTCGAGTCTACGCAACATGGCGAGAGGGCGGCAAGGGCCACAGCCGCGCATCGTCCTGCCGTGGGTCTACGCTAGCGGCGGAGGCGACCCGATGAAGCTGGTGGCAGTCGTCATCGCGTTGGTGCTCGCGACCGCGGGCTGCGGTGCGGCAGCGAGCCCGAGCCCCCGCCCGGACGGAAGTCCGGTTCCCATGACGTCACCGACGGCCACGGCACCGAGCGGGGGAGCGACCGACGCACCGCCGACCGGCGGCATGCCCGCCGCGACGGTCACGCCCGCGGCGACCGGCAGCGCGCCAATGTCCTCGCCGTCGGAGCCCCCGTCCTTCCCGATTCCAGCCAGCGTCGACCGCGACTTCACCGACGGCGCCGAGATGCTCCGGCAGCGTGACCAGCTGGTCGACAGCTACGTCGCGCCGCGCGTCACCGACAAGCGCGTCATCGCCGCCATGCGCACCGTACCGCGCCACAGCTTCGTGCCTACCCGGTGGCTCGGCGACGCCTACGCGGACCACCCGCTGCCGATCGGCTACGGCCAGACGATCTCGCAGCCCTCGCTGGTGGCGATGATGACCGAGCTGCTCCAGCTCGACGACGGAGATCGGGTCCTC
>Ga0209323_10003415_pt1 | contig 10557 bp, 12 predicted proteins | sample Rifsed19ft2_FD_184014 | JGI IMG/M metagenome (GOLD analysis project Ga0209323, IMG submission 184014) | Soil microbial communities from Rifle, Colorado, USA - sediment 19ft 2 (version 2) | ecosystem: Environmental > Terrestrial > Deep subsurface > Rock core/Sediment | place: Rifle, Colorado...
AGAGTCCCAATGGATAACCGGAGAAAAGGCGCGTGAGGAAGCCCATAAGCTTCGCAATATCAATGACGCTATTCTTGTCGGCATTAATACCGTTCTCAAGGATAAGCCTTCACTTACAGCTAGAATTCCCGGAGGCCGCGACCCGATGCGCGTAATCGTTGACAGTACCCTGCGTATCCCGCTCAATGCAAAGGTCCTGACACAAAAGTCCTCTGCGAAGACCATCGTCGCAACTACGGCCGGCGCGGCCAAGAATAAAATGAATAAACTTCAGAAAGCTGGCGTCGAGGTCCTTACCGTGAAGTCCGTGCAAGGCCGTGTGGACCTTTACGATCTGATGAAGAAGCTCGGAAAGATGGACATCATGAGTGTGCTGGTCGAGGGCGGGGCTGGGATCAATTTTTCCGCCCTGAAGGCGGGCATCGTTGACAAAGCGGTCCTGTTTATCGCACCCATGCTCATGACTGGAAAAGACGCGCTCTGCTCCATAGGCGGGACGTCCCCGGTAAAGCTCAGCCAGGCGCTCAGGCTCCGTGATGTAACTTCACATTTCGTCGGGCAGGACCTGATGTTTGAAGGGTATATACGGTAGGGAAAACTTCATTTCATCTTTTTTTTGGTCTATCATTATATTTTATTCCCACCCCTGCTTTCGCAGGGGCAGGAATGACAATGGCGGGTATGGTTCCGAGATCAACGATATCCCACGGTATTGCGCGCGGGATCAGTTTATTCAGTCAGTTTTTTAAAGTCTTTGTCGTTCCAAAAAGATTTAAAGTCCGGGTCCTGTTTGGCGGCGCTCTTAAGGCTTGTGTCCAATTGTATTGCCTTTGCCAGGGTCTTGAGCGCGTTCTTCCTGTCGCTCATTAAGGAATAGGCGCATGCTTTGTTGTACCAGGCCCCGCCGAGATCGGGACGCAAGCTTATCGCCTTGTCATGGGCTTTCAGCGATTCGGCATGGCGGCCGAGCTTGCCTAAAACACCCCCTTTGTTCGTCCAGGTTTCGGGATTGTCAGGCTGCAGTTCCAGCGCTTTGTTGTATACATCGAGCGCCTCGCTATCGCGTCCAAGCATCCTCAGCGTAATACCCTTGTTGTTCCAATATGAGGCATCGTCCGACTTTAATGCTATCGCCTTGTCAAGCGCTTTCAGCGCTTCAGGAAAACGGCTCAGGCTGAGCAGGGCCGTCCCTTTGCCGGCACACGCTTGAGAGTCTTTTGGGTTCAGTCCTATCGCTTTGTCAAATGCCGTAATCGCTTTTTCATACTGTCCGAGCCGGCCCAGGGCTGCTCCCCGGTTGCTCCAGGCCTCTGCATGCTTCGGATCCAATTCGGTGGCTTTTTCGAAGGCTTTGAGCGCTTCTTCAAACTTGCCCTGCTGTGCAAGCTCATTGCCTTTTCTGTTCCACGCGTCGGCGTCCATTGCCTGCGCGGACGTAATACCGAACAGGATCGTTGTGCAAAGAAGAACGATGAATATGCTGCTGCCAATGAATCCTCTCATGGTTTTCCTCCGTTTTTCTCAGGAACGATTTTTTGATGCCTTCATTGTTGCAGGGGCTTTCGGAATCAATCTCTTCTAAAAATAAAAAGAATAGCCCAGGTTCACGGTAATATCCGCGATGATATATTTATACGTTTTGTCCTCGCGGCCTGGGGCATGCGGTCCGGATCTCATTGTTATAAAATAGCATCGGCTATACATATTGTAAAGGCAACCAGCGTCTTTTCTGTTCTTTACCGCCGGTCTTAATACACATAAGGAGAGCTTGACAAATATATAAAAATATAATAATATTTGCATATATTTTGATTTAGAGTGCTTACCCAGGGGAAAAGGCACCTGAAAGGGGGAGGTTATGGCCAGGAAACTTAGTTTTTTGTTTTCAGTCGTTGCAGTATTTTTTTTATTTGCCTGCGCTGCCAGAATTGCCGATAAGACGCCGGCGCAGCTCGTGACCGAAGCAAAGTCGCAAATAAAAGAGGTCTCTATCCAGGACGTAAAAATGATGATCGATGCCAAGGAGAAGGTGATAATCCTCGATGTCAGGGACAACGAAGAGTATGAGGGCGAGCACCTTCCAGGGGCCATCAACATGTCTCGTGGAAAACTGGATTTTCATATCCATGAGCTGATCCCTGACAAGACGGCCAAAGTGGTCGTATACTGAATATTCGACAAGAGGGGGCCGTTGGCCACCAAAGCGATGAACGATCTGGGATACAAAAACGCCGTGAACATGATCGGCGGCCTGAAAGCATGGAAAGAAGCGGGTTATCCTGTGGAAAAATAGGTTTTTGCGCCATTCCCCCGGCTTTTACCGTTATGCGCAACATGGAGGCATGGTAATGATTCAGATAGAGAAGAGGATCGACCTCTTGAAAATTATTTCTCACCCGGTGAGGATCAGGATACTTGAAGACCTCACGCACGGAGTAAAATGTGTGAGCGACTTCGAGGAATCGCTCGATATCAGCCAGCCGAACGTGTCGCAGCACCTTACCCTTCTGAGAACACACGGAGTCGTCGACTATTTCATCGATGGCAGGCTCAAGTGCTATTTTCTCAAAGAACCGTTCATTCCGGACCTGCTCGAACTGCTGAAAAAACACTATGGCGAGGATATCCCCGCACCGGCGTGCTGTCCTGTAACCAAAAAGGGGACCTATCCCGGCGAAAGGAGACGCTGATGAAAATAGGGATCATTGTCTATTCGAACGACCCCGAGACGGTCTGGAACGCATTCCGGTACGGCAATTTCGCCCTGAAAGCGGGTGACGAAATAAAGGTCTTTCTGACCGGCAAGGGCGTTGAGGCCGAATCACTGGATACGGAAAAGTTTGCGGTCACACAGCAGATGAAAGATTTCCTCAATGCAGGCGGCGGTATATTCGCCTGCGGGACATGTCTCAAACTTCGCAATGCCGGCCCGACGGACATTTGCCCTATCGGCGGATTAAAGGACATGCACGCGATGGTAAAAGAATGCGACAGAGTCCTCACATTTTAATGGAGAGATCATCATGCCGAAGACCATAACGTTGTATCTGTCCACGTCTCCGTATTCCTATGAGAACACTTTAACGAGTGTTCGCCTCGCTGAATCCGCCCTGAACAAGGGCCATATTGTCAACCTTATCGCATCAGCGGACGGCGTTTACTGCTTCTTAACGAAGCAGAAGGCGAAGGGCATCCTGAATGCCGAGGAGGAGTTTTCACGGCTCATCCAGAAGGGGCTGAAGGTGTATCTCTGAGGCGGTTGTCTGAACTTTCGCCGTGCGGCGAAAGATGATTACCTTGAAGGTGCGGAAGTCGGTTCTCTTAAGGGTCTTTTTAAGACGATGGGTGAATCGGATGTCTGGCTCAATCTCGGGGCATGAACGAAAATGCGGAGTGTGGATTGCGGAATGCGGAAGAAATGCACGGGAGGGAAACATGGCTAATGTAGCGATGATCCTGAAACGGTCGCCTTACGGCGACATCAACGCGGCTGAAGCCGTGCGCCACGCTCTCGGAGCAGTGTCATTCGATATGAGTGTTGACCTGATCCTGGTGGACGGAGGAGTGCTCCTCGCTAAAAAGGGACAGGACGATTCAGGGACCGGATTTACCAATCTCGAAGCAACGCTCAAGGATTGCCAGGATATGGGCGTTGTGGTGTATGCAGACACTCTTTCGATGAAAGCCCACCACATGGACCTGAAAGACCTCGTCGAAGGCGCAAAGGCGGTCAGTAGCAGGGAGATTGCCGGCCTGGTAAAAGAAGCAAAAACCACAATGATATTTTAAGGGAGAACGCCATGATCGTGATCGTGAAAAGTGCGCCGGATACTACGGACGGGGTGAGAGGTGTGGCCCTGGCGAGAGATGCGGCAGCCGACCTGGTCCTGCTCCAGAACGGCGTGTATTTCGCGCAGAAAGAGCGGCTCGGCGCCTTTCCCGGCACGGTTTACGCGCTTGACGACGACAAGAGGCTGCGGGGGCTGAAAGACAGCGAGATGGACCAAGCGGTCAAGTCCATCAGCTACGATGCGCTTGTCGATTTGATGGCCGAGGATAACAAGGTGGTGGGGATGTTCTGAAAACAGGTTAAGGTTAAGATCAAGGTTAGGTAAAAAAACTCAACCTCAGCCTCGACCTTATACTGATCCAAAAAGGGAGGACGCCATGGCAAGAATCGTCGTGCTCGGGGGATCGTTCGGGGGATTGACTGCCGCATTCGAACTCAGGCGTCTGCTCGGGAAAAAGGCCGACATAACCGTCGTGAGTGAAGATGATCGCTTTGTGTTTCTGCCGTCCCTGCCGTGGCTCATCATGGGCTGGAGAAAACCAGAGGACATCACACTCAATGTCAGCGACATCCTGAAACCGAAAAATATCGATTTCATCCACGAACCCGCCAAGCAGATCGATCCAGATGCATCGAAAGTAACAACAAGCTCAAAACAGCTTGCCTATGATTATCTCGTAATATCAACCGGCCCGCATCTTGCCTTTGACGAAATCCCCGGCCTCGGACCGGACAAAGGATATACAGCCTGCACCTTCACCCTCGACCATGCGGTGAAGACCGGAGCGACGTGGAGGAGCGTTCTCGAAAATCCCGGTCCTATAGTCCTCGGCTCATCGCAGATGGTGAGCTGCTTCGGTCCCTCCTATGAGCTTGCATTCGAGATGGACGCCGAGCTTCGCCGCCGCAAAATGCGCCACAAAGTGCCCATTCTCTATCTCACTTCCGAACCGTATCTCGGTCACATGGGCGTCGGCGGTCTCGGCAACTCGAAGACCTTCATGGAGCACGAGTTCGCTGATCGGGATATCAAGCCGCTTGTGAGCCAGGCAATTCAGGAAGTAACCCCCGGAGAGATCAGGCTCAAGGACGGGAATAAAATTCCGTTCAAGCTCGCCATGATCGCCCCACCGTTCAAGGGTGTGCCCGCCGTCATGCCGCTGGGCAATCCGAGAGGGTTTATTCCCGTGGACAAAAACTACCGCCACACAAAACACAAGAACATATTCGCTATCGGCGTCGCTATTGCGATCGCGCCGCCGGAGGCAACGCCGGTGCCGACGGGTGTTCCGAAAACCGGGTACATGACGGTCAAGATGGCGAAGACGGCCGCGGCGACCATTGCGTCAGACGTTGCCGGGAAGACCCCGCCCGTCGCTGATGAGCTTGGCGTGGTCTGTCTCATGGATATGGGTAATACGGCCGCACTGATGAAGGCGTATCCGGTGCTGCCGCCGAGGCAGAGTTCCTACATGAAGAAAGCAATTTGGGCAAAATGGATGAAGCTTGGATTTGAAAAGTATTTCTTGTGGAAGATGAAAAGGGGGATGAGTCAACTGCCATAAAAGGAGGAAGTTTCCATGACAAAGATAGTGAAAAACGTTTCCGTCATGTGCTTTCACGACGAACTGTGTCAGGTCTACAACGCTCTCATGACGGCGCTGAGCCTGCTGCGGGAAGGCTCAAAGGTCACCATGTTCTTCGGCTCCCGGGGTATCAATGCGGTGCACAAGGAAAAGGTGAAGGACCTCAAATGCCTGCCCGACCAGCCGAAGGAAGAGGGTGAGGCCGTGATGAAGAAGATGGATGAAATGAACCTTCCGAGCGTTGAAGACCTCTTCTTCATGTTGATCGCCGAGGGCGCCACGGTCCTTGCCTGTCCACTGAATGTCTCGCTGTTCAATATTTCCCCCAAACAATTGATCGACGGCGTCAAGGTCGCTGATCCGGCGAAGTATTACAAGGAAACCGTGATCCCGGCGGACATGAACCTGACTTTTTAGCAACCCGAAACATGCAAACATTATGATATTTCCATATAGCAGAGGAGGTGTGCATGCGTAAATTTTCCCTGGTTGAGTTCTCGGTTGACCACCCCAAGCTCATCGTTGCTCTATCTATTATCCTCACGCTCCTTTTCCTGACCCAGTTCCCGAAAGTGAAGACGGACACAAACCCCAAGAACATGCTCCCGCCCACGTCGGACGTGCGGGTCTGGAACGATGAAGTAGAAAAGACCTTCGGCCTGTATGAGGACATGATCGTCCTCGGCATCCAGAACGAGAAGGGCATCCTGAATTCCGATACGCTCGGCAAGATACAGAGGATCACCGACGAGATCCTGAAGATCAAAGGTGTCGCCGCGCGGGATGTGTCGAGCTTCACGACCATCGACAACGTTACGGTCGATGCCGAGACATTGAAGGTCAGTCCGCTCATGACCGCGGTGCCGAAGACGGACAAAGAGATGGCCGTCATGCGTAAGGCGCTCTTCGAAAACCCGCTGTTCATAGGCCGAATCATCTCAAAGGACGGCAAGACCTCGGCGATATACGTTCCGCTCGAAAAGGGCGGGAATGGAAAAAAGATCGCGGACAAGATCAGGGAGATCGTCAAGAAAGAGAAGGGCGACGAGAAATATTACGTTGCAGGCGACCCCGTGGCGCGTGACACCTTCGGCGCGGACATGTTCAAGCTCATGGCCGTGTTCGCGCCCATAGCCGGAATGGTCATGCTGCTGGTCCGGTTTCTCATGTTCAAGGACCTTTTCCTCTCTATCACGCTCATGATGGACGCCATGATCAGCATTGTCTGGAGCATGGGACTGCTGATCGGCCTCGGCTTTCCTATCCACATCATGAGCTCCATGGCACCCGTGTTCATGATGGCCATCGCAACTGACAGCATGCACATCTTCAACGAATTCTATTTCCGCTTTCGCGAGAAGAAGGACAAGCGGGCCGCGATCATCGCGACCATGAACGCGGTGAGCAGGCCCGTGCGGAACACCGCGCTGGCGACGGCAGCGGGCTTCGGAGTCCTGCTGTTCATGAACATCATCCCCGTTAAGGTCTTCGGCGGGCTCGTGGCGTTCGGGACGATAGCCCTGCGGGTTCTGAGCTTCAGCTTCATCCCGGCCATGTTCACCTTTGTGAAGGACGAAAAGATCGAAAAGATATCCCGCTCCGAGGATGTCGAAGCAGGCGGAATGTCATCGTTCCTCAAAAAACTCGCCGGACTCGGCATCCGGAAGCCCGTAACGACCGTTCTCGTCGGCGTTGTGCTCTTTATCGCGGCAGTCATCGGCATATCCAAAACCGTCGTGAACAATAATCTCGTGGAGTGGTTCAAGAAAGGCAGCGATGTGCGTGTCGCCGATACGGTCATGAACAACGCTCTTGGCGGAACGTCGCTCGGCTATATCGTGGCGCTCTCCGATAAGGACGATTACATAAAAACGCCGGAGGCCATGCGCTATATTGAAGGGCTTCAGCGACGCCTGGAAAAGCTCCCGGTCGTGGGCAAGACGACCTCTGTCGTGGATTACGTGAAGAGGATCAACCGCGTCCTTCATAACGACAATCCGAAGTACGACGCGGTCCCCGAGAACAAAGAGATGATCGGACAGTACCTGTTCCTCTTCGCAATGTCGGCAAAGCCTTCCGACCTCGACAACGTCGTAGACTATCCTTTCCGCAAAGCCAATATCTGGGTGCAGCTCAAGACGTGGGACGCAAAGGCGATGCAATCAGTCATCGCGGCGGTCAATAAATACCGGAAGGACAACCCAACGCCTATGGAGTTCAAACCGGCCGGAATCGCGTACTTTAACCTGGTCTGGAACCACGAGGTCCTCTGGGACATGGTAAAAGGCCTGATCCTGGCCCTTATCGCCGTGTTCGCGATCCTCGCGTACGACTTCCGCTCCATCAAATGGGCGTTGGTCGGCTATATCCCGCTCCTGTTCACGATCCTCCTCATTTACGGGGTCGTCGGCTTCGTCGGGAAAGATTTTGACATGCCGATCTCGGTCATGAGCTGCCTCTCACTCGGTATGGCCGTTGACTTCGCCATCCATTTTGTCAGCAGGCTGCGGCAGCGAATGAAAGAGACGCCAGGCGAATCATTAACCGACGCCCTTCTCTGGACCGCTGCACGGCCAGGCAAGGGCATCATGCGGAACGCGATCCTGTTTGCCGCAGCCTTCGCGGTCATGCTCTTCGCACCGCTCACACCCTACATTACGGTGGGCGCTTTCATCGTGAGCATGATGCTGCTGAGCGCATTGATGACAATACTCTATCTGCCCGCCCTCATCACGTTGACGCAGGGCTGGTTATTCAAAGGAGGGGTGCGATGAAGAAGGTCTCAGCATTTTCGGCAATGATAGTGATGTTCTCGGTGTTTTCATCCGGGGCCTTTGCGCTTACGGCGGACGAGATCATGAAGAAGTCCCAGGCGGCTTTTCTCTATCCCGGCAGCGACTTCAAGGCAAGGATCCTGATGAAGCTTATCAGCAAAGGCGGCCAGGAGCGCGTAAGGGAAATGATAATGCTCAGGAAGAATTACGGCGAAACCGGCGGCGGACAGAAATACTTCATGTATTTTTTCCAACCCGCCGACGTGCGGAATATGACGTTCATGGTCTATAAGTATCCGGGCAAGGACGCCGACCGGTGGCTCTTCGTGCCTGCCATTAATATGGTCAGGAGGATCGCGGCGCAGGACAAGCGGTCGAGCTTTGTGGGCTCCGACTTCACCTACGAAGATATTTCCGGAAGGAACCTGGAAGACGATACCCATAGCATCGTGAAAGAGGAAAAGATCGGAACGCGTGACTGCACTGTTATTAAGAGCACTCCCAAAGCCGCGGAGATGGAATACAGCTACAAGCTCTCGTGGATCGACACGACCACTTTTTTGCCGATCAAAGAAGAGTACTACGACAAGAATGGGGAATTGTACAGGGTCTTCAGCGCCGATGAGATCAAGGGCGTAAAAGGACATCCCACGATCATGAAGAGATCGATGAAAAATATTTTGAGCGGACATATGACAGAGGTCTCGTTCCTGAAGGCGGATTACAACATCGGCATCGAAGACAGCCTATTTTCAGAGCGCTATCTCAAGCAGCCGCCGAAGAGGTGGATTGAGTGAAGGGAAGACAGAGGGCAGAAGTCAGAAGGCAGAAGTCAGACATTCAAGGCCAGAAGACGGAACTATTCCGATTGCCTGTCTTCTGTCTGTCCTCTGTGCTCTATCTTCTGTTTTCTTCCGCTGTCTTTGCAGCGGATTTCTCCCTCCACGGTTTCGTCCAGGGGAACTATTCGAGAAATGCCGAGACCGATAACCCCGACAGTCGCGATTACAAACTGTCTGAGGAGCGGGCACAGGTGAAGCTTGAAGCCACCGCTGATCCGTTCCGCCTGTTCATCAAAGGCGACGCCTTTCACGATAATATCGACAAACACTCCATCCTTGAATTGCGGGAGGGCTATGCCGACTACAGCTCGGAGAAATGGGATGCGCGCGTCGGCAGGCAGGTCATTACGTGGGGTGTAGGCGACCTGCTGTTCATCAACGATGTGTTTCCGAAGGACTACGCAGCCTTTTTTTCGGGCAGACCTTTGGAATATCTGAAGAAGGGTGTTGACGGCGCAAAGATCGGCATGTACCCGGGATTTGCGTCAATCGAACTTATCGCCATCCCGTATTTCGAACCGAATAATTACCCTGACCCGAAAAGGTTCTGGATGTTCGATCCTCTTGTTGGCGTCACGAACAGGGAAACACAAGATCCGTACAGAGACTTCCACGAGGCGGAGACGGCTTTGCGCATATACCGCGACGTGGCCGGATTCGATACCTCGCTTTATTACTATCGTGGGTTCTCACGACAACCATCGATGATGCCGGACAGCCCCGTGGCACCGACCAAGCTCACGTTGTTCTACCCGGAGCTTTTAGTATATGGCGCGAGCGTTCAGGGCAGGGCATTGGACGGCGTCCTGAGTTTTGAAACAGGCTACTACGCTTCGCGTCAGGACCGGCAAGGCACGGACCCGCTGATACCCAACACACAAATGCGGTATTTGATCGGTTATCAAAGACAGTTCTGGGAGGATTTTACCGTCGGGCTTCAGTATTACGGTGAATACATGCAGGATTATTCAGCCTACGCTCAATACCTGCCCACCGGTTTCCCGCAGGAGAAACGGCTTCACCATCTGGCCACGGTCCGGCTTACGCAGTTTTTGATGCATCAAACGATGAGACTTTCTTTCTTTGCATTTTACGGATTGTCAGATGGTGATTACATGCTTAACCCGGAAGCGAAATACAACCTTACGGACTCCATCTGGATTGCAGTGGGAGGAAATGTTTTCGGCGGCGGTAAGCCGTGGAGCCAGTTCGGACAATTCGCAAAGGATGACAACGTCTATTGTCAAATAAGATATGAATTCTAAGACGGCCTCTAAAAGCTAAAAGAGAAGGAGGCATGGAATTATCTTTACGCATCGTACTCGTCTCACGACAGCCTGCTTCTCGTTCTCAAAAACCTCGAAGAACAGGGATAGCCCCGCTCAGCAGCAACACCGATAAGCCTAATGCAAAATTCACCTTAACCAGGTTAATGGATAATTTTTGCAGCGCTGTTTTTTCAGTCTGGGTTGCTGTTCGCATAATCTTGGGAGCTAAGACCAGGCCCCTGTAGAAATGAATCGCGGTCATGCTGAAAAACAAAACCAACTTCAGGATAAACACCA
>Ga0209323_10003427_pt1 | contig 10541 bp, 11 predicted proteins | sample Rifsed19ft2_FD_184014 | JGI IMG/M metagenome (GOLD analysis project Ga0209323, IMG submission 184014) | Soil microbial communities from Rifle, Colorado, USA - sediment 19ft 2 (version 2) | ecosystem: Environmental > Terrestrial > Deep subsurface > Rock core/Sediment | place: Rifle, Colorado...
TACAATATAATCGAGGCAGCCACCGGCGAGGAGGCATTAAACCTCTTAAAAAATCAAAAACCGGATATTATCCTTATGGACATCCAGCTTCCGGGCATCGACGGACTTACCCTGATAAAGCAAATCAAAGCAAGCGTGATTACTAAGGACATCCCCATCATCGCAGTGACCGCTTATGCCATGAAGGGAGATGAGCAAAAAATCCTGGACACCGGTTGCAATGCCTACGTCAGCAAACCCATCAATACCCAGGAACTGCCACTCATCGTAGAGAAATATATTAAAAAAACATGAACAAGGCAAAAATATTAGTAGCAGACGATATCAAACAAAATGTGAAATTACTCCGGGTTATCCTGACCGCGTCTGGATTTGATGTGGTCGAGGCTTACGACGGTGAAGAGGCGCTGGAAAAGGCAAAATCAGAAAATCCCGACTTAATATTATTGGACATTATGATGCCCAAACTCACAGGATATGAGGTGTGTCAGAAACTGCGGGCAAATGGAACGACAAAAAGCATACCGATCGTAATGATTACCGCACTGCATGAGATGGATGATCGGATCAAGGGCATTGATGCAGGCGCTGACGATTTTATCAGTAAACCCTTCAATAAAACCGAACTCCTTGCCAGGGTAAAAGCACTGCTGCGTATGAGACAAATACCTGCAAAAGAGGAAGAAACAAATGTCCTCGAATCGATCTTATCCGGGCTAGAAGAAGGCGTGGTTGTTACCGATGGGCAATGGAAAATTACGCATATAAACCAAACAGCAAAAGAACTCCTGGATATTCATGAAACGGATACCGCAACCATAGACCTCCAGACTCATCTGTCCCGCTTGAACTTATCTATACCTGTGGATACCCTCCTGACTACCCGTGAGAAAACAACTGATTTTCAAATATTACAGGCAAACACTCAGACTCCTGTATCCATCAACACCAGAATGGCAAAGTTATTTGATGACCATGGAACCGTGGTTAGTATTACCTTGGTACTGAGGAAGGAGGGGAAGAACGAATCAAAATCATTTTGCTAGAAATTTTCACAGAAATGAAATTCTATTAGAAGTTAAGAATCTTAAGGCTCAGCCAGAATGATTATATCCGTATTGCGTCTATAACGACGAATTGGTATTGTATTCACGATGCGTAAATGAATGAGTTAGATAAAATGGCGTGCCACTAAGAGCGTCCGCCCTCCGTGGCGGACTTGTGAAAATTGCTTGATCGTATAAGGGATTTTCATTTTATTTATGCGGGTTTTAGTACACTTTTGAGAAAGGCGAGCATGCTTTCTGTAAAAGCGCCTCACGAGAAGGGTGAGGCCGAGGGGAGCGGTCTCTGCGGCATTTGGGAGGATGAGCGTTCAGAGGCAGAGATAATTAAGAATATCCGTACCAACGCAACCCTTGCAACAAACAATGAAAAGCACTTCGAGAGAATCAAGGGATTGAAAGTACAAAACTGGGTATGGAAGTAATTCTGAGTGACTGCGCCTATTTAGAAAACAGCTATGATGCCTTTGGAGTACATATAAGGAATGGAGGGTTTGGGGATTATTGGAGTAGAATAAAGGTTAGAAATTTTTATAGGAAGGGAATGAAGTGGAAGGATTACATGAGCAGTTTATTATAGATAAATCAGGTAAAAAAAGGGCTGTTATTTTACCCATTGAAGATTATGAGGAACTTCTTGAGGACATTCGTGACCTGGCAGTAATTGCAGAGCGGAAGGATGAGACTACTACCAGTTTCGATGAGATAAAAAAGAGGTTGAAAGCAGATGGGCTCATTTGAGATAGACTGGAAAGGCTCTTCATATCATGACCTGAAAAATATTGACCGTCAATATATTCCCAGAATAGTCAATGCAATTGAATCCCTCGCTAACGATCCATTTCCTGTCAAGTCGAAAAAACTTGTGGATTCGGAATCGAGCTACCGTTTACGTGTTGGAGATTACAGGATTATATACCAGGTAGATTCAGAAAAAAAAGTGGACTTGAGGACGCCTGAAGATTTAAGCCGCTATTTCCGCAAGGAGGTAGTCGAGTCGGCAGAGGTGCAATATGTGCAGTAAAGAAGATATTGTCTGGCAGACGGTTACTGAAGACCTTCCCTCTCTCATAACTGAATTTGAAAAAACACCTTCCCTTAAGAAGAAACCATGAAGCAAATAGATAAGCTCATCATCAATTCCCCTTACGAAGAACCAAAGCAGTATTGGGAATACATACGGGATACACGGGAATTTGTCTTACAGGAAGGCCGCAGACCAGCCGGGTATATTGTGGCTTCCGTAACAATGGTAGGGGCAAGGTCTTTGCTCGTAGCACAAGTTTGCGCAAATGATACATCAAGAGGCAACGCAAGTAAACCCATATTTATTACCAATACAAATCGTGTCCTGTTTCATGATAAAAAAACCAACTTCGATAGCAAGATTAAAGACCCCATCCGTTCATATATCTGACCAGCCTATTTGACCGATTTTATAATCTGGTAACCTCTCCTGTTGATAAGTTCTGCATTGCCAAACAGGGTATTCATAAATTTATGATGCCACGCCGCTGTCTTTGCTACAACAAAAGCCCTTCCACCTGGTTTCAACGCCTTATACGCACTACTAATAAAGAGTTCTGGAATTTTGTAATGAGAAAAATAGGGCGGGTTGCCTGTAAAAAGGGTGAATCCGCATTCTTCCTCTATACCTGTATCACTCATCATTACTTCATAGCGTTCCAGGCCGTTGAGCTGGCAATTTTTTTCCGTTATAGAGACGGCACGTGAGTTTGAATCTACAAAGCAGATTCTGCTTACGTCCTGGTTTACCCCAATCGATATCCCAATGGCCCCACATCCACAACCCATATCCAGTACCGCATCGCCTTTTTGAGATTCCCCACCTGCGACTTCCGCCAGGGCAAGCGCACCCTGATCTACTTCCCGATGGGAAAAGACGCCGGGAATAGTAAGGAGGCGAATAGGTTTTTTCCCAAAAACGGTCATGACAAACTCTGCCTGAAAGTCCCGTATCCTTTTCAGTTTTTCCTTCTTTTTCGCCGCTATGCAACAGCCTGTTTTGCTCTGGGAATACAGGGAAAACCCCCCAAAGAGTTTTTCAACCTGATTGCGAACCCATAAATCATTCCCTTCTATGGAAAAAAAGCATTTCCCACCCATGTGCAGCGCCTGGTGGATTTGTTGCATTAAATCCAGCGTTAATTCTCTTGTGGCGCCGCCTTTTGACAATTGGAGAAAAATTACATCAAAAATATCTTTCTGCTCCACATAGGGCTTACAGCAAACTGTCACAGACGAAATCTCGTTTTTTAACAAGTTCTTCTTAATTTTGCCGGCATAATACAAGTCCATGCAATGAATAGTAATCTCCGCTTCGGGGTATAAGCCCCTCGCAATAACACCAGAAACTCCTGTCCGGTTTTCCAGGAAAAGAATCCTTTTGGGATTGGCAAGTCCTCTAATAGCTTCAATAATTTGTATCTCGGTAATATTCAGGCCGGAACGGGAGACGACCGTATACTTCTTATCCAGAAAGGATTCTTCCTTTACGGCAATATTATTTTCCTGATCTGTGATGCAAATAAGCACATTGGTTCTCCCTCATTTATCGTCGCAAAAAATAAAATGGCAATGACACAAGAATAGCAATAACAGTTGCCGTTATTACCTTCAGTTCTACATGACATATCAGCCAGCCACAAATCACCAACGCCAGAATGGGAATACAATACCCACCGGGTATCCGGTAATTCCGCTCCAACTCAGGCCTGTATCTTCTCAGTACAATAACGGCCAGGCAGGTAGGAATATACTGGAGTATACTTACCATAACACTGGCTGCAACCAGATATTTGAAACTGCCTGTCAAGCTTAATAAAAGCGTTAAGGCCGTGTTAACTATAATAGCCAGATATGGCGTATGATACGCAGGATGTATTTTGGAAAATATTTTAGGGAAGAATCCATCGGATGAAAGGACATAGAGACTGCGTGGGCTTGTCAGGGCAATGCCTGCATTAACGCCGCCAATAGAGAGCAATGCCCCTGCACCAATAATCACGCCGCCCGCCGTCCCCATAAAATATCGTGCCGCATCAGCAAGCGGTTTATCAGACGCAGCAAGACCGGGAAACGTCCCTGTCGCGACAATCTGAATAACGATATATAAACCGGTTGCAAGCAGCAGCACAAAGAACAGTACGCGCGGAATGTCCCTTTGCGGATGCCGCATCTCTTCAGCAGGCACCACGACAAATTCGAATCCTGTATAGGCATACAGCGCCATAATGGCCGCTGCATTAAAATTTCCACCATCGTGAAACGGAACTAAATTTTGCTTCTTGATAAAAAAGAATCCCACACCAATGAAAATAAGCAAAGACAGGAGTTTGCCTATGGTAAAAAAATTGATCGTCCTTGCCCCCGGTTTAACACCAAAAAAATTGATGGCGCTCAACCCTACTATCAGAATCGTAATAATTGTCTTGCTTAGCCATCCATTTTCTGTCGGTAAAAAATAGTCTAAATAAAGCCCAAAACCGCTAGCGACCGAGGCCCAACCAATGATGGACGAAAGCCACATCATCCAGCCCACCAAAAACCCCGCAAACGGCCCGAATGCCTCCCTGGCATACAGATATGCGCCGCCTGTCTTGTTGTACATTCCCCCCATCTCTGCAAAGCACAGGGAAATGATGAAACAAAGGACTCCGCACATAGGGAATAGCCACAGCGCCGCAGCGCCGGCTAAACTGCATAGTTGCCCCGGCAATAAAAAAATACCCGCGCCAACCACGCTATTAATCCCCAGGCAAATCACATCAAAAAAACCCATCGCACGGGTGAGGCCCTGATTCTGCGTATGAGATTGTTTTGTCTGCTGGTCCATAATTTCAGATTGACGAATGGCCATTACACTATATAATAAATCCTACTAAACATAATCTATAAAACATCTTCATAAAAGAAAAGGATTTTTATGCCATATTTTAAAAGATACACTTCTTTCGTGGTCTCCAGCGTATTGCTTTTCTCATGCTATAATATTGGGTGCGGGAAGAAAGAATCCGGCACACAATCCACAATTCAACATGGCGCTTCCATAAAGCTTGAAGGCGATGCCCCCTCAATTCATAAAAAATCAATGGCAGACGAAGAGATAGAAAAAAACAAAAAACTGCTGGAATCCAATCCAAACGATGCAAAAATCCATTATAGTTTAGGTCTACTCTACGACGAAAAGGGCATGTTCGATGAATCCCTGGCTGCTTACAAAAAGGCATCAGAGCTTAACCCTTCGATGATAGAGTCGCTCGTGGGGCAGGGTACGGTCCTCAACAAAAGAGGGAAATCCGACGAGGCCGTTTCTGTTTTCAAAAAAGCTATTGAAATCAACCCCCATTATGCAGATGCATACGAAGGACTGGGGCTTGTATACATCCACAAGAAACAGGAAGAAGATGCAACCACGGCATTCAGGAAAGCGCTTGAAATAAATCCAGGTCTTGTAAATTCGCGATACAACCTGGGCATCCTCTATGCAAAAAAGACACAATTCAACGAGGCTATTGCAGAATGGACAAAAGGCCTGGAAATTAACCCACAAAAGACAGAGATTTATTATAATCTGGGCATCGCCTATACAAAAATCAATAAATTCGACGACGCTATTTCCGTTTGGCAAAAGGCATTAACGGTGCGCCCAGACATAGCAACCTTTCATTACAATATTGGACTGGCATATAAAGAAAAGGGAGACCTTGATAATGCAGAGGTATCTCTCAAGAATGCACTTGAGGTTGACCCTGAATTTGTTGATGTACACAAGGTACTGGAAGAAGTATATCGTTCCAAGGGAATGCTTGGCGACGCAGACCGAGAGGCTGAAATCTATAAAAGCAAGTCCAGTCCACACCATTGAGATTTTTGGCCTGCCAGCCAGAGACGTCAATAAGAGGAGAAGGTCATGGGGCTAATTAACACAAAATTAATACTCAAAAATCCGCGAAGGCCCGAATTAAAACCAGTAGAGGTTGATGCTTTGGCAGATAGCGGAGCCGTGCATTTGTGTATCCCCGCACATGTACAAATCCAACTCGATCTGGAAAAAATTGACACAAAGGAAGTAACGCTGGCAGATGGAAGCAAGAAACTTGTGCCTTACGTTGGTCCGGTCGAAATCCGTTTTAAGAATCGGGTTGGGTTTGCCGGTGCCCTGGTAATGGGAGACCAGACGTTACTCGGCGCAATCCCCATGGAAGATATGGATCTGGTTGTCATTCCAAAAACCAGGATTATTGATGTGAATCCGGACAGCCCCAATGTTGCCACAACTATAGTTAAGTTATTCCGTTTAAGTCCCCCTTAGAAAAGAGGGATTCTGGAGGTTGTGTTTTTTCCCTGGGCTATTCCACAACCCCATCGCCCCCTTTTCTAAGGGGGATTCTCTATGCAATACATCGTATAACCTGCTTAAATAAAATTCATATACGATAATAAAAAACTCATGTTAGATAAACTCCTGCGGCTACAGCAGAAAGACTCAAAAAAGGTCATTGGCCTCATGTCGGGAACGTCGGTAGATGGGATAGACGCCTGCCTTGTGGAAATCTCTGGGAACGGCTTACACACAAAGATAAACATCCTCGCCTTCGAAACCTACTCTTATGACAAGCCTACACGCACAGCCATCCTCGACACCTGTAATCCTGAAACGGGCACGGTTGACAAGGTCTGCCAGCTAAACTTTCACCTCGGAAAGTTATTTGCAAATGCGGCTACCTCTATTACAAACAAGGCACATATTTCTATCAAAGATATCGACCTCATTGGCTCTCATGGACAAACTATCTATCATCTCCCCAATCAAACAACCATGGAAAAAACAGAAGTCAGAAGTCAGAAGCCAGAAGCTAGAGGTCAGAGGTCAGAGGTTAGAGAAAAAGAACCGTGGGATTTGCCACACATTCGGTCTACGCTTCAAATTGGTGAGCCTTCCGTCATTGCTCAGGAAACGGGCGTTACGACCGTGGCTGACTTCAGGCCAAGAGATCTGGCGGCAGGAGGGCAGGGGGCGCCACTCGTGCCTTATGTGGATTTCCTCCTCTTTAGAGACAAAGAAAGGGGGCGTGCCTTGCAAAATATTGGGGGAATTGCCAATGTCACCATACTGCCAAAGAACTGCGGCATCAATGACGTTATCGCCTTCGACACCGGCCCTGGCAATATGATAATTGACCGCATTACCGAGCTTGTCACAAACACTACGCAACACTTTGACGAAGGCGGCAAACTCGCAGAGAGGGGAAGGATTAATGACAACCTCCTTGCCTCACTTCTCATGCATCCTTATCTATCAAAACCACCGCCAAAGACCACAGGACGCGAGGAGTTTGGGATATCTTTTGCGGATAACCTATACAAAGATGCCACACATTCCGGAATCAAAGACCTGGATATTCTGGCAACGGTTACGGCCTTTACGGCTCATACCATTGCTGACGGCTATAAAAAATGGATTTTATCCAAACATCATCTGTCTGAGATAATAATTTCAGGGGGTGGAAGCTACAACAGTACCCTTATAAAATTTCTCAGACAATATCTTGAACCCACAATTCAGATACACACTATCGATATGCTTGGTATCTCACCCAACACCAAAGAAGCCCTTGCCTTTGCCATCCTTGCCAACGAGACAATTTCCGGCAACTCCAACAATATCCCCAGCGCCACTGGGGCAAGGGAGGCTGTTATTATGGGAAAGATTATCCCTGGTAGATTGTAAAACGGTCTTTTGTTTTCAGGCTATCACCCTTTAGAATGACTGTAATTTCCCCAGAAGTAAGCGCCCTATCTTTTGTTTGTAAAACTCTTAATTTCTTAACATTCTTACAGCGAGTACGAACCTGGTACGAAACACAAAACAGTATGATCTCGTATGTTGTGAATGGTAAATGTGTTATTTAATTCCTGGATATTTCCAGCGAAATATCCAGAGCCTTTGCTGAATGGGTAATGGTGCCAACAGAAATCCTGTCCACGCCCGTTTGGGCTACAAGATGCACATTCTCCAAGGTAATATTTCCTGATGCCTCCGTAAGTGGCTTGTATTTTCCTTTGGAAGGTTTCCAGTTTTTAACCATTTTTACAACCTCTTCGAGTTGTGCAATGTTCATATTATCAAATAAGATTATATCTACCCCTGCTTTAAGGGCGTCTTTGACCTCATCCAGTGTCCTTGTTTCTACCTCTACCAAAATACCCTTTTTTATTTTTTGTCGTAATGCAGATACAGCCTTTTCAATAATGCTAGTAGAGACAGGTTTCAAACCTGTCTCTACTTTTAGAATATCCAGGTGATTGTCTTTTATGAGTACCTGATCGTAAAGCCCCATTCTGTGATTAACACCGCCGCCCATCGCTACAGCATATTTTTCCAGATAACGCAAGCCGGGGACGGTCTTCCTTGTATCCATAATAGCAGTTTTTAAGGGTTTTATCCGTTCGACAAACTGTGCCGTTAGGGTTGCAATCCCGGAAAGTCTTTGCAGGAAATTCAAGGCGATCCGCTCACCCGAAAGCAAAGTCTTCGCACGACCCTTTATCGATGCGATGTTTTCTCCCTTCTTGATAAAAGTCCCATCCCTAACGTTTCGTTTTAAAGAAACACCTTTGTCCAGTTTTGAGAAAAAGTATTCAACAACGGGCAATCCTGCAATAACGCCGCCTTCCTTCGCAATAAATGACCCTTCTGCAATCAGGCTATCAGGAGTGAGACTTTCTGTAGTGATGTCTCCGTCTCCAATATCCTCCTGGATGGCCAGTTGAATAAGGGTGTCTATCTTTTCAGGTTCAAGTTTAAAGTTCATAATCCTTCCACATTCATAAAACTTTTAACAAGGAAATTTATATTAAAAGTATAGCTTATAACTTTTAATATGAGAAGATTTATTAAATATTTTTCGTAACAGTTTAGGTTTTTAAAAAACACCTGGAACGATAATAATTTGCCATGCAGGGTAGAGACAGGTTTGAAACCTGTCTCTACAATAAATGTCATTAGTTGACTTTTTATTGGTAAATTGGTATATATGTTGTATATTTTACCTGTACCTTACTCTGTATTCCCTCTTACAGGAGAACTAACTCATGTATGCCTCCTCATTAAGTTCCATTACAGCCGAGTATATCAAATCAATTACGAATAATGGCGTCTTTAGCCGCGGACTCTCCTATTTTAGAAGCGGCCGTGTCCTTAATTTAAAATATCGTGACGGGGAATTAACGGCAGCAGTTTCAGGCAGCGAACCATTTCCCTACGAAGTCTCCATTCTCGCCGATGAAGAAGAAATATATGATATGGATTGTACGTGCCTCTATGCATCAGACGGAGAAATATGCAAGCATATCGTTGCGACACTTTTGCAATGGATTGAAAATCGAAATAAGAAAACCGCCTATAAGCCATTATTGCCGAGAAAACCAAAATATTTTAATCCTTTACCCTTTATAATACCTAAATTCAAGGATATTGACGAACCTGATTCTTTTCCATTCTTTGACAACAATCCAACTCATATCTTAAGTGAAATTTTTTCTGCGTTTGGCGATTTCAATCTCAAGGTAGACCTGCTCAATGGCGGGCCGCAGCTCGAACTCAAGCTGGTCTCTGAACAGGGCGATGAATCGGTATTTCACATCTCCGCTACAAAAAGCCCTCGCATCTTCGAAAAATTAAAAGAAATGGATGACGCTCAGGTAGAATTATCGGAACGGGCAAAACACACGAAGCTTTATAAAACTCCCTTCGCTCCGCATCTCCATGCCGATATAAACGACCAGGGACACCTTGAATTATCCCCCGTCCTGAAACTGAATAGTACCAGCAAAAAAGGGCAATTCCTTCTTGTGGAAAAATTGCGTGATTGCAAGATCAATGATGAATGGGTATGGCTCAATAATTCCTATCGACCGGTAGCGCCGATTCCACCACAGTTTAAACCGTATTTTAACAATGAGAAGCCGCTCGTTTACAAAGAAAAGGATGCTATTAATTTTCTCAGGGAAGATTTCAACCAATTACTTGCCGAACCTTCCTTTCGTCCATCGGAACGATTAAAACTTGTAGAAGTCCACGACAATCCCGATGTTTCATATATGCAGGTAGAGGTTTGTGATAGCGATTGGTTGTGGCTTGACCCCGTATACAAAGTAGGAAAACATACCATAACACTACAGGAAATCCTGGCATGCATTGATAAAAACCATTGCATCAGAAAGGATATGGATTATATAGAAATCCCCAAAGATATCCTGGACATCTGGCAGCGCGGCAGTGGTATCATCGAGAATGGGCGGCTCAAGATGCCAAAACTGGGGTATCTGCGCACCAGGGCAGAATGCGGCAAGCATGTTAAAGTAAACGCATGCAATGAAACGCGGAAATTCCTGATGAACTTTGACCGCATTACACCCCCGCAGCCAGCACCACTGGTTAATTCATACAAG
>Ga0209323_10003428_pt1 | contig 10540 bp, 9 predicted proteins | sample Rifsed19ft2_FD_184014 | JGI IMG/M metagenome (GOLD analysis project Ga0209323, IMG submission 184014) | Soil microbial communities from Rifle, Colorado, USA - sediment 19ft 2 (version 2) | ecosystem: Environmental > Terrestrial > Deep subsurface > Rock core/Sediment | place: Rifle, Colorado...
GCGAGTGGTGACCGCCGCCGGCGCGGGTAGCCTGGGGCACGGAGGCGTCCGAGCGCCCGGTGGGCTCCCCGGTCTTCAAAACCGGTGGTGGATCGCACTGCGATCCGCGGGGTTCGACTCCTCGCGCCTCCGCGTGACCAGATGCCAGGGCCAGACATCCGGCATCCGGCATCCGGCATCTGGAATCTGGCATCTGGAATCTGGCATCCGGCATCTGTCCTGCTTTCATCACTCACATGACCGATCGCCACGTCGGACGGGTCCGGCGACGCCTGACCGCTTCGGTGACCGACGTCACCGTTGCCCGGCAACGCGCCCTGCTGGTCTCGCTGCTCACGGCGCATCGGGACTCCGAAGAGGTGGAGGCCTCTCTCGACGAGATGGAGCGACTCGTCGACACCGCCGGTTCCGACGCGGTGGAGCGAGCGGTGCAGCGCCGCACCACCCCCGACCCGGCCACCTACATCGGCAAGGGCAAGGCGGCCGAGCTGGCGGGGATCGGAAGGGCACTCGACATCGATCTCGTCGTCGTCGACGGCGAGTTGAGCCCGGTGCAGCAGCGCAATCTCCAGAAGATCCTCCAGGTGGACGTCGTCGACCGGGTGGCGCTCATCCTCGACATCTTCGCCCTCCACGCCACCAGTCGGGCGGGGCGAGCCCAGGTGGAGCTGGCGATGAACCGCTACCGGCTCCCCCGGCTGCGCGGGAAGGGCATCGAGATGAGCCGCCTCGGCGGTGGCATCGGCACCCGCGGACCCGGCGAGACCAAACTCGAGTCCGACCGACGCCGCGTGCTGAGCCGCATCTCCCAACTCGAGCGGGAGCTCAAGGATCTGGCGACGGTGCGGGCGACCCAGCGCAAGGCCCGTCGCCGTGCAGAGATCCCCTCCGCGGCGATCGTCGGTTACACCAACTCCGGCAAGTCGAGCCTGCTCAACGCGCTCACCGGCGCCGGGGTGCTCGTGGAGGATCGGCTGTTCTCGACGCTCGACGCCACGGTGCGGCGGCTGCGGTTGTCACCCGGGAAGGAGGCGCTGCTCTCCGACACGGTCGGGTTCGTGCGCGATCTGCCTCACGATCTGGTCGAGGCGTTCCGCTCCACCCTTGAAGAAGCCGTCGACACCGACCTGCTGCTCCACGTCGTCGATGCGTCGGCGGCCGACCCGGAACAGCAGATCGGGTCGGTGCGGGAGACGCTCGAAGAGATCGGGGCCCACGAACTGCCCGAGCTGCTCGTACTCAACAAGATCGACGTCGCGGATCCCGTCGCCCTGCAGCGGCTCCGCGCGCTCCACCCGGGAGCGGTGTCCGTGTCGGCGCAGACCGGCGCCGGGCTCGACGACCTCCTCGAACGAGTGGAGTCGATGCTCACCCTCCCCAGCGTGGATTTCGACATCCTGGTGCCGTTCGAGCGCGGCGACGTAGTGTCGCTGGTGCACCGGGTCGGCGAGGTCGTCTCCGAGTCGCACGAGCTCGGCGGGACTCGGATCAAGGGAAGGATGCCGCAGAAGCACGCCGCGGCGGTGACGGGGTTTGGGGCGGGGTAAGACTCAGCCCCCAGCGTGGGCGACGAACGTGAAAAAGTGCCCAGTCGTGTCTCCGTCGTGCGAGCGAATTTCACGAACTCTTCCTCCGCCGCATCCATCACCACATTCTCACCCCATAAGGGTGGCGAGATGGCCGGTCACACGACAGACGCGATCGGCACATCCGGTTCTGTCACACCGGGGTCGTACCTTGTCCGCATGGAGACGATGCGAACCGACGGTGCGCTCGGTGTCCGAGAGCATCCAGTTGACCGCTACCTGCGCCTGTGTCGGGAGATCACGATGCTGCAGGCGCAGGCGGCCCGTGAGCTCGCCCGGATCGACCGTGACGGCCTCTTTGCGGACGCCGGCTACCTGACCGCCACCTCCCTGGTGCGGGATCGGGCCGGAGTTTCCGCTGCCGAAGCGCAGCGTCGCGTCGCCGAGGCGCGTGGCCTGGTGGAGCATCCGCGTGTCGCCGACGCGTTCGCCTCTGCCGAGATCGATCGATCCCGGGTGGCGATGCTGCTTGCCGCCGCCAGCGTTTCACCGGAGTTGTTCCATCGCGACGAGCAGGTGCTGGTCGACACGGTTGGCGGTCTGTCGATGGGTGATGCCTTTCGTGCATTGCAGTACTGGAAGCAGGCGGCCGATGCGGAGGCTGCCGCCGTGGATGCGGAGCACCTCCACGGTCGGCGTCGCCTCCACGTCTCACGCACGCTGGGTGGGATGGTACGGATGGACGCTGAGTTGGATCCGGAGGGTGGCGAGATCGTGATCACCGCGCTGCGATCGCTGGTCGAACCCGCCAACCTCGATCCGTCCGACACCCGCTCCCACGCCCAGCGCCGCGCCGACGCGCTCGTAGACCTGTGTGCCGACCATCTGATCAACGGCAATACACCCATTGCGGGTAGTTTCCGTCCCCAGGTCACCCTCACCGTCGGCTCCCAGGTGCTCCAGGGCGATCCGGGTTCACCCTCGACTCTCGGAGAGGCGATCGTCACCCCCGAGACCGCACGGCGTGTGGCGTGTGACGCCCAGGTCACCCGGGTCGCCACCCACTCCGACGCGGTGTTGGATGTCGGACGAGCCACCCGGACGATCCCCGCAGCGATTCGCCGGGCGCTGATCGCTCGGGACGGCGGCTGCACCCATCCCGGGTGCAACCGCCCGCACCGATGGTGCGATGCCCACCACATCGTCCATTGGGCCGACGGCGGACCCACCAGTCTCGGCAACCTCCGACTCCTCTGCCGCCGGCATCACCGCATGGCTCACGAAGGGTTGCCCTCCCGGCGGGAATGAAGACGCGGCTAGCCCGGCAACGCCCGATCGACCACCTGCCCCGCAGACACTCCACCGGGAAGACTCCCGAACGCCAGACCCGGGTCTGCGATCCGCGTGGCTACGAACAGATCCGCCACCGCCGCCGGCGAGTACCGCAGCAGCAGTGACGCCTGGAGCAACACCGCGGCGCGCTCGACGAGACGCCGCGCCCCGGCGTCGTCGGCGTCGGAAAGCGTGTCGCGCCACCGGACGAGTGCCGCATCGAACCGGGGATCGGCCCCAGCGACGGTCTCGAGTTCGCCGAGGAACGCGACGACCGCCTCCGGATTGCGGGCGACGACGCGCAGCACGTCGAGCGAGATGACGTTGCCCGATCCCTCCCAGATCGAGTTGAGCGGGCTCTGTCGGAACAGGCGAGGCATTCCCGAATCCTCGACGTAGCCCGAACCGCCCAGGCATTCCAGCGCCTCGGCGGCGTGCCCCGGACTGCGCTTGGTGAGCCAGTACTTGACGATGGGCGTGGCCAGTCGTGCGAAGTCGAACTCACCCCGGTCGTACGCCCCGGCGAGACGCATCGCGGCGAGGGTGGCGGCCTCCGACTCGACGGCGAGATCGGCGAGCACACTGCGCATCAGCGGCTGCTCCACCAGGGTCTTCCCGAAGGCCTGGCGATGTCGGGAGTGGTGAACGGCCTCGACGAGTCCGTGACGCATCTGCGCGGCGGCACCGAGGGCACAATCGAGCCGGGTGCGGTTGACCATCTCGATGATCGTGGAGACCCCTCTCCCCTCATCCCCGAGGCGATAGGCAAGGGCTTCGTCGAGTTCGATCTCGGAGGAGGCGTTGGACCGGTCCCCCATCTTGTCCTTGAGGCGCATGATCAGGATGGCGTTGCGGGTGCCGTCGGGTCGGTAACGCGGCATCAGAAAACAGGTGAGTCCCTCCGGTGCCTGACCGAGCACGAGGAAGACATCGGACATCGGCGCCGAGCAGAACCATTTGTGGCCGACCAGCGAGTACTCGTTCCCGCCGAGAGGGCGGGCCAGCGTCGAGTTGGTTCTGACGTCCGATCCCCCCTGCTTCTCGGTCATCGCCATGCCGGCGGTGAGGCCGCGCTTCTCACTCGCGGGGAGGTCGCGCTCGTCGTAGTCGCGGGAGGTGAGCCGGGGCTCCCAAAGTGCCGCCACCTCCGGTGTGGCCCGGAGCGCCGGCATGACCGCGTACGACATCGAGAGCGGGCACATGTGGCCGTAGTCGACCGGGCTCCACACGATCGTCTTGGCGCAGCGCAGGACGTGGGCCCCGGGGCGACCGTCGGCCCAGGCGGCGCCGTGGAGACCACGGGAGATGGCCGCCGTCATGAGGTGGTGGTACGCCGGGTGGTACTCCACCCGATCGATTCGGTTGCCATAGCGATCGTGGGTGTGCAGGACGGGCCGATTCGCCTCGGCGACCCGTCCCCAATCTCGTGCAGTCTCGGACCACACGAACCCACCCGCCTCGACCAGTTCGGCCACTCCCCAGCCGGCACCCTCCCGGACGACTGCGTCGGCCAGTGCCCGATCGGCGAGATATCCGTTCAGTCCGTGGATCGGGGGCGGCTGATTGATGACTTCGTGAGTCGACCGCACGTCGCACTCCCTACTGCTTGCCGGCTCGCTCCAGGATCGGGTCGAAGTAGCGGGCCAGTTCGGCCTTGAGCTGATCGACCGACTCGATCACGTACAGATCCTGATGCTGTTCGTACAGCACCTTGTCGTGCCCGATCACGTTCTCGATGCTGAAGTCGTGGTAGTTCATCCGGCCTTCGGCGGCGTTGATGAACTCTTCACCACCGGACATGAGACCGGTGCCGAACACCTTCATCCTCCCATCCTCCCGGATCATCCCGAACTCGGTCGAGTACCAGGCGAGGCGCTTGATGTTCTCCTTCTCCGCATCCGAGGCGGCGGCGAGGTAGGTCGGGGCGAACATCTCCTGGAGCTCGGCGTAACGGCGCAGCATGAAGAACGGGAGGTGGCCGAAGATGTCGTGGAACATGTCCGGCTCCGGAGTCCAGTCGAGTTCCTCCCACGAGCGCATGTAGTTCGTGATCAGGAACTCGCGCCGGTCGAAGTAGCGGTACCACTCGTCGGAGTCGGTGTAGCGAACGTCGGTGCGGACGATGGTCCAGCCGCTCGCCGGGGTGATCTTCTCGTTCAACTGGTCGAGACTGGGGATGCCCTCCGCTGGGAGTTGGAGCAGCGCGAACCCCTCGAGGTACAGGGCGGAGGCGTGCTCTTGCACCCGGGGAACCTGGCGGCGATACAACTCGGCCCAGGTCTTGTGCTGCTCGGGCGAAAACTCGATGTCCTCCATGCGCATCCTCCATCGCTGGCCGACCCCGGAAATGTAACCGCCAAGCCCCGATTAGTTCCTCTCGGGGTGCTGACCGCCGAACGGCTTGCGCAACTCGTAGCTGGTAGCGGTCACCCGGTAGCCGAGGCTCTCATAGAGCGGGAATGCCCCGTTGGGATTGGTGGTGTGCACCCCGAGGGCGACGTGCTCCATGCCCATCTCCCTGAACATACGCATGCTCTCGGTGATCAGGGCCTTGGCGACGCCGCGGTTGCGCCACTCCCGCTGTACGGAGATGCTCTCGGTCCAGCCCCAATTGCGGCCGAAGGTGGCGTTTTCCACCGGGTTGACGTAGTTGAGCACCTGCCCGGCGATGACAGCCCCGGCGAAGGCGACTTTCCAGAGCGCCGGATCGGCGTTCTCGTGCTTCGTCCACCGCTCGTAGTCGGTCTCGGTCTGCAGGGCGTATCCGTGGTGGTCGCGGAAGGCCCGGTCGTCCGCCTCCCAGATGGCGCGCCCCTCGGCCCGGGTCACCGGCCGGATCTCGAGGCCGTCGGGAAGCGGGCGGTCGGGGATCGGATCCGACAGCGGCCGGGTCATCTCGGCGTATTGCTGGGTCCGCTGGTAGCCGGCGACGGCAAGGATCCGCTCGCGCTCCTCCTCTCCCTCGTCGACATAGGCCGTGAGGAACTGCCTTCCGGCGTGAGGGTGTTCTGCGGCGATCTCGGCGAGGCGCTCTTCTGCCCAGCCGAGCATCCGCTCCGCAACCCCGGACCCACGGGCCTCGGGGAGCAACCAGAACACCGCCACCAGCACCCGATCCGAGGTGGCCTCCTCCACCCACCAGGTGACCCGGGCGTACCCGACGATGCCCCGATCGATCTCGGCGATCAGCAGGTCACGATCGAGATCACAGTTGGTCAGGTGGCGGTACTGGTTGGTGAACTCCTCGAGCGTGTCGATACCGGACACGCCGTCCGCCATGCGGGCGCCGTTGTACGCGGCCACCAGGCCGGGAAAGTCGATCTCACCGCGGTACTCGCGGAATCGAACGCCGGCAACGGGATCGGGAAGACGGAACACGGCCCTCAGCGTATCGCCGCCAGTGCCGCCAGCACCCCGGGGTGCATGGCGCCGTTGCTGACGACGAGACCGCGATTGTGTTCCAGGACGTCGCCCGTGGTGAAGTCGAGCGGAAGGCCGTCGAGGTCGGAGATCGTGCCTCCGGCCCCGGCCACGATGGCGGCGCCGGCGGCGTGATCCCACACATGCTCGCGCCAGTCCCGCCGATTGCGGGGCCGGATGTAGACGTCGGCCATTCCGGCGGCGACGGCGGCGTATTTCGCCTGGCTGTCGATGCGGACCCAGCCTCCGCCGATGCCCACCTGCTCGGCGATGCGCTGCAGCAACCCGGGGTCGCCGTGGGCCGACTCGACACTGCCGAGCATGCGGGCCCGCGCCGGGTCGGAGACCGCCGACACGGAGATCGGGCGCACCTTGCCGCCACCGAGCGACTCGACGAACGCCCCGATACCGGGACCACCCCACACCAGCACGCCCTGCATCCCCGACAACTCGAGACGCGGGCAGCCCAGCACCCCCACCACAGGGATACCGTCCACGATGAGGCCCGCGGCCACCGCAAACTGCTCCCCGCGCAGGAAGCCCTTCGTCCCGTCGATGGGATCGATTGCCCAGACTCGATCGCCGAGGCCGCCCCGATGGTCGATCCACCCGAGCACCGCGGCGCTTTCCACCGGCTCGGCAACGGCAGCAGCCACGGCGGCGGCGACACCGGCAACCGCTGCCTCACCGGCGGCGACCAGATCGGCGGAACCTTCCTCGGCACGGACGCCGTCGCCGGGAAACTCGGCGCCGATCGCACGCAGCAACACCGCCTGCGACCCGAAGTCGGCGACCGTCGCCGGCTCGCGTTCCCGCTTCTCGATACGGTCGAGTCCGGCGGCTGCCACAGCCAGGCATAGCCGCGAGGCGGTGCGCACCGCGCTGCGGGCGAGATCGATCTCGGCCGAGAAACGAGCACTCATGCCATGACGATGTTCGCAGGAACCTGGACGGGCGGCGCTGCGACGACCCCCGTCACCGGGGGTTCCGCCGCGGGTAGGTTGCGACCCATGCGCTACCTGGATGCCGCCACCACACGTGCCTGCCTCGGCATGAGCGATGCGATCACGGCGATGGAGCGCGCCTTCGGGGACGACCGCGAAGTCCCGGTACGCAGCCTGCTCGGACCGTCGCTCTTCATGCCGGGAAGGGTCGGGGCCGACACCGGAGTGAAAGTGGTGTCGACGGTCCCGGGAAAGCCGTTCGGGATCGTGGCGGTGTTCGACGGCAACGGCGCCTGCCGCGGGCTCGTCGACGGCCCCACCCTCACCGCGATCCGCACCGCCGCCGGAGCGGGGTTGGCGACCCGGCTCCTCGCCCGTCCCGATTCCCGCACCCTGGCGATGCTCGGCGCCGGGGCGATGGCCTACGACCAGGTGGTGGCGGTGAAGGAAGTCCGGCCGATCCTCGACGTCCTCGTGTGGAGCCGCGACCCGGAGCATGCCGCCCTCCTTGCCGACCGCGTCGGAGGTCAGGTGGCGGCGGATCCGTCAGAGGCGGTCGCCGCCGCGGACGTGGTGTCGACGGCCACCCCGGCGCGACGGCCCCTCTTCGCTCCGGGGGCGGTGCGTCCCGGCACCCACATCAACGCGGTGGGCGCCTTCACCCCCGAGATGTGCGAGATCGCGCCCGAAGTGGTGCGCCTCGCCCGGGTGTTCGTGGACGACGTCGCCGCCGCCGCCGCCGAAGCCGGAGACCTGCTGCAGGCCGATCGCACCCCCGACGGCACGGTGGGGGACCTCATGGCGGGACGGGTGGCCGGACGAACCGGCGTCGACCAGATCACCTTTTTCAAGTCGGTGGGTATCGCCTCTCAGGACGTCGCCGCCGGCGTGGCTGCGCTGGTCGAGGCGGAGCGCCTGGGCCGCGGGGTCGTGATCCATTGACGCCGGCGTAACCTGTTCTCCATGCCCACCCTCTTCACCCGGATCATGAACGGCGAGATCCCATCACACCGCGTTTACGAGGACGAGCTCACCTACGCCTTCCTCGACATCAACCCGCGCAGCGTTGGACACACGCTCGTGGTTCCCAAGCGGCAGGTCGACTACCTCTTCGACCTCCCCGAGGAGGACTACGCAGCCCTGTGGGCGACCTGTGCCGTGGTGGCCACAGCGCTGAAGGCGGCCACCGGCTGTCGGCGCGTGGTCGTGCTCGCCGTCGGATACGAGATCCCCCACGCTCACGTGCACCTCATCCCGACCGACGCCCTCGGCGACGTGCCCTTTCCGCCCGTGGACGCCGCCGCCGCCGGACACCTCGCCGAGACGGCCGAACGGGTCCGCTCCGCCATCGGGTGAGGCCCGGACGCGCCGCCACTACATTGCCCCTGCACAAGGAGACAACATGGCCGGTGACGCCAAGAAGAGCGAGCCCGCCGCCGCTGTGACCGATCCGTTCGCGGCGAAGGGGGGGATCGAGAACTTTGCCCGGACGATCCTCGAGGCCAACCAGCGCGACTTCCTGAGGGCAGCCCGCGGTCAGCGCTTCGCCTTCGCCACCATGAAATGGCTCTTTCTCGTCGTGTTCCTCATCGCCCTCGGAGCGATGATCTCCGCCATCCGCATCGCCTCGAACCCGCCCGAGACCGGGTACGACTGGGCCCATGCCGGGGTAGTGGCCGCGGTGGCGGCGATGGCGATCATCCTCTTCGCGCTGCTCCTCTACATGCGCCCGATGGCAACCCTGGAGCGCAACAGTGTCGTGCAGTCGTTTCTGACGGTGGTCGTGAACTCGTACTGGACGCGGCTCCTCTACCTGAAGGGGGCGGCCGACGTCGACGTCCATCTCGAGGATGCCACCGCCTACACCGTCGAACACCTCGGGGCGCTGCTCGACCGCCAGATCCTCGGTGCCTCGAAGTTCATGGACCTGGTCCGTCGCTCCCAGGACGAGGCCGGCCACGATCCGGGCGCCTACTCGTCACCACTCTGAGCACCAGGCACCAGGCACCAGGCGCCGGCCAGAGCCGCTCCGGCCGGAATCTGGCGGTGCTCCTGATACCTTGCGGTGATGGTCGATGCCCCGCCCACCTACCGTGCGGTCCGGAGCCGCCGCGTGTTGGTCGGCAACCTGATGCGCCCGAAGGCGGTCGTCTTCTCCGGGGGCCGCATCGCCGGTGTGGTCGATCACGGAGACGCTCCGCCGGGAACGACCGACTTCGGCGACCTCGTGGTGATGCCGGCGCTGGTCGACACCCACGTCCACGTCAACGACCCGGGACGATCTCATTGGGAGGGGTTCGCCACAGCCACCGCGGCGGCGCGCGCCGGAGGGGTGGCGGCGATCGTGGACATGCCGCTCAACTCGATCCCGCCCACGACCACGGTGACCGCGCTGGAAGCCAAGCGCCGCGCCGCCCGGTCGGCCGGCCTCTTCGCCGACGTCGGATTCTGGGGAGGGATCGTCCCCGGCAACCTCGCCGAGGTCGCCGGCCTCGCCGCTGCCGGAGTTCGGGGGTTCAAGTGCTTCCTCGTCCCATCGGGAGTCGACGAGTTCGGCTGTATCGGCCTCGACGATCTCGATGCCGCCCTCGGCGCTGCGGCTGCGGTGGGGCTCCCCCTCCTCGTGCACGCCGAGTCACCGTCGGTGATCGCCGCCGCGCCCGCCCCCGGGGCCGGCTACTCCTCCTATCTGGCGAGCCGCCCGCCCGAGGCCGAGGTCGAAGCGATCGCCGCGGTGATCGCGGCGGCCCGACGCACCGGTGGCCGGGCCCACATCCTCCATCTCTCCGCGGCCGACGCCGTGCCGCTCATCGCCGCAGCCAGGACGGACGGGGCCCGGATCAGCGCCGAGACCTGCCCGCACTACCTGACCATCTCCGCCGAGCAGATCGGCGACGACGATCTCGCCTATAAGTGCGCTCCCCCGATCCGCGACGCCGCCAACCGGGAGCGCCTGTGGGAAGGCCTCGCCGCCGGCACCATCGACATGGTGGTCAGCGACCACTCCCCCTGCCCCGGCGATCTGAAGCAGGGCGGGTTTCACGAGGCGTGGGGCGGGATCGCATCGCTCGAGTTGCGACTGCCCGTGGTATGGACCGAGGCGGCGCTCCGCGGCTTCGGCATCGCCGACATGGCCCAGTGGCTGTGCACGGCCCCGGCGGGTCTCGCCGGCCTGGAGACCGGACTGATCGAGCCGGGATTGCGCGCCGATCTCGTGGTGTGGGATCCCGATGCCGACTTCGTCGTCGACCCGGAAGCGTTGGCGCAGCGCCATCCGATCACCCCGTACGCCGGGCGCTCCTTGCGCGGACGGGTCGC
>Ga0209323_10003431_pt1 | contig 10538 bp, 6 predicted proteins | sample Rifsed19ft2_FD_184014 | JGI IMG/M metagenome (GOLD analysis project Ga0209323, IMG submission 184014) | Soil microbial communities from Rifle, Colorado, USA - sediment 19ft 2 (version 2) | ecosystem: Environmental > Terrestrial > Deep subsurface > Rock core/Sediment | place: Rifle, Colorado...
GCATTGCTGATTGATACAAAAAAAAGAATGAATCAATCTCTGGAAAGAACCCAGCATGAATTTAATACTATCAGAACAGGGAGAGCATCCGTATCGTTACTCGATAATATTTATATTGATTATTATGGCAGCAAGACTCTATTAAAACATATGTCCAATGTGAGCATACCTGAACCGAGAGTTATTCTGATTTCACCTTACGAACCAAAGTTTTTAAGAGAGATCGAAACTCAGATATCTAAATCTGATCTGGGTATTAATCCATCAAATGATGGGAAAGTTATCCGGCTTAATATACCTCCTTTAAATGAAGAAAGAAGAAGAGAATTGGTCAAATTAGTTAAGAAGATTGTAGAAGATGGGAGAATAGCCATCAGAAATATCAGAAGAGAGATAAATGACGAATTCAAAAAGCTGGAAAATGAAAGTAAAATAACCGAAGATGATCTGATAAATTCTCAGGAAGAAGTTCAGAAAATCACTGATGAATTTATAGAAAAGATTAATGATTCTTTAGCCCAGAAAGAAAAAGAAATTATGGAAGTGTAGGTAGGAAATATTTTGAGCTTATTTTCTTCTATTTTCTCTTCTATAAGAGTTCCGGCCGTAAAAGAACTAAAAAAAAATAATATTCCAGAACACGTGGCTATCATTATGGATGGAAACGGCAGATGGGCCGTAAAAAGAAAATTACCGCGGTCTGCCGGCCACAGAGCTGGCGTGGAAGCTCTAAGGAATATTATAACCATATGTATAGAATTGGGGATAAAATTCTTAACCGTATATTCATTTTCCAGTGAGAACTGGCAAAGACCAAAGGATGAGGTAAATTTTTTATTAAATCTTTTTTTGGAATCTTTAAAAGAAGAACTGGAAAATCTGGATAAAAACGGAGTAAGAGTAAAATTAATTGGTGATAGAAAAGAAATACCTTTCGAAATACTTAAGGCTTTTGAAAATGCAGAAAAAAAGACTGAAAATAATGATAAGCTATTTTTCAATATTGCTTTTAACTACGGTTCCAGACAGGAAATTATAGATGCAGTCAAAAGGATATATAAAGCAGCCAGCAGAAATGATATTGATATTGAGGAACTGGATGAGAAAAATTTTTCAGATTATTTATTTACTAGAGACTGTCCCGATCCTGATTTTTTAATCAGAACCAGTGGTGAATACAGAGTAAGTAATTTCCTGCTGTGGCAAATCGCATACTGCGAATTTTATTTTGTGAAAACGCTATGGCCGGACTTCAGAAAGAAAAACTTCTTAAAAGCTATTTATTATTATCAGCTGAGAAATAGAAGATTTGGCAGGTTGTGATTTCAGATGCAAGTTATAACTACCATTCTCCAGTATATTCTGGCAATAATCGGATTATCTCTGATAGTATTGGTCCATGAGTTCGGGCACTTTTTAATGGCCAAATTAAGCGGAATACATGTTGAGGAATTTTTTATTGGTTTTGGCCCGAAGCTTTTTAAATTTAAAGACAGAAAAGGCACTACTTATGGCATAAGCGCCATACCGGTTGGAGGTTATAATAAACTGCTGGGTATGGATAGAAATGAATCCGTACCTCCTCATTTGAAAGATAAAGCGTTTCAGAATAAGCCTTTTTATAAAAAATTACTGGTCTCGATTGGCGGCGTAGGTTTTAACATAATTTTTGCTGTGATACTCATAGGAATTTTTTTGAGTATGGGAGTACTGGTTCCTACTACAATAATCGATTACATTCAGCCTGAAACTCCGGCCGATACAGGTGGTTTTGAAGTAGGTGACAAAGTTATTGCCCTGAATGATCAAAAAATTGAGAGCTGGGATGATTTTTCTTCTCTGACAAAAAAATATCCTTCCGGGGAAGTAACCTATACTGTTGTCCGTGACGGAGAGGAAATAAAGCTCGTAGTAAAACTGGATAAGGTGGAAGGCCAGGGATATTTGGGAATAGGCCCTCAATATGTTAAAGAAAAATTAGGTTTTTTTGAAATTGTAAAAGAAAGCTTCAGGGTAACATGGGATATAAGTATTACTTATATAAAGTTATTTGGAATGCTGCTTTCGGGTAAAATACCTTTTAGTGAAGCCAGGCCGGTTTCACCGGTTGGAATAGTAAATATATTCCAGCAATCGGCATCTATGGGTACGCAGAATTTTATTTTTTTTATTGCACTGGTTTCTCTCTTAATGGGTTTCGGAAACTTGATTCCAATCTTTCCTCTGGATGGAGGTAATATCGTACTTATTATAGTAGAGACCATAAGGAAAAAACCTGTTCCCAGGAAAGTTATGGAGACACTTAATTTTATAGGAATATTCATTCTTGTTTCCATACTAATAATTGGTTTTGTTTTTGATATAATAAATCCTTTCGATATCAGAAATATGTAATAGTTGAATAAATAATTATTAAAAATGCAGATAATAAGAAAAAAAACAAGGGTCATGCAGGTAGGAAAATTAAAAATAGGGGGTGATAACCCTATTATCGTTCAGTCTATGACCAAAAGCAAACTGGAGAATCCTGACGGTATCAGAGCTGAAATAAAAGAACTGGTCGGAAGCGGCTGTGAACTTATAAGAATAGCAATACCTGAGAAGAAATCTGTAGATTATCTTAAAAAATTAATCAGTGAAGGAATTTTTACGGTTCCGGTGGTAGCAGATATTCAATTTGATTACCGGCTGGCTCTGGAATGTATGGATATCGGAGTTAACGGTATAAGGATAAATCCGGGTAATATAGGGGAGCACAGCCGGGTTTCGAAAATTATTGAAAAAGCTAAAAGAAAAAAAGTCGCAATAAGGATTGGCATCAATTCAGGTTCTATAGATAAAAAAATACTTAAAAAAAATAAGGGTAATGTGGTCAGCTCAATGGTTGAAAGCGCGTTAGAAAATGTTAGACTTTTAGAAAAATTGAAATTTTATAATTTCAAAATATCAGCGAAAGCATCATCGGTTTTGGATACTATAAATGTATATGAAGCAATATCGGATAAAGTTGATTATCCTCTGCATCTGGGTGTAACCGAGGCGGGACCTCCGTTCAGGGGTAGTATAAAGTCGTCGGTGGGCATTGGTATTTTGTTATCCAGAGGAATAGGAGACACTATAAGAGTTTCACTTACCGGAAAATCAACGGATGAGGTAAAAGCTGCATATATAATTCTTAATAGCTTGAATTTAAGAAAAGTTGGAGTGGATGTTATTTCCTGTCCTACCTGTGGAAGGGCAGCAGATGATTTTCAGCAAATTGTATATGAAATTGAAAAGCTAACCGCAGGCATTGGAAAGAATTTAAAGCTGGCTATAATGGGTTGTATTGTCAATGGTCCGGGAGAAGCAAAAGACTCAGATCTGGGAATAGCCTTCGGGAGAGAAAAAGCAGCTATCTTTTTAAAGGGTAAAGTAATAAAAAGAGTAGATAAAAAAATTGCGACAGAAGAGTTTAAAAAGAGCTTAAAAAGATTAATTTAAATAAATAAAAGGGAGCCTAAATTGAAATTTTCTCAATTTTTTATTCCAACTCTAAAGGAAGAACCGAGTGAAGCAGAGATATCAAGTCATTCCCTGGCATTGAGAGCCGGACTTATAAGAAAAATTGCATCCGGTATTTATTCTTTTCTACCGCTGGGACTCAAAGTATTAAGGAAGATTGAAGAGATAGTCAGACAGGAAATGAATAATGCCGGTGCTATTGAACTGTTTTTACCGGTTATGCAGCCGTCTGATTTATGGGAAAAAACGGGGAGGTGGAGAGAGTATGGTCCGGAAATGTTCAGGTTGAAGGATAGGAACAAGAGGGATTTTTGTCTGGGACCTACCCATGAGGAGTTAATAACCTATCTGGCATATTTAGATTTGAAATCATATAAAGATTTACCTCTTAATCTGTATCAAATCCAGGTTAAGTTTAGAGATGAAATAAGGCCAAGATATGGATTGCTCAGGGCCAGGGAATTTATCATGAAAGATGCTTATAGTTTTTGCAGGAACGATGATGATCTGGAGGTTATTTACAAAAAGATGCATAACGCATATTGCAGGATACTGGAAAGAATTGGTCTCCAGTACAAAGTGGTGGAGGCCGATACAGGTCTGATTGGCGGAAGCTCTTCCCATGAATTCATAATACTTGCTGAAAACGGTGAAGATAAATTGGTTTTTTGTCCGGAATGTGGGTATTCGGCAAATTTCGAGATGTCAGAGTCTGCACCCGAAACCGGCGGTGACAGCTGTATTAATTGCGGAAAAGAGCTCAAATTCGAAAAAGGAATTGAGATTGGACATATTTTCAAACTGGGCAGTAAATACAGTGACAGGCTGGATGCCAGGTTTCTGGATATAGATGGAAAACTAAAATCTTTAATTATGGGCTGTTACGGCATAGGGATTACCAGGATGCTGGCAGCGGCAATAGAACAACTGCATGACAGTAAAGGAATAATATGGCCTGTTTCTATAGCTCCATTTACTATCGATCTTATTGTTACCACTGGAAAAAATGAGCAGTTTTTAAAAGCAGGGGAACTGGTATATAAGACTTTAACCCGATTAAATGTGGAAGTTCTTTATGATGATAGAGATGTAAATGCAGGGATAAAATTCAAAGATTCGGATTTAATAGGAATACCTATTAGATTTATTCTGGGCAGGAAATTTCTGGATAGCAAGTTAATCGATGTTGAATACAGGAAAGATGGTAAGAAGATGGAGCTGCCCCTGGATTCGATTCCGGGATTTATAAAGAAATTAAATACTGCAAATAACCTTAAGTCACCCCAAAATGAATAATCAGGAAAGCAAAATCGAGGGAATTTTAGAAAAAATCGTTTTTAAAAATTCCGAGACCGGCTTTATGGTTGGAAAAGTAAGACTTAATGATAATAATCTGGTAACCATTGTAGGAAATGCCTTTGAACTTCAATGTGGTGAAAAACTGGAAATAACTGGAAGATGGGTCATAAATAAAAATTATGGACAGCAGTTTGAAATTGGGAACATTAAGACAACTGAACCAGCTACTGTTACCGGTATCAAGAATTATTTAAGCTCAGGTTTTATAAAAGGCATAGGACCGGTAATGGCAAATAGAATAGTCTCTCATTTTAAGCTCGAAACCTTAAGGATACTGGATGAGGAGCCAAAAAGATTAAATGAGATAGAAGGCATCGGCAGAAAAAGAATAGATTTGATCTTAAAATACTGGAAAATGCATAAGAACATAAGAGAAGTCATGATTTTTCTGCAATCTCATGGAATAAGCAGCACTTATGCCATGAAAATTTATAATAATTACGGTGATAATTCCATAAGTGTTATAAAGACAAATCCTTACAGACTGTCTGAGGATATATTTGGAATAGGTTTTAAAACTGCCGATAAAATTGCACTGATGACAGGCATTGCAAAAGATTCACTTTTCAGGGTAAAAGCGGGAATAATTTATTTATTGAAAGGGGCAGAAGATGAAGGACATTGCTACTACCCGTATGAAGAATTTTTGGAAATAGCAGAAAGTTTCCTGTGCGTAGAAATGGGAAAGATTAACGGTGCTTTAAGCGAACTGGAAAGAGAAAAAAAAATAAATATTGTCAGAGATGACATTAACAAAATATACCTTTCAAGTATCTATAATGCCGAAAAATATGTAAGTAAAAAAATCCTGGTTATTTTAGAAAGTGGTAAAGAAGACAGGTCAAAGGAGGACAAGAAGGATAACATAAACCACTTAATAAGCGACCTGGCTGCTGAAGAAAAAATAATACTGGATCGTATTCAGATAAAAGCCATTGAAAAGGCGGTATCTGAGAAAGTACTGGTTATAACCGGAAGTCCTGGTACAGGAAAAAGTACCATACTGAATTTCATAATAAAGATTTTTAAAAAGGAGAATAAAACTGTTCTTTTAGGCGCTCCAACAGGAAGAGCCTCTAAAAGGCTGTGCGAGGCTACGGGCAGGGAAGCCAAGACCATACACAGGCTTTTGAATTATAATCCGAAATTGAATAAATTTTTAAAAAACGAGGCTAACCCTGTCGATGCAGACATGGTAATAATCGATGAAGCTTCAATGCTGGATATAATGTTGATGAAAAATTTACTTTCAGCTATAAAGCCCCGGACCGGCATTATTTTTGTAGGTGATATAGATCAATTACCTGCGGTAGGTCCGGGAAATGTTTTAAGTGACATAATCGGTTCAGGTGTGGTTCCTGTAATTGAGCTTAAAAAAATATACAGGCAGGAGAGTGAAAGTCTTATAATATATAATGCCCATAAAGTTCGGGATGGCCAGTTTCCATATATTGGTAAACCAAAAAATAATGACTTCTTTTTTATTGAAAAAGACGGGCCTGAAGAAGTAGTGTGTCTTATATTGAACCTGCTTACCAAAAAAATTCCTGAAAGCTTCAATTATGATCCTCTCCGTGATATTCAGGTTCTGGTTCCTACCAATAAAGGAATTGTGGGGGTGAATAATCTAAATTCCAGAATTCAGGGTATTGTAAATTTTAACAGTCAAAAAGTTATAAAAGGGTCTGCGCAATATGGATTAAATGATAAAGTAATACAGCTCAAGAATAATTATGAGAAAGATATTTATAATGGGGATATAGGATTTATAAACGGCATAGATATGGAAGCGGAGGAAATCAGGATAAATTTTGATGGCAGGACTGTTAGCTACGGTTTTTTTGAGCTGGATGAAATAAGCCTGTCTTATGCCATATCTATTCATAAATCTCAGGGGTCTGAATTCAAATGCGTTATAATACCCATTTTGACTTCTCATTATATGCTGCTGCAGAGAAATTTGCTTTATACGGCAATAACCAGAGCCAGAGAGCTTGCGGTAATAGTTGGAAGCAAAAAAGCAATAGGGATGGCAGTAAATAGAAATATTGTTGAAAAGCGATATACCAGTTTAAAGGAATTGCTTAGAAATTTTTAGCAGGGTCTTACACCGGGTAGATTACATTTTTGTCAGTTCCACTAAAGTTTCTTAGACATTCAGTACAGTTGTACAGTAATTTCTAATCTATATAAGCACCGATTGAATTTATTTTATTTTATGATATACTTTTAAAGAAATTTTAATGTGAAGTTTTTATAAAAAATAGTGGGCTAGACCCACTTTTTTTTAGTTTAAATTTTATTATAGACAGGTGATGGAGTTGAACAGAAAATTAATAGAGGCATTAGTAGAATTAGAAAAGGAAAAGGGCATAAAAATAGATACATTGATAGAAGCCCTTAAGATTGCATTTGTTTCAGCATATAAAAAAAATTATCAGGTGGAATACGACTGTCGTGTAGATATAAATGAAAAGACCGGAGAAATAAAAGTATTTAAAATTTTAGATGAAGGCGAAAGTGTAGATAAAGCAGCAGAAGATGGCAGCAAAAAAAATGAAGTAGAAGTCACACCGGATAATTTTGGAAGAATTGCGGCCCAGACTGCCAAACAGGTAATAAGGCAGAGGATAAAGGAAGCAGAACGGGAGATAATGTATGAAGAATTTAAAGATAGAGCGGGAGATATGGTAACCGGCATTGTTCAACAGAGTGATGCGAGATTTACTTTAGTGGATCTGGGCAAAGTAGAGGCGTTACTTCCTCCATATGAACAGGTTCCAAGAGAGAGATATAAACACGGAGAAAGAATAAAGGTCTATATTTCTGATGTCAGAAAAACAACAAAAGGGCCTCAGGTAATAGTATCCAGGACACATACTGGTTTAATCAGAAAATTATTTGAATTAGAGGTACCCGAAATTTACGAAGGAATTGTAGAGATTAAAAGTGTGGCCAGGGAAGCAGGCTATAGAACCAAAATTGCTGTTAGTTCAAATGAGAGAAATGTAGATCCGGTGGGAGCATGTGTAGGCCCCAAAGGTTCGCGGGTTAAGATGGTTGTTGATGAACTGGGAGGGGAAAAAATAGATATAGTGGAATATAGTGATGATATTGTAACCTTTATTAAAAATTCTCTCAGCCCGGCAAAAGTTTTAAAAGTGCTGCTTAATGAAGATAGGAAGTTTGCATTAGTTGTGGTATCAAACGATCAGCTTTCTTTGGCAATAGGCAGAGAAGGTCAGAATGCGAGACTGGCGGCTAAATTGACTGGCTGGAAAATTGATATAAAGAGCGAAAAGCAATTTGAAGAAGAATTGGATGAAGCAAGAAAAGAAAGACTGAAAAGCAAGGAAGAAGATACGGAAATTAGCAAGTAATTATAGATAGAAAATAATAAGAAATTGAAGAGTTTTTAAATTATTATAAGTATTAATAACAAATAATGGGTAGTTTGAAGGATTTATGAACACAAAAAAAGAGGAAAGTAAAAATAAAATTAAAAAGAAAGATAAGGCTGAATCAAAAGACTTACAGCAGGGTCATTTAGAGGAGAAGAAAGAAACCAGGCCTGTAGCCAGGCCGCGGCTTAAAGACACAGGTTTGTCTGTGGAGAAAAAGAAGCTGGAAGTCAAAGATGGAAGTAAGAAAAAAGCAGAGCCAAAAACAAAGAAGAAAACTGAAGTTAAAGTAAAAGAAGAGATTAAAGGAAGAAATAAAACAGAGCTAAAAGGTAAAACTCCGGCCGGTATCAAAAGTGAAGTTAAAGCTAAAGCTGTCCATAAGAGTACTGTCAAAAAAGCGGCGAAGAAAAAAAATGAGGTTAAAACAAAGGAAGAGTCCAGAACTGACAGTGAAATAAAAACTGCAGAGAAACCGAAGATAAACTGGGAAGAAGAAAAAAAATCAAGCATCCGCAGCGTGATTGACAGGGAGCTGGATAAAGAGGAGAAGGAAGGAAGATTCAGGGTAAAGCTAATCCAGAAGAAAAAAATTACTCCTGGAAAGAAGGTAGAGGGCGAAGAGGCCTTAAAAGAAAAACAAAAAGAACTGGAAAAGAAATTAAAGAAAAAACCGGAAATAAAAAAAGTAATTGAAATTTCTGAAGGTATAACCATAAAAAAATTATCGGAAAAGATAAATGTTCCCTCGAACGAAATAATAAAACTGTTGTTTGATATGGGTGAAGCTATTAATATAAACCAGTCCTTAAACAAGGATTTAATAGAGTATCTGTCCCAGGAATATAATTTTAAATATCATATTGTAGGTTTTGAAGAGAAATTGGACGAGGTTTATAAGGATTCCGAAAAGGATCTTGTGCCCAGACCTCCAATTGTGACTGTAATGGGGCATGTGGATCACGGAAAGACAACATTACTCGATGTGATCAGAGAAACCAGTGTTGCAATTAATGAAGAAGGCGGGATAACCCAGCGTATAGGTGCTTATCAGGTTGTATACAAGAGTAAGAAAATTACTTTCATAGATACACCCGGACATGAAGCGTTTACCTCTATAAGGGCCAGAGGGGCAAAGGTTACCGATATTGCCGTAATCGTTATTGCCGCTGACGACGGTATTATGCCCCAGACGGTGGAGGCAATAAATCATGCAAAGGACGCCGGTGTTACTATAATTATCGCCATTAATAAGGTTGACCTGCCAAATGCAAATCCTGATAAGATAAAAAAAGGCCTCACCGAATATAATCTGGTTCCGGAAGAGTGGGGAGGAGATACTGTTTGCATAGAAATTTCTGCCAAAAAAAAGATTAATCTGGATGAATTTCTGGAAATGATTCTACTGGTCGCTGATTTGAATGAAATAAGAGGTAACCCGAGTTCCGAAGGTACCGGAATTATAATTGAATCAAGGTTGGACAGGGGTTTAGGCCCCGTGGGCACGGTTATAGTAAAGAGAGGAAAATTAGAAGTAGGGGATTCTTTTATTACCGGCGATTCGTTTGGAAAAGTAAGGTTGATAAGAGATGAAAATGGCAAAAGCCTGAAGGAAGCAGTTTTATCACAACCGGTTGAGATCACCGGTTTTTCTCTGGTGCCAAAAGCCGGGGATAAATTATTTGTGGTTAAAAATGAAAAAGTAGCCAAAGAACTTTTAAATAGGAAAGATTATGAGAAAAAGATAATGAAAATTGAGGATTCCAGAAAAATCCTGACTTTAGAAAGATTATCCGAATTATCAAAAGAAAGTCAGATAAAAAAATTAAAAATAATTCTTAAGGCAGATTCAGAAGGATCGCTTGATGCAGTAGAAAAATCACTTACGAATATAAAAGAAGAAAAAATAAAGATTGATATAATACACAAAGCCATTGGAGCTATAACCGATAGTGACATCCTGTTAGCTGCAGCTTCGAATGCAATTGTAGTCGGGTTTGGCGTAGTTCCTACTCAAAAAGCGGAAGCATTACAAAAAAAAGAAAATGTGGAAGTCAGAACTTATGATATTATCTATAAACTGATTGATGATATCACCCTTGCCTTTAGAGGTTTACTGGAACCTGAAGTAAAAAGAATAAATAAGGGTAAAGCTGAAGTCAGAGAAATATTCAAGCTCCCCAGGATTGGGATAATTGCCGGTTCTTATATTCTCGAGGGTGAAGTTGAGAGAGGTAATCTGGTGGATGTAATAAGAGAAGGGAAATTAATCCA
>Ga0209323_10003435_pt1 | contig 10535 bp, 7 predicted proteins | sample Rifsed19ft2_FD_184014 | JGI IMG/M metagenome (GOLD analysis project Ga0209323, IMG submission 184014) | Soil microbial communities from Rifle, Colorado, USA - sediment 19ft 2 (version 2) | ecosystem: Environmental > Terrestrial > Deep subsurface > Rock core/Sediment | place: Rifle, Colorado...
CAAGAAGTTCGAGCCAAGTAGCCTGGCCCACGACACCGTCTACGGTAAGTCCCCTTGAGCCTTGAAAATTCAAAACACTTTTGTTGGTTGCCGGGCCGAAAATTCCATCAATCTTAATATAGTTAAACCCTTTTTTTATCAATCTTTCCTGGACCCGGGCAACATAAAAACCCTGGCTTCCCAGTCTTAGAAGAATTTGGTGAGTTGGAGGAGTGGGTTTCATCTCTATTTTTTGCCAAGTTCTTGGTCCCACGATGCCATCAACAGCGAGCCCAAAAAAATGCTGGAATATCTTAACACCGCACTCTGTGCCGAGGCCAAATACGCCGTCGGCTCTTGCTTGCAACCCTTCTTGGCAAATCTTCACGTCTTCTCCATTGAGAAAAGGACTGGTGAGCTTTAGAACTCTTAGTTCAGGGGAATCCGGCAGAGGTGGTGGTTTTGGGACGGGTTCATCGGTTCCGGCAACTTTTCTTAGGACGTATTTCTTATCAAGCCGTCCCGGACACTGGGTCGGGTTCAAATCCCGGTGAAGAAAAATTTGGGAGGGATGAACATTATAATCTCTCAACCAGCTTAAGAGTACTGAAACCAAAGTTTGATACTGCGCTAGGGTCGGGTACCAGGAGAAAACATCCGCCCCCGTCAGAACGACACCTAAGGTATTCTCATTATGGCCTCTGATGTGGGCCCCTGTTAAAGACTCCGGGCGTCCCTCCTCTAAAGAGCCATCCCGACGGATAACTTTGTGGTAACCAATTTGAGACCAGCCTCTTTGGCGATGCCAAGCATCAATTATCGCCGCCGAAACATCGTCCGAGGCTGTGTAATGTAGAACTATAGCGTTAACGGTTCTCATTGCCAGACTGATGACTCCTTTTAAAAAGGTTTTCGGATGCAGACAGACCTGCCCGCCATTGCCTGTGGCTTCAGGCGTTCGGCAGGCGGGGCTCCGTTCTTACAACACATAGGTCTGAATGCGCCTCGATTTTTGGCTTATTGGGGGGGAACAACTTCTGTGTGTTGTTCCGAAGCCACTGAGGTTCAATCAACGATTTTCGGACGGAGAGAGCACGTCCGCTGGATACTCCAGATAAAACTTGTTCTTAGTCAATGTTTCTGATAATTGGGGCAAAAATGGGTGCCTCTTCCTCCCACAGTTATCCTTTCAATCTTGGTCCCGCAAACCGGACACGGCTCTCCGTGCTTCCGGTAGACTCGGCGAACATCCCCATATGAACCCTTGTCACCAGCCGTGTCTCGGAAATCCGAGGTCGAAGTACCCCTTAAGCGGATAGCCTCGGTCAAAATTTTTGGAATACTTTCATATATCCGCCTTAACTGGTCTTTGGTCAGTTTTAAAGTGGGTGTTTTAGGATAAATTTTAGCATCAAAAAGAATTTCATCGGCATAAATATTACCAATACCGGCAATAACGGACTGGTCCATCAAGACTTTTTTGATTGGGCCTTTTCGCCCCTTTAGGGCCTCTTTAAATCTATCAAAAGTGAAGTCGGGGTCCAGGGGTTCGGGGCCATAGTCGGCCAGAATTTCCGACAGCTTTTCGGTTGAAACCAGCCTTACACTGGCAAACTTTCTAAGATCGGAAAGAGCGAGCACTTTATGAGTGTCCAGGTCTAATATTAGATGAATAAATTGATTTTGGGGGTCCGCCAGGGAGCTTCCTGGTCGAGCAACCCATTTTCCGTTAACAATGGGGATAGTTTCGTCGGCGACAAGGAGATGGCCAGTCATTTTAAGGTGAATTAAAAGCGTTTTTTCCGCTGAAAGAGTCACAATAATGTTTTTAGCGCGGCGGGAGACATCCACTATTTTTTTCCCGACAATCTGCTGGGAAAACCGGTCAAAGCTTGGCTCTTTTACAATCTTTTCCCAATCGGTTTTCGCTTCTAAGATTCTGGCGCCAACAATCTTTTGTTTTAAGTCTTCTTTAACCGTCTCGACCTCGGGTAACTCCGGCATCCTTTTCCTCAACGTTAACTGGACACTTGTTGGGTCCCACGAACTTGTTTCGTCTTTGATTTGGTAAAGTCCCATAATTCTTAAAGAGATGGTATCCCAAAAACCTTAATAATTAAAGCCGAGAAGATTTTAAGTTGCGACCTTTGGATGGATTCGCTTTAGAGTCGTGAGTCTCGAGAATCCCAGCACTGCGAGCGGACCCTAAAAGAAAGAGATTCTTGCCTAGTTTATTCAGGAATGTTAAGATTATTCTGTTTGCAAACGACATTATTTTCAAATATTTTTAAAAAAATTTGCCAAACCAGCCCCTTATATTGGGCTTTAGAAGGAGATAAAGGTGATTAAAGTGTGTCACGTGTGCGGCAAGGGTTCCCTGTTCGGGAAGAAGGTTAGCCACTCCCATCGGCGTACCCCCCGGAGATGGAAACCGAACATTCACAAAGTTCGCGCCGTAGTGAATGGTTCCCCGAAAAAAATAAACATCTGCGCCAAGTGTCTCAAGGCCGGAAAAGTGGTCGTGGCGTGAGATAAACGTTAGAATTCAATCGATTGAACGCCTTTTTTTGCTTCAATATTCACGATTTCGATATTTCTCTTGCTTTCCTCGATTTTTATCACGGCAACTGTAGGAATCCCGGCTCCCTTTGGTATGGAGGGACTCCCCGGGTTAAGAATAATAACATCATCGCTTCTTTCTACCTCATAGATATGGGTGTGCCCGATAATGAGTATATCTATCAGGTATTTTTTGGCTAAATCGGCTAAACTTTTTGACTCCAACCGGTCCCCGTGATTAACCATAATCCTTAAGCCCTCAACAAAAATGAAGGCATAAGGATTTTCAATGGGATATTCGAGAGCAAGCGTGTCAACGTCAGAATCACAATTCCCCTTGGCAAAAATAATAGGAATTGGGGATCTATTAAGATCTTTGGCGAGCTTAAGTGGATTATAAGTAGTTAAAATTGGATTGAACGGGCCGTGGTAAAGAATGTCTCCGGCATGGACGATATAATCGGCGCCTTTGAAAACCTCTTGAGCGGCCCTCCACCCTTTTAGGTCACCGTGAGTGTCACTGACCACCCCGATTTTCATAATTCTCCTCGGCTGAAACTGGAATCAAAAATCCGGAATTAGGAAACTCTTAACTTTTGAGCTCAAGACTTGGCCCGAGCCTCAGGCCTTATGCCTTCGGCCATCCAAAAATGGTGCTAACTTTAGGTCCACGGAAGCGCCTGGGGCCTTCCTTCCCCTAGCGAAAAAGCCGATTTTATCTTCCCGGTCACAAGCTCTTTGGCGAGTTTCGTCGCTTCGGGGACATTCTTTCCTTGCGCTAAATGAGCAGCGATTGCCGAGGCAAAAATGCATCCTGTTCCACGCATCTCGGTTCCTATTTTCTCACCCGGAAATCTCCTCAATTCCTTCCCGTCATAGAGAAAATCTGAACTATCCTCCCCTTTTAGGTGTCCTCCTTTTATCAGAACCCACTTGGCCCCGAGGCCATACATAGTCTTGGCCGCATCATCTATGTCACTAGTGTCACGGACAGAAATCCCCGTAAGCCTTCGAACCTCCTCAATATTGGGAGTAACCAAAATAGCTAAGGGAAATAATTCTTCTTTAAAAACGGAAAGATCGGAGTCCTCAAAAAGGGGGGTGCCGTCTGAAGCCTTTAAGACGGGGTCCACTACCAATGGCATCTTTTGTTCTTTTAAAAACCTGGAAACGGCCATGGCGTTGGCTTTGCTTCCCAGCATACCCGTTTTAACAACACTTACCCCAAAATCTCTAAAAATCGCTTCTAGCTGGTCCAAAACTAGTCTTGGAGGTAAAGGAAAGGTAACAGTAACACCTAAGCTGTTTTGAGCGGTCACCGCGGTAATTACCGAGAAAGGAAACACTTTAAGTTGGGCCAAGGTGAGAGCGTCCACCTGAACACCAGCGCCCGCGCTTGGATCCGAACCACCAATTGTTAATGCAGTGACGACACCGGTTGATTCTTTAGTCATCCTCTTAAAACCAATCTCCTCTAAAATAAAGTCTAATCTCACAGCCGCAAACGTCTTAAAAACGGATTTCCCGGAGCGTGCCGCCCGACAAATTATCACGTCTCACTGCAAAGAAATTTCGACCGGCGTTCCCACCCCAACTTGATCAAAGAGCACCTCAATGTTCCATGGATACATTCGAACACAACCGTGGGAAGCGGCACGCCCTATGGATCCGATGCTCGGAGTCCCGTGAATCCTAATTCCCGGCGCACTAAGATCCAGCGCCCTTTGACCCAGAGGATTATCCGGTCCTGGTGGAATTTTATCAGGCATGCTTTGGGCCCAATCCGCCCCAGGATTGACCCAGGCCGGATTTTTTCGTTTTCTAATAATTCTAAAGTTTCCTTGAGGAGTCGGAAATTGGGGTAGTCCTACGGCCACGGGGTAAGTCCCTAAGAGTTGTCCCCCTTTGTGAAAAAAGAGTCTTCTCTGAGCAAGACTAATCCTTATGTGACTCGTATCAACCGTAAACACCCATTCTTTAAAATTCTTGTTACCGGCGGCGTCTACCACCTCTAGTGCGGCACTGTGGGTTCCGTCAAAAAATACTTGTGGCACAAAAAGAAGCGTCTGATTTTGAGGATCGTAACTGGTAGCAACAGTTTTTCCGTCAATCTTTAAAATGGCTGAGCGAATAACGGAATCCGGTTCATTTAACTTCGCAACCAGCTCCGGTTTTTGGGTACGGACTATTGTATTTGGGGCCGGGTTTAAAGTCACAATCTCCGGCGGAGCCTTGTCATAAATTACCGAAAGCACTTGATGGTACCTGTTGCCGGCCCGGTCTACCGTTGACATCTTTAATTTATTACTTTTGGAGTCAGTTTTTAGGTTGAGCGCAAACCTACCCTCCGGATCCAATTTAACCTTGGGAATTTGGCGGCCTTTAAAACTAACTCTAAGCTTAGCTCGGGGCTCAGTTGCTCCCGCCAAATCAAACTGAGGTTTCGCCGTTCCGATTAAGCCGTCTACCGATCCTTTTAGAGTGATTCCGGGAGGAATGGTGTCGGTGGTAAAATTCCAGGTTCTTTTGAGGTGACGAACCAGTAAAAACCGGTAATCGAGCGTAACTTTTAGGGTGTGCTTTCCCTCCTCAAGAGCGGCAAGCGACTTATAAATAAAACCGGTCGTCGAAAGGGAAACTCGCGAGGAAATATCTTCTCCGTCAAGGACAATGCGGGCTCGGACTAGCTTCACGCCCGGTATGCGCTCCCACTTAGCAGAGATTGTTGGAGCACCTACCGGAAGAAATGAATCTTCTTTTGGCACAAATTTGACGAACCGGTCAGCGAATCCATAAATACTTCCCCATCCTGCCAAAAAAAGAAAAAGAACAATGGAAGCCAGAAAAAGGATTTTACGTCTGGTCTTTTTTTTCATATTTTTTATAAAATAAAAAAATTGTTGAGCTTACTCCGTATCAAACCCATTTTATCATTTCGCAAACTTTCAACAAAACCCGGGTCTAGCCTTTGATTAGGAACTAAAGAATTTCTTTCAAAAATGCCTTATTTTGGTAGGTCCGGATTTACCAATAATTTTCGGCACGAAGCCTCTTCTTCCTTTAAGAGAAGATTAATCTTTTACCTCGCTCAAATAAGGATCGTATTTTTCTTTATTTTCTGGAAACCTAAACTTCTATGTTGTAAAATGTAACCCATCTTCTCCTCTTTTAGAGCTTTTTCCTGTTAAGGAGGGACTAGTGGCGAATTACTCTTCAGAGACTTTGAGAAACGTGAGTATAGTAGGTCACGGTGGTTCCGGAAAAACAACGCTTACTGAAGCAATGCTCTACACCTCGGGAGCCATCACGAGATTGGGAAAAGTTGACGACGGCACAACAACCAGCGACTATGATCCCGATGAAATCAAACGAAAAATGTCTATATCAACCGCTTTAGCCCCGGTGGAGTGGAAAAATTACAAAATTAATATTTTGGACACTCCGGGGTACGCCGACTTCGTCGCCGAGGTAATAAGCGCCCTAAGAGTAGCCGACATCGCCTTGATTAACGTCTGCGCTGTTTCTGGAGTTGAGGTCCAAACCGAGCGAGCGTGGCAGTACGCTAAAGAATACGGCCTTCCGCGTCTTGTTTTTATAAACCGCCTTGATAAGGAGAATGCTAATTTTGAAGAGACCCTAAAGATGGCTAAGGAAGCTTTTCCCAAGGCCGGCTTAACCCTTTTTCAGCTACCAATTGGCAAAGAAAAGACTTTCGAGGGAGTCGTCGACCTCATAAAGTTGAAGGCTTTTAAGGGAGCCGGCAAAGAGGTAAAAGAGGACAAAATTCCCGAGAATCTGGAGGCTCAAGCGGCTGAATACAACGAAAAATTGGTGGAGTCGGCGGCCGAAACCAGCGACGAGTTACTTGAAAAATATCTAGATTCCGGCACCCTCCCTGAGGATGAAATAAAAACCGCTTTGAAAAAAGGCATCTTGAAGGGCTCAATTATCCCGGTTCTTTGTGGCTCTGCCTTTAAAAATATTGGAACCAGCCTTCTTTTGGATAGCATTGTAGACTATTTTCCCTCACCCCTCGAGCACGGCGAAATCAAAGCCACAAACCCTCAAAATGAAGAAGTAGCAATAAAACCAGAAGAAAACAAAAATCCTTTAGCGCTCGTTTTTAAAACGGTAACCGACCCCTATATTGGAAGACTTACCTACTTCAAAGTGTATTCCGGTGCCGTCACAGCCGATTCGACCATTTATAACGCCACCAAGGAAAAGAAAGAGCGTCTGGGACACCTTCTTCAACTGAAAGGAAAAACTCAAGAAGACATTAAACAAGTTCCAACTGGAGATATTGGAGCGGCTCCCAAACTTGAAGTGACAACGACCGGTGATACCTTGTGTAGCGAAAATCAGCCGGTCATTTTGCCCTCCATTAAATTTCCTGAACCCCTCTTTTCGGTGGCCATTGAGCCCAAAACCAGAGGTGATGAAGAAAAGCTAAGTACTTCTCTGGCCAAATTGGCGGAGGAAGACCCTACTTTTACTGTCAAGCGGGATCCGGAGACAAAACAAACTCTCGCCTCCGGCCTTGGCGACCTCCACCTTGAAGTAATCGTGGACCGTCTCCACCGAAGATTCGGCGTTGAAACCACTCGTTCCGCGCCACGCATACCCTACAAAGAAACAATTCTTGCCAAAGCGAAAGCCCAAGGCAAGTATAAGAAACAAACGGGCGGACGAGGGCAATACGGAGACACCTGGATAGAGGTTGAGCCACTCAAAACAGGAAAGGGTTTTGAATTCGTAGACAAAATTACGGGAGGGTCGATCCCCAAAAATTATATTCCCTCGGTCGAAAAGGGTGTAAAAGAGGCCTTGGACACGGGGCTACTGGCCGGATGCCACATCGTCGACATTAGAGTAACACTGTACGACGGAAGCTACCACCCGGTTGACTCTTCGGATATGGCTTTTAAAATCGCTGGTTCTCTTGCTTTCAAAAAAGCGGCCCTGGACGCAAAACCTGTTCTCTTGGAACCAATAGTAAATATGGAAGTGATTATCCCGGAACAATATATGGGAGATACCATTGGAGACTTGAGCGGAAAAAGAGGAAAAGTATTGGGGATGGACGCTCGGGGGCGGAATCAAGTTGTTAAAGCTAAGGTCCCCCTAGCTGAAGTGGCAAATTACGCCAGTGAATTAAGATCTATTACCCACGGACGGGGCACATTTTCGATTGAATTTTCTCACTACGAAGAGGTTCCCAAGGATATAAGAGACAAAGTCATCGCTGAAGCCCAAGCAAAAACGAGTAATCATTAAAGTTCTTATTTAAAGTACGCAAGGAAGGTGTGATGAAACTAAGTTTTTCAGCTATTTCAACCTATAAGAACTGCCCGCTTTCCTATAAGTTTATGTACGTCGATAAATTACCAACTAAAAGAACCCCTGTCTTAAGCTTTGGAACTAGCCTGCACGCCGCCCTGGAAAAATTCTACGCCGTTACAGTTCCCAAACCCCCTTCCCTGGAGGAACTTCTGGGCCACCTAACTCAAACCTGGGAAAAAGCGGGTTACAGCAGTGAAGCGGAAGAACAACAGTACTTTGAGCACGCCAAGCAGGTCTTGACCAATTTTTACCACTCAAACGCTTCGCAATTTCAGATTCCGGCCGCGGTCGAACAGCGATTTGAGGTTGAACTTGATGGACACGTTTTACGAGGGATTATTGACCGTCTAGACAAACTTCCCGCTGGAGGTTATGAAATAATAGACTACAAAACGGGCAGAAATATTCCTCCTAAATATAGGGTTGATTCCGATCTTCAGCTCTCCATCTATTATCTTGCCTCCAAAGAACTGTGGGGGATAGAACCCGAAAAATTAACCCTTTACTTTTTGATCCCAGACCAGCGAATAAGCACCACCCGGAATGAAACCGATGCTCGTCGAACCAGAAATATTATTAGATCCGTGGCCGAGAACATCTCTAAGGACGGAGCTAACGGAACCTTCAAAGCTCGGGAAAATCCCCTCTGCCCTTGGTGTGACTTTCAAAATCGCTGCCCCCTGTTCAAACACAAATTTCTTAAAGAAGAGGCTGAGGGTGGAATCACTGGCGAGGATATAAAAAAGGTAGCCGACGAGTATGCGGGTCTAAAAAGAGACGGGGTAAAAATTCAGTCACGCCTCTCAGAGCTCAAAGAAATTATTCATAACTATTGCGAAGAGCATAAGCTCACTCGCCTCTTTACCGAAAATACGATTATTTCTCGCGGCCGCCGTGTTCAGCCGCAATATAATTCCGAAAGGCTGAAGGAGATACTAGAACCCTTGGGTCTTTGGGAACAAGTGATCAAAGTGGATGAGGTTTGTCTGAGGAAGATTTTAGAAAGTGAACTTATGGCCGAAGAAATTAAACAAGCCGTTGAAACCGCAAAAGAAGTTGAGAATATAACCTACGCCCTTTATGTCCACGAAAACAGGAACTCAAATTAACCTTTTCGAGACTCACTCGCTTATCGCCCTGCTCACAGTCGGCTCTTAGATGACCTAGATAGACAAACAAAATTTTTAATTGTGCTCAGGATCAAATAGTTAACTCTCGAACACAAATTAACGTCGGCGTTTAAATTTGGTCCGTTTCAGCCATTTCTTGTGCTTCTTTTTACGCATTTTCTTGCGGCGCTTCTTTAGGACTGAACCCATTATTTTACCTCTTAGTCATAATTGCGGAAGAATTCGACTTAAAAAGTTCAAGCTTTGATTTTACTCAAATTTTACTCAAAAAACCGTTAAGTTTCCGCCACTTGTCGATTTAAACGACACAATTTATATATAATATACAGTTCAATTAGTTAAGTCAACCTTTTCCTGTTAGGGTGTTTACCCAAACTTCAAGAATTTTGTTCTTCTTAATCTGGGGCGAATACTGACAAAGCTCGCGGGGCAACCCGAAAATTCATTGGGGTCTGGCCAATGAGATCTCCATCGGCCTGAACCAAAGAGGGATGACTCGACTCGATCAAAACTTCTCTTACTTTCACGTATTTGACATCGGAATACTTAAGGTGCTTACCTCTAACCACCCCCTGAATATAGCGCACGAAGCTTCCCAGGTTTCCTTTTTTAAAGATGCAAACATCCAAAAAACCGTCGCTTATGCTCGCTTTTGAAGTAATACTGAATCTTCCAGCGTAGTATCTGGCGTTTCCGACCACCACAAAATAACCCTCTTCAGTACTTTTCCCATTTAAATTTATCTTCATTAGGGTGGGCTTGTATGTCAGCAAAGTTTTTATGCCGGTTAACGGATAGGCTAAATCCTTTAACACCCTTTTAACCTCTGGGCTGACATCCCTAATCAACTGGGCATCAATTCCTACTCCGGCTACTAAAACAAAATAGCGGCTATTAGCCTGTCCCAGATCAATTCTTTTTGTTTTTCCTTCAAATATTACTTTACACGCCGAGTGTACTTGAAAGGGAATCTTCATCTCCCGGGAAAAAACATCTACCGTTCCGGTGGGAATAACCCCTAAGTTAACGCTTGAACCGGCAACACCATTTACAATCTCAGAAATAGTCCCGTCACCGCCCACAGCAACGACGGCATCATATCCTTCCCGTACCGCCCTCTTGGCCACTAAAGTGGCTTCACCCGGAAATTTTGTCTGGAAAATCTCAGCTTGGCAGCTCGCTTTGTGAAACTCAGCCTTGACTTTAGGTAGAACCTTCAGGGTCCGTCCTTGGCCGGCAACCGGGTTTACTACTACAAGTGCTTTCATCAAAGACCTCAGAAAAACCTAATTTCAAGAGCTTAACTCGTCAAGCGCCTTTTTTAAATCTCGGGGTAGCTCGTCGGTGAAAGTAAGTTCTTGACCTGTTATAGGATGCTTAAAGCTTAGGCGATAAGCGTGCAAAAATTGCCTATCAAGTTCTAGCTCCCCTCTTGATTCCCTTTTTTTATTTTTATAACCGTATTCTTGATCCCCAACCACCGGATGCCCGATATACCGGAGGTGAACCCGAATTTGATGGGTT
>Ga0209323_10003437_pt1 | contig 10533 bp, 21 predicted proteins | sample Rifsed19ft2_FD_184014 | JGI IMG/M metagenome (GOLD analysis project Ga0209323, IMG submission 184014) | Soil microbial communities from Rifle, Colorado, USA - sediment 19ft 2 (version 2) | ecosystem: Environmental > Terrestrial > Deep subsurface > Rock core/Sediment | place: Rifle, Colorado...
GAATGTATCAAATAGAACATGATTGTTATTTTTCGGCCAAAACGCTTATATAGACTTCATGGGAATTATAGTTTACCGAAAAATCGAGAGGTGAAAAATCTAAAATGCCAATGATTAAGAGTCAATTGATAAATGAAAAAGATGTAGAGACTGGAAAAGACTATGTAATTCTGGAAGTTGCTGAATTTGTTTCTCCAAAAAATGATAAAGGTTATAAAGTGACGTTGACTTCAACGAATCTCAAAGACAAACAAGTGTATAGTTGTATCTTATGGAAACGAGAAAAAGTCGGATTGAACTCTAAGCTCGGCGCTTTTATTGTCGCCTTAAGTGCTTTTAATGAAGACGGTGAATTAGTGCCAAACTATGATACAGATACGTGGTTAAATCGGCGAATACATATAGTTGACTGGACAGAGAAAAAGCGAAAAGTCGTTTCAATAGATGATTAAATCAATAAAGACAAAAAACTATTTTCCCTTTTTTTTTGAAAAATATTTCTCGGAATACTCCGAGAGTAAAACAAAAAGGAGAGATGAAAAAATGGAGAAAATTAAGAAACAAAAAATAAAAAAAAGAAGTTTAGTTGGTAACGATAATTTTTCTAAACAAACTACATTAGGAGTTGAACGCGAAACTTTAGAAGATTTTAAACAACAAAAATTAAAGTTTCAAGTGTTCATAAAAAAAGAAATTAATGATGATGAATTCTTAAAGAAGCTTCTTAAATCATTTAAGAAATATGATTATGTTTTTGAAATAGTTAAGGGGATTGGTGATATTGAGTAAAAAAGTTGATTTTGACAAAAAATTTCCTGAATCAGCTAAAATAATTGATAGTTTACCAGTTGAAATAAAAGATATAATGATTGCTTTGGGTCGTTCTGAACATGAAGGAGAAGTTAGAGGTTCACATTTAGGTAAAATCTTAACTTTTTTACAACAAGAAAAAACTGGAAATTTTCAAGCGACAATATCAATGTTAGCTTTAATTTGTGGTATGAAAGCGCGATATGTGAAAGAAGATTATCTTAATGGTTTAATCTGTTTTGGTGTAATCAAAGTTTATACAGAGAATAATATGTCTCTTTGGAAATGGTATGGAATAAAAGCTTTTGAATGGAATAATGGAGAAAAGTAAATATGGGAATTAGAATTGAAACGTGGAAAAATGGAAAAGTTTATTCGGTTGAACGAAATAGAAAAGGACAATTTGTTAAAGGTTCTAAGCGTGTTGAAATTGGTATTAAAAGAAGAGGTGTTTATCCTTTAGAATGTGAAGGTAAAAAAGAAATAAATAAAATTCTTAGAGTTTCGTTAGCAATTAAAAATATTCCTTTACATTCAACAAGTCAAAAACCAATTTATTATGGTTTTTTAATTCAAGCATGGGTTAATAATAGAGATTATTTAAATAGTAAAATTTCTGGATTAAAAAGAAAAATGTTTGATTTAATGAGGAAACATTTAATTTCTCAAAATTATATAGATGATTTAAAAGGTTATGTTTCTGTTGAGTATCCTGTTGAAATTTCTGGTGATATATCACTAAATCATATTTGGAGATTTAAAGTTGAAAAAAATGGTAGTGTAATAGATAATGCAGAAGGAAATATTGAAACATTATAATACAATAGATTTAGATACAACAGATAAAGAATATGTCCTAAGAATAAGAAATAAAATTCTAAATAAAGGTTTAAAGGATGATTGCCTTTATGATTTTCAAATTACACCTTCCGAAAGAAAAGGTTATCATATTCAGTTATGGTGTAGAAAAAAATGTGATTTATGCCGTTTAGTATTTGATGATGATATACGATATTTTTATGACCAATATCGCGAAGAAGAATCAAAAAATGTTTTAACTCAAACAACAGAATCATTTATTTTAAAGGTGATTGAAAAATGAAAAAAGAATTTGAATTTTCTAACAATGTTATTATTGAACCTTTAAGATGGAATCAAAAAAATGCGAGACATTATAAAAAGACAAGTCATAATTTAAGGGGAAGGCATAAAAAATGAATCTTTCAGAAATTCAAAGTATAGTTTTTATTGAATATAGAAATAATGGTTATTTAGAAATGTGGGATTATCCAACAATTCATAATGAAAGATTACAATCACAAATGATATTTGATATTGCGGAATTAGGATTAATTACAACCGAAAAAGTTGAAGCTATTGAATTTGTAAGAAATAATAAAATAGAAGTTTGTAATAATTTTTCTGATTTAGCTAAAGAATGCTCTGATATAATTATACGTACACTTAATTTTATGTCACGGAAAGGTTTTGATGCAGAAAAAGTAATTCTTCATAAAAATAAGATTAATATTAATAGAGGTAAACTTCACGGAAAAGAGGTTTAGTCAATGTTAAGAAAAACTAAACAGTGGTTTAGAGCATTAAACTTTATAGATTGGACTGAAGAAAATAAATTATTTTTTAAACTTGAAATGGAGAAAAAACAAAAATGAGTTATGAAATATCTCAAAAAATGAGGTATGATAAAGCGCAAACAGTTTTAACTTATAATGGTTGTCAATCTAATTCTAATAGTTTTGCTGTTGTAATTGAAAAAGCAGATTTTACAAAAAATGTTTTATGTCCATTCTGTTTAACTTATAATCTGCTTATGAGATTTGAAAAAAGAGGACAATGTTACAAATGTCCAATTTGTAAAAATGATATGATGCTTAGGACACTGATTAAAGAAATAACTATTCCAGAATTTGCAAGATGGGTTTTTGATTATCGCCTAAGCGGATTTTGGACTAAAGTTTACCCTTCCGCTAAATTATGGTTCATAAAACTAAAAGAGTTAGGATTCTCTTATGAATTCTGGGAAAATTACAATAGATTAAAAGGAGAATCTAAGGCTAACAATAAATTCAATGAAGATTATGAATAAACTGTTTAAGCGTAGTACAATAAAAAGGCATGGTTTATATATTGCTTTGAGAATGATTAAAATAAAAAAAGAGGTTGAAAATAAAAAATGCCACAAAAAGAGAGAATTGAAGCGGAAAAACGGATTAAATCAGCTATTGGTTTTGAATATTTCAGTTTAGAACCTTTAGACAGAAAAATCTTTATAGACGACTTAAAAGAATATATGAGGATTCACTTATGAACATAATAAGCGGAAAATATAAAATATTATTTGAATGTAACCTTTGCGGGTTCACTGGAAAAACAAGCGGATTACCAAAAAGTTGCCCTAAATGCCATTTTAACCCAATAGAAACAGAAAATAAAAATAGAAAAACATTAATAGAGGAATTGAAAAATGAATCCATTTAAAAAACAATCGCCAATGACACTTTTAACTTATTCTCTATGGGCAACGGCAGTCAAATACTTTTATATCTATGGAATACCATTAAAGGAATTGATAAAGTGAAATTCAAAATTTTCTTTTCTCTTTTTCTTTTTTTAGGATTCAATTTCTTTTTCCTATTACAAATAAACGATTATATTCAAAGAATGGTTATAGGATTTTGGTTAAGCTTGATTTTTGTTTCTTGCGTTTATTTTCTTGTTAGCGAAATGAGGCTTGAATTTGACAGATGAATATATTAATATTCCAGAACCGCTTAAAGGTTTTGATTCGGAAAAAACAAAGATATTAATAGAAAAAATCCATAAAGAAAAATGGAAATTATATTTAAAAAATAATCCCTTACAATTATTTTTTAAAGAATTCTGGAATCTTTGCGAAAATCCTATTCCAGTAGTCTTTAAATATAAGAATCGTTATCTCATTACCAGAGATACAAACAAAATAAAAGAGGTGAAAGAATTGGCAAAAGATGAACAAATGAGTTTTGTTGATGTGATAGCTATTCCAATAAAGCATGGTGGAAGACAATCAAAAGATTGGCTTTCAATATTCGCAAAGATTCCAGTTGGTAAAGCATGGACACCAAAAGTTAAAGGCGTACAAACAATCCGTGAAGCAATCAATAAATTAGTAAAAGAAAAACAGCTTGTTGACGGTGAATTTGAAGTAATGCAAAGAACAGTAGGAAAAGAAGTTGTCGTTTATGTCGCACACAACAAACTCAAGTGAAAAACATAAACAAAAAGCCTATGAGAGTTTATTCATTCTCTCTTTTTCTGCTTTAGTCTATTCTGTTTGTGTTGGTTTCATTTCTCAAGAAGCTTATGCTTTTGAATTTGTAATAATTGTTTATTTATGGATTTTATTTTGGATAATAATATTTCATAGAAAAAAGAAGAAAAATCAATCTTCTATTTCCTCAGTCAACAAATGAGCTTTTAATCGCACAGTAACATATTTAGTATATTCAATCCATTTGGGATTAATCCTTAAAAGTTTATCAGCGACCCAATCTTGAGTTATACCATATTTAACTTCACCAGATTTTAAAGTTTTGCATGGAAAAGAATCTTTAGTTATAAATAAATCAGTAACTATTTTATCAATTAAATCATTCAATAGTTTAGGATTCTTCTTGAATTGAAGCTTATCTTTTAATTCTTGAAAATCGGGCGGAAGAATAACTTGTTTAGTATCATATAAAGGAAAGAATTTTTTTGCTTTTTCATATTCTAAACCAAACTGAATTTTCTTAAGATTTTTCAGTAAAATATAATTAAAATTATCTGTGCTATTTCCCGCTGAATCTAAATTTCTTGCTTTAGCAACAATAATTTTATCTTCTAAACCCCGCCATCTTAAATCAAGTGTTCCTCTTAATTGAGCAATGCTTATCCAGTTTAAACCTCTTTTCCGTGATTGAAACATAAGATAACTTAAGAAACGATTTAATTCATTAAACCCAGAACCTCTTGATTCGAACCAACTATAAGCTTCATCTGTTACCAATTTTATTACTGGATTTTCCTCTGTTACCTCAAATAAATCGAATACATCCTCAGGTTCGATTTTTTTAACGTTAGGTAAATCCAACCTAAAATTTGTATAAATAGGGATATTTTTAGGCGTATAAACACAATCAACAACTTCAACAACGTTCTTTCCAGAACCAACAAAACCATAAATTCCAGTTAAAGGCATTTTTTACAATTCCCCATAAACTTTTTTGTTTTATAAATTTCAATTTCGGGAATTAACCATAAATAAAATAATATAAGCCAAAACAGAAAAACGAATATTTTAATATTGAAAAAAATAACTAAAAATAAATTCATTTCATTCTCTCCATGCACCAATTAAAAAAATAAGTAGCCTTAAAGGAAATATACCAACATAATTTAAAGAAATAAAAGAATATTTTTCTGATTTTATATTTTTTTGGTTTATTCATTTTCCAACACCTAAAAGCTCACCTAATACACCTTTAGATTGAAGTTGCTGCCTTATTGCACCTAACATTCTTTCTCCTTCTCCTCTGCCTTTTCTATCAAGCGAAACCATTTTATCTTTTAGGCTTTTACAAATTGCATCTATAAGACTGGATAATTGCGTTAAACCTAAATCTTTATAATAAGGTGACATAGCTTCTAAAATAACAATGGCCATCATCATTCTTGCGGGAATTTCAGTTTTTAAATCAATATCACCAGATTCAAAAAACTTTAAGATTATTTTTTCTGGTGTTAAATCTTCTGTTGTTTTGAAAAGACTTTCAAAGTTATCAATATTACTCATTTTTCAATTCTCCTTAAACTATTTGTGTAGCAACAATATAGCCTATTGCTCCACCCATAATTCCAACAACAATATAACCAATCAATTTACCTTTAATGTCTTGCGTATCAAGTGAACCTCTGATTATGCTTAATAATCCAGAAATGACTTTTTTAGTTACTAAATCATAAATATCGGTTGAAGGCAAAGGTAGTTTTTGTCCAGAGAAATTTATTATTTGACCGTCAAAATCGAAAAACAAGTAATTATGCCTTTTGTCTTTGTAAGCTACGCTTAAGTTTTTTACTGGAAAAGATTTATTTTCAAAACTAAAAAATTCATCTTTATTAGTGATTTTTTTTCTTCCTATTTCCACGAATACACCATTTTCTTTTCGTAGCATAACACAAGTATAATTGGAGATAAATCTTGTTCTTGTTCTTTTAATTTTCTCTTTTTTTCTTCCAAACATTTTTTTATTCCTCCATTTTTAAGGGTGATAACCCTCTTCATTAAATTGTGGTTGAGGATATTTATTAAATAAAATCATAAATACAACAAAAGAAAATATAACAGCCAAAACAACAATAATTATGATTATTTCATCATTAGATATTTGTCCACTTAAATACATAGTAAAATTACTATTATAATCTATAAAAAAATCTGTTATATCAAAAGTTATTATTGATGGGTTATCATTATAATAAACAGAGTTTTCCGTAAAATTATAAAATGAGAATCCACTATTAGGCAAAGATTCTGATTCTAATATACAATAAGGATAAATTTGAGTAGAATTTGAAATCGTAGTAGAATTAATTTTTAGTAATCCAGTATCAGGAACATAATAATTAATTACTATTGCTGAAATATTAAAAGATTGTATTCCAGTTGAATTATTTGCATTTCCAGTAGCATTAATTCTCCATTGAATAACATATCCATATTTAGATGTATCTATTCCTAAATTTTTCGTGATGTTACTCCATTGCGGAGAAGTTGTATTATCCCATTCAATAGCAGAATCCGCAATCATCGTACCTGTGAAATTCCATTCAAAAGTATAATCTATTAAAGAACCATTTGAAGTCCACAAAACTGAAAATATTACATTTGTTCCTAACATTGACGAATTTTGAGAAATATCTGAATAATTTAAATAATAAACAATCCTATTTTCTTCTGTTCCCCAAGTTGAATGAGTCGGTTCAGAAACTATATATTTACTTGCAAATATCCAGTCAATATAAACATTTGTTCCAACCGACCAAACAAAGAAACCGAAATACCCAGATGTTTTTGTTGTATCTGTTGCTGATATTTGATAAGTATGTGTAGTATTCATAATTGTACCTTTTAAACTTGAACCATAAGCAGAAAAATCCATAATATAATAATCCGTTTTACAAAACATCGAATTTGCTAAATTAATCAAATTGCTATAAGGGGTTCTTTCTTCCATCATAAATTGAGAAATTGTTGTTGTTTCTGATTGATATAAATCATAACAAGTATCCCAATTAGTATTTATAGGGTCTCTGATAACTATATACGGATATTCTGCATTTGAAATTGCTCTTCTAATATTTGCACGAATTCTTGCATTTCCGACTGTTGTTTGATTAGTTAATAATGAAGCACCGTTGGGTGTTATTGGTGCTGATACAACACTATTTCCGCTATCGGTTGTTAATGTCCATGTAGCTAAATTTTGTTTCCATTTATTTAAATCAACATTAAAATCATCAAAGAATAAAAATGTATTTATTCCGTTACTTGTTGTTATTGTACTTGTTTTTCCATAATAAATATAAATTGTTTGAGCGGAAATTTCTAAACTGTCCGCAATTTCAACCCAAAAAATAGCTGTTGTTGAATTTATAGATTGTACCCAATAATCTAAAAGTGTCGAACCATCATTATCGGTAAATCGTATATCTCCAAAATTATTGGATAAAACATGATTTCCTAAAGTGACATTATTTCCATTATCTGTTCCTGTTGAATTCCAAACATATATTTGTATTTGATAAAGTGTTCCCGCATTAGTAGCATTATTTATTATATGGTTTTTTCTATAATACCAGTCTCCTAACCAATTTTCACCATCTGTTTTAACAATAGGAATAGATATGAAAATAGATAATGAAAGAATGATGAATATTAATAAAAAAACTATTTTATTTTTCATTTTATCTTTTTCCTTTAAACCATATTGAGCTAATTGTTAATAATCCTATAAAAACCATCATTGTCAAGAACCACGGTGAAAAAGGTAAATCTGCTCTATAAAGCATACTAAACAAAATTGTGAATAACCCAAAAATTATTCGAAGTAATATTGAACCATCTGATTTGTCATCATGTTTTATAATAAATAATATATCTAAAATCATCATTATAAATACTATAATAAATGAATAATCCATTTTTTTATTGTCCTCCATCTATTTGTTTAAAGAATCCAAAAGTATAAACCATTGTCATAGCTAACCACAATATTAAACCGAATATTGGAATAAGCATAATAAGCGTTAATGTTAAAGCTGAGAATATACCCCAAAATCCAAAACATACAACTGAATTAAAAATTATTTTTTGCGCTCTTTCACTTATTCCAGAACCTACAAAGGTTATTCCTATAACTGTCCCCAAAATAACCACACCAATAATTAAGGCTATGAATCCAGTAACAACATTTAAATCAAAAGAAACATTTGTTCCACTTGTTTGTATTTCCGTTGATGTGCCATTTTCGCTTATTTCACCTGTTGATGGGTCAACGACAGCTATTTCTCCGCTTATAGAAACTTCATTATTTGAATAATAATAAAATTGATTGAATAAAGCAAGAACAGCCATTATTATAAAAGGGTACATTACCATCTTATTCATTTTTTATCCACCCTTTGATTTTTCAAATAAATATAATCCCATAACAATATCAAGTATTATCGTGACAAGTATTACCCATAAACTAACAAGTGTTGAAATAACACCAATTAAAGACATAACATTAAAGGCACATAAGAATCCGAATATAGGATTAACATTATGTTGTCCACAATAAAACCCGAAAATCATTGATGGTGCAAATATAAACATGAAAAGAATCATAAAATCCGTTAAAGTTGTTACTGGAATATTTGTATTAGGTATATTTCCTTCATCTGTAGGTGTTGGTGCAATATTTATCCAGTGTCCATCTATTTGAATATTGTAAATTTCATTTTCCTCTGTCATTATTATAAAGGTGAATCTTTCATTAAAATCGCTTATTCCATTTCTTGCAACTATTGTAAAAAAGAATACACCATTAGTCATATTTCCAGAGGTTACACCTTTAGAATGTGAAACCGTAAAATTTCCATCTTCTTCAAGTAATCCACTTGAATTTTTAACATATCCAGTAAAAGTATAACTTTGTAGTTGATATGCCGAAAAAGAGTTTGTTCCAATAACTGTTGGTGTTGGATATATTTCCCATGTGAAAACAGAGGCATTTTCTTTTAAGACTTCGCTTAATATCGAAATATCATCTATTCCAATCCATGAACCATTTGTATCTCCTATAATTCTTAATTTTATTTCAACAAGTAATTTATTAGGTAAAACATAATTCGAATAATCTAATTGTGTCCATGTTGAACTTCCAGTCATTGATAATAATCCGAAACTTTCAGAACCATCTGAATAAATGAATCTCCATTCTAAACTTGCCCCTATTATCGCATAATACCATAATGAAGCGTTATAAATAAAATTTGTATCTAAATAATCGAATTTCTGTCTTAATGGCATACTAAAATATTGTGTATAATAATGACATGTACCAGAATACCCAAAAGCAATATTTATCCCTGAATAAAGATAGTCTTCTATTCCTTCATTATTATCAAACCACGGTTGAGAAGTCGTATTTATTTCTGTTTGTCCAGTTGTACCACCAATAATAAAATCATCTAAAGCAATATTTAATGTCCCACCATAAGAAGCTACCCATATTTGAATATAAGAAATTGCTTTTCCAACATCTAAATATGTTGTAAAATTAAAGAATGTATAACTTGATGTTGATATTGTTGGTGTTAAATCGTCAAATGATGAATCAGAATAATCAATATAAAAATGAAGTCCCGCAGATGAACAACCACTTCTAAGCTTTCCATAAAAACCGATAGTTGAAATTAAAGACGTTGAAATATTTGAAAATGTTTGTTTTATATTATTTCCAGAACCAGATGTGCCTATATTAGTCGCATTTATTCCCGTTCTTGAATCAGTTGTCATAAAAACATTTCCAGTATAATCCCAATACTGAAAACCATTATTACCCAATTCAAAAGATGGATTTAAAACATAATTACTCATTGCCGATTCAAAACTATAATTATCAACCCATTCATAATAAGTTGTTGCTTGAACTGAATTAATTAAAGGTAAAATTAACATCATTATCATTATTATTCCCAAAAAAAAGGGGAAGAGTTTTGATTTCTTCATTTTGGCTACAATCCTATATTTGATTTTATTGATTCTGGCATAAGCGCAATCATAATCCCGAAAACAACTACGATTGCCGTCACTGTTCCACCGAGAGTTACCAGATAAGCTGGCACACCTTCCCAGTTAGATGCATTGAGCAGAGTTGCTATTGCTTGTGGCACTGTGTAGGCCGTCAGATATAACGCAATTACTATTGTCAGGATATAGCCCGCAATTCCTTTTTGATTTGCCATACTTTATTCCTGCATTTTAATCATTTTAGAACAAGAATATATAAATTTGATACATTCTTTGTGTGTGTGTGTGTGTGTACGTGTGCGTGTGAGAGAGAGAGGGGGAGGGTGTGTGTGTGTGAGAGAGAGAGAGAGAGAGAGGGAGAGGGTAGGAATGAGGTATTTTTG
>Ga0209323_10003439_pt1 | contig 10532 bp, 11 predicted proteins | sample Rifsed19ft2_FD_184014 | JGI IMG/M metagenome (GOLD analysis project Ga0209323, IMG submission 184014) | Soil microbial communities from Rifle, Colorado, USA - sediment 19ft 2 (version 2) | ecosystem: Environmental > Terrestrial > Deep subsurface > Rock core/Sediment | place: Rifle, Colorado...
CGGCGGTGCGGTCCTCTTCGTCGACGTTCCCACGAAGCTCCTCGTGTGGTATCACGAGGTCACTCTCGGACCATCGGAGACGACGCTCGAAGTCCTCGTCGCGAACGAGACCGGTTGGCCGGAGGCGGATGCACGCGTCGCCCTGAACTATGCGTACTTCGATCCCTTCCTGTTATTCTCGGAGCGAAACGTATCGGTGTCTACGGACGCGCGCGGCGTCGCATCCTTCACCGTGTCCTATCCGGATGCACGAAGCACCGTGGGCTTCTGGGGCACCGCCTCGACGAGCTCCGCGACGCAGGGATTCTCGGGCTCACTTGTGCCTTCCACGTTCGTGTCCACGCGAAAGTACGAAATCGTTCGGGACAACCCGCTCGATGTGCTCCCTCCAGGTGAAATCGCATCGCTGCGGTACGCGATCACGGAGGACGGTGCGCCGATGTCGGGCCAGGTCCTCTTCTATTACGCCCTCACAGGCGCTCGGCTCGTCGCGCACGGAGAGGTCCGGTCCGACGATTCGGGCCACTTCACGATTGCGTCGGCGATCCCCGCAGGCACCACGACGATCGAGTTCGCCTCACGCGTCAGCGAATTCTGGTTCTATGACCGCGACACCGTCTTCAGCGCGCACCGCCTTGCTGTGGACCTCGGCGAAGTATTCGTCGGCAGCATGACGCGCCTGGTCGCGGCTCTACCGGACGAGGCATCGCCGTGGATTGCGCTCATCACATTCTTCCCATATCGGGTCGCGCAGGGTTCCTTCGAGAACTCGTGGGCCCCGGCGAGCGGGTCACTCGCCGCGTACGATGTGGCCGTAGGGACGGGGAAGACCCTCGACCACACGGTCGTCGTCCCGCGCTTCCTCCCGAAAGGCGAGGATTATGTGCTCCTCGTATACGCATTCCCCCACCGCCCGGTCGTCACGGACGCAGACATTTACATGTTCGTACAGACGATTCGAATCGACAACTTGCCGCCAACGGCGGTTGCCCAGCCCACATCGCTCACCCTCACGACCGAATCCGTCCTCGAAATCGACGCCGCGGCCTCGTTCGACCGGGACGGGGTCGTCGCGGCGTATGACGTTTCGTGGGGCGACGGATCGATCACAGGTTGGACGGCTGACCCATCGGCGACGCATCGGTACCGACACGCGGGCGAATACACCGTCACGATTCGCGTTCAGGATGACAATGGCGCAATTGGCGAGGTCACGTATTCCGTTCTCGTCCAAGCAACGACGTTTGGCATGCCAACGTCGATCGTTCTCTCTGCAGTCGGAGCAACAACAATCACCGCGGCCGCAGCGAGTCTTCTGCTCTGGCGGCGGCTCCGTCGCCCGCCCACGCCTCCCCTCTAATATGGGCGGAGAAACGACTAGGCGGTTGACCGGTTCATTCTAAGGATGGAGAATCAGGGGAAAACCATCATCTATCCCTCCCCGCACATGCCTGCGGGAGTCGGATGCGAAGCCTCTCGTTCGTCCTCGTCGCAATCGTCCTGAGCACCCTGACGGCAGGGATTGCCGCCGCGGAGGCAGGCGCCGTGACAATCCCTGCGTTCCGCGACTCGGACGTCCTCGCCCTGACCCTCCGGTCCGGCGATATCATTGATTTCTCTTGGTCCTCGTCCGGGTCCGTGGATTTCTCCGTCGACCTGGTCGGAGGAGCCGGGATGTTTAGCCAGGTCGGCCAAGTTGGGTCCGGGATGTTCCAGGTCCCGTTTGACGGGACATACGTCTTCACGTTCCGAAACGATAACCTCTCGCAGGTCACCGTGAGCTGGTCGATCGGAAAACGAGCCGATGTCCTCCCATGGATCGTCGGGGCTGCGGCAGTTGCCCTGGTAGGAATCGCTGGGTTCGCGATCTGGCGGCAGCGGCAACGCCGGACACTGGGCGCCCGGATGACCCCACAGTCCCTGATTCCGCCCCTGCGTTGAACCTGGTGGACTCGGGCGACTACTTGTACTTCCTCAGCGCCGGGCTGTCCCCTTCGAAGGCTTCCGCGAAGTACGGGAGGTCGGCTTTCCCCGTGGCGGCATCATCCATAGATCCGCGCATCGAAGATTCCGTCATCGTACACACGCACGAGAGATTTCTCTTTCGTCCGCGCCGATTCGGGCGTTTACCTTTTAGGCATTCTCGGGTCCAACGAGGGGAAATCGAGGTTCGGGAAGCCTTCGGCTCACCGTCCAGAATCTGCAGCCGCGGTCGCCTTCGCATCGAAATCGGGGAGAATCGTCTCCGCATCACGGACGATCCGAACCCCATAGAACGCGAGGCCCACGACAGCCCCCGCAATGCCGAACACGACGAGCATGAGCCCAATGCCTGCGCCGGGCCCGACTCCCACGAGCCATCCGAAGATGGCCGCGAGGCCGGCGCCGGGCTGCATGGCGGGCTCGAACACGAAGTCCGCGAGAGGTCCCCCGATCGCCATCGCGAGAGGCGCGGTGATCTGCGCGATGAGCCTTCGGACGGCGAAGACCTTCCCTTGGAGGTCAGGCGGCACCTTCGACTGCCAAATCGCCTGGTTCGAGCCGTTGATAATGGGAACGATAAAGAAGCCGAAGAACGAAGCGGCGGCCCACACATAGAAGATCTGACCGACACCCATCAACACGGAGCCGAGTCCGGCAATCGCCATCCCTCCGAGAACGCCGTGGACGCGACGCTTCGGACCGCCCCATGCACTCATCACGACGCTGCCGACGACGGCACCGATGGCGCCCACGGACTGAACACTTCCAAGGGCGAGCGCATCGTTGTTCGTCCTCGCAAGGATCATCACGGGCAGGACGATGAACCCGATGGTGAACAGGAAGTTCATTGTAAAGAACACGAGCTGGAGACCGAGCAGGCTCGGCCGTTTGGAGATGTATCGGAAGCCGAAGGCGGATTCCTTCATCAGGCTCCCGCGCGCCCGCATGCCCTCTTCGGTCCGAGGCGGCTCGGGAATCCGGATTGCAAGGAGGATTCCGATCGCAACCGTGAACGTTGCGACATCGATCAGCATGATTACACGCAGGCCAAGTGTGAGGCCGATGGTTCCGAGAATTGCTGCCGCGAAGACGGGGGAGAACACGCCCGAGGTGGATTGGGCGAGGGACAACATCCCGCTCGCTCGGCCGTACTGGGCCTTTGGAATCATTGTCGTAATCGCCGCGGAGAACGCCGGGAACTGAAAGGCCTCAAAGAAACCCGCAAAGGCGCCTGCGACGAACCATTGCCAGACTTGGAGGTCCGAGAAGGTGTACAAGAGGAGAAGCGCAATCGTCGCGGACCCGGAGGCGAGGTCACTCAACATCATCGTGAGCTTCCGGTTCCACCGGTCGACGAGCGCGCCCGCGGTCGGGCTGAAGAGGACTGTCGGCGCGAACCGGAAAAGGCTCGCGAGTGCGAGGGTCGTCGCCTGGCCCGTCTCCACATACGCCCAAATCACAAGGGCGAAGCCCACCATCCCGCTGCCGAGGAAGGAAACCACTTGACCGACGGCGACGGCCGTGAACGTCGCCATTCCGGACTTGCCCGGCGTCATGCCAGGTGCCGCCGCGCCCGCCATGCGCTTGCGGGCAATCTCGGGCTCCGTATTTAGATGAGGTCCAAGTGGGCCGGTGACATCCTCAACCGCCGGGTTGAGAATCGCCCTCGTTGACGGGGCGACTGCCCTATGACTTGCGCCGCCCGAAGAGGATCGGCCCGCGGTAGGGCTTCAGATACTTCTGCTTCCACCACTGGGGACGTCTGCGAATCCGACGCCTCCAGATCACGACCGCCACGGCACTTGCCGCAACCGCGGCCGAAATCCCAATAACGATGAAAGGCCACAACGGCCGGACCGTCACGGTTACCGTCGCCGCCACCGAGTTCCCCCAGAGGTCTGTGGCGGTCGCGTACACGGTGTTGGACCCCTCGGCGAGATTGATCGTGGCGGACCATGACGACGTACCGACAGCGGGGGTCCAACGGACTCCGTCCCCGCTGACTTCGACCTGCGCGACATCCCCATCGTCCGACGCGATTCCCCTGACCGTGATTCGGGTCGAATCCACGACCGCGCCGTCCGGGGGGGAAACGATGAGAATCACGGGATCTGTCGTGTCCCGGGGCCCGAGCCCATATGCCCAGGTCTCATCGTTCGCCCCGAATTCAGTGTATCCGCCAAACACCACGGACAGACCCGAGTCCTCATCGTACGCCATCGAATGCGCCGTCCGGGGAGCGGGAGACCGTGTGGAGTTCAGCACCCGCCATACGTTCGCGTCATAATCGTACGTCCACGTCTCGTCGGTGCGAACCCCATCGGACCGAAGCCCTCCGAAGATGAGCACGCGATCCGCTTGAAAGTCGTACGAACTCGCCTGCCACGCTCGGGCCGTGGGAGCCCCGCGAGGACGCATGTTCGTCCAGGTCTCCGCGTTCGTATCGTACGCCCAGGTCTCGAAATAGAACACCACGCCTCCCCCGATGAATTCCACGGTGCCGCCGAAGAGGATGATCCGATCCGATCTGTTGTCGTACGCCATGCTGTGGAGCACCCGGGGGGACGGCGCGGCGACCGGTCCCATCAACCTCCACGCGTTCGCGTTGAAGTCGAACGCCCAGGTCTCGTCCGTGGGCTGCCCTCGCGATCCCCCAAAGAGGATCACGCGATCCGATTCCCGGTCGTACGACATTGCGTGACCCGTTCGACCTAGTGGGCGGACATCGGGCGATATCCTTGCCCACGCGTTCGTGTTGTCGTCGTATGCCCACGTCTCATCGTTCCGCTCACCCGCGACGGATCCTCCGAACATGATAATGCGATCCGATTCCGAGTCGTACGCCATCGCGTGCAGAGAGCGGGGCGGGGGTGAAGGTTCGGGCTGCATGCGTGTCCAGTTGTTCGTGTCGAGATCCAGGGCCCATGTCTCCGCGCTCGAACCACCCGCGCTTCCCCCGAAGAGAACCACACGGTCCGATTCGCTGTCGTAGGCCATCGCATACTCTCCCCGCGGGGAGGGACGCTCAACGGGGGCCAAATTCGTCCACGCAAGGCTGTAGGTTGTCGTGGTGATCCCGAGGACATCCGGGTCATCGATGCGGCCGAGCGTCGGAGGGGAGAATGCGAAGGTGAGGATGCCCACTGTGATGAGACCTGCCAGGACGATGCGAAACACGCTCCATTTGGTTCCCCGCATCCGAAGGATCGCCGTTATCTTACACACCGCTCGGGACGTATATGAAGCTCCGCCAAAACCGCGCTCACGGGGGTCCATTCCCCAACGCGGCACGCCAATGCGGGGCACCCGCCAAGGTCGTTACCGCGATCTTTCCTGCTTTCTGAAGCGTCGCGAGGCGCTTCTCCGCTTCGGCGCGCGGTACACCGAACACTCGCGCAATCTCTGAGAGCGGGGCAGGACCGTGTTCATGGAGGTACGCCACGATGTCGGAGGGTGCGTGTTTCTTCAAGGTCCCTCGGGAGAGATAGTCGATCGCGTCCTCGACTCCCGCCGGCTCGAACGCTTCGTCCAAGATCACCGTGCGACCCTGTCCATCGGTGATGACGACATTGTAGAAGCCCAGCGGCACGTGTGGAAGTCCCGCCCCCTGTCGCTCGTATTCCGCCTGAAGCCCGCGGCGGTCGGAGGAATCCTTGAGAAACTTCGTGACGTCGAGGCTCGCCTCCGCGGCAGCATCCCTGAGCACGGAGTCCTTTGTGACGTCCTGACCTTCGAGGAGGAACCGCCGCAGGACCGCGCGGACAAAACGCGCTCCCTTTTCTTTCCCTTGGCGGTAGGCCGCCATTGCCGCGAGGGATGCGGGCATCACGCTTGGGGGAAACATCTCCCGCCGGAGGTCCGTGAACAGGGGGACGCCCATGAGGTCCGCGCCCTCCTTATACCAGTCGATGAGGCCCTGGAACGTCAAATCGTACTGTTTGAGCCAACCGTCGAAGTCATCGTACACGCACAGGGTGACGACCTGAATCTCGATCTGGTCCCCATACACGAGCGGAAGCCGATTCAACACGGCCTCGTAACCCCAAGACCAGAAACAGGTCGGCGCGGTCGCGTGGAACACCTGAATCTTCGGTGGGGGTGCATGTGCGTGCGCCAGGGTCGAGACCCTCCTCTCCGGGGCGGGCGCCTCATCGGACTTTGAACGGATTATCGTTTCGCCGTGACAACTCCGGACCGGACGAAGACGCGTAGCGCCTACGTTAAATCCCGCAACGCAATCCCGCGTGGGGGTCAAGATGGCGGGCGGGGAAATCGTCGTGCACACGTTCGACTCGAAGGTTCTGAAGGGGAATCCACTGGGCGACCCAACGCGACGGGATATCGCGGTGTACCTCCCGCCAAAGTACGACCCGACGAAGCGAATCCCCGCCGCGTACGCGATCGTCGGGTACACGGGCACGGGAAAGATGCTCCTGAACATCGACCCCATGGGCGAGGATCTGAAGTCGAAGCTCGACCGCCTCATCCGGTCCGGGAAGATGGGGCCGATGATCGTGCCCATGGTCGATTGCTTCACCCGCGTCGGCGGGAACCAGTATATCAATTCCACCGCCACAGGACGGTATGACGATTACCTGCACCTCGAAGTGATCCCGTTCGTCGAGTCGTTGTACCGCGTCTCGCGTCGCGCGGTCTGGGGCAAGTCCTCGGGCGGCTACGGCGCGATCGTTCAGGGAATGCTCCACCCCGGGACGTGGTCCGCCCTCGCGGACCACTCGGGCGACGCCATCTTCGAGTTTTGCTACACGATGGACTTCCCGAAGACCCTCGCGGCGTTCCGGGAGCACGGCGGGCCTGCGAAGTGGCTCCGATGGTATTGGCGGCAGCCGAACCGGAGACGGAGCGAGTACTTCCCCGCCCTCAACGCCCTCGGGATGGCGGCGCACTACTCCCCGAATCCGAGGAGCCGGGAGATGGGGATCGATTTTCCATTCGACCTTGAGACCGGTGAGTGGCGGCCCGACGTGTGGGCGCGATGGCGGGCGTGGGACCCTGTGAACATGGTCGAACGGCATGCGCGCTCGCTTCGCCGGATGCGGCTCGTGTACATCGACTGCGGGACGAAGGACGAGTACAATCTGATCTGGGGCGCACGCACCCTTCACGAGAAGCTCACAAAGCTGCGCGTGAAACACGTCTACGAGGAGTTCGACGACGGCCACATGAACATCACGTACCGATACAACGTGAGCCTCCCGCTGATCTGGCGGGCACTGGCCCGGTAGCGTCGCTCATCAGGGGCGCCTCGGGGACGGATCCGCTCGAATCGCCAATGCCCTCTCCGCCTCTCGGCGAAACGCCTTCCTCTCTTGGATGAGGAATTCCGTGAGATGACTCGACTCGACGCTCCGGTCAGCGAGATCCAGGAAGTCGAGCGCCGCCTGCGGGTCGCCTCGGGAGAGTGAGCGGGCTGCGAGGCTCGCGAGATAGTGAGATTTCTTCTGCGACACGTCCCGACGTTCCGGAGCAATCGCAACTAGCTCGAGGAGCGCGGGCCAGAAGGCCACCAAATCGCCTCGTTTGAACACCGGATCGATTGCCTTCACTCGAGCAACGAAAGCAGCCCGCGAATCGGGGCCGCGAGGCCCATGAGACCAGCGCGTGGTCAAGTTCAAGTCAACCGCAAGGCCGGCCGATGACGCGACCAGGGATGAGAATTTCGCTCCGTGATTGGGGCGGGATTTGGGTCGGTTTCGGAGGAAGGCCTTTGAGTACCATTGCCGTCGACCCCTGTGATGGCGTTAAAGTTCGTGGTCACCCGGCGAAGGGTGGCGCTCCTCGCAATCCTGGCCGTCGCCGCCGTCGTCGGGACCTGGGCCGCCGCGCCTCTGTTCATCGAAACGCGCGCCGAGCAGCCGACGCCCACGGGGTTCACGCTATCGGTCAAGCAAGGGACTTGGCGGGGCGTGGACAGCTTCCACTTCGCGGAGGGCACGGCGACGATTCTGCGGAACGAGATGGGCGAGCTTCTCCTCCGGCTCGAGAACTTCCACGTCCGAAACGGGCCGGACATCCGCTTCTTCCTCTCTGGGGATGCGACGGTTGGGCCTGGGGACATCGACCTCGGGACCGTTCCCGCCACGATGGGCAGCTACAATGTTCCGATCCCGGCGAGCGTGGACATCAACAGCGTAAACTTTGCACTCGTGCACTGCGTTCCTGCGAACTTCCTGTTCGCGAGCGCCCCACTTTCGTGACGTGAGCCGTGGCTTGATTTCACCCCTCAATTCCTCCGAGTGGAATTTCGGGACCCACGAATCGGATTCGATCCGTCCGTGCGGAGCCGTCTGATGACGGCCGAGGTATCGCTCCTATGGAGGGAGTTCGGGTTAGTGCTACAGAATCTCGCGTACGACACCTTCATAAACTTCGTAACGATGCCAAATGCCTCAGCCGATAGGGGGTATTAGATGGCAAAATCTAGCGTCAAAGGCATGGGTACGCGAGAGCAGCCGTGGACTTTGAAAACGCCGCCAGGGTCGTCGGAGTTCCAAGCGTATCGCGATGAGGCAGTGAATCCACCCGCGTTGGTGGTCACGGTCGGCAAGACGGAGCTGCGCTATCATCTGCGCGCCTTGATGGATTTGCACGCAGCGCTCAAGAAGTACGGCGATTGGATGGAATTGGGGAGCGCGGACGAGCAGAAGCCGGCAAAGGACGGAACCGTGGAAGCCTGGGGTCGATCGCCAAAGAATCCAGTCGGCGGTTGGTACGGTCTGAAGAAGGGCCTTCGCGGGCGCTTCGGAATGTATGTGCCACCCGTGATGGAAGCGCTGGGACTCGCTGAAGTCGAGCACAACCCGAAGAACAATCGCATGCGGGCTCTGTGATCGGCCTCCTGTGGCTTCCTCGCATCGAGAAGATTCCGGTGGGGTGACGCAATTGGGCAGCCTCGACCAGGCCCGCGCAACACAGCTCAAGAACATCGAATCCAAGACCAGCAAGACCCTGGACGAGCTTCGGACCGCCATCACGAGTACGGGTCTCACAAGGCACAGCGAGATCCGAGGGATGCTCATGCAGAAGTTCCACCTCGGATATGGCGATGCGAACACCCTCGTTCATTTCGCCCTCAAGTCCGACGCCCAAAGCGCGGCCGAAGCGAGTGGGACGTCGACGGAGGACATCGTTGGTCAGATCTACTCAGGGAACAAGGCACAACTGCGGCCCATCCACGAAAAGGTGATGTCCGAGATCACGAAATTCGGCCCGTTCGAGATCGTGCCCAAGAAGGGCTACGTCAGCCTCCGGCGGAAGAGACAGTTCGCAATGATCGGACCGGCCGCGAAGTCACGGGTCGAGGTTGGCCTGAACATGAAAGGAATCAGGGCTACGCCTCGCCTCATCCAACTGCCCCCGGGGGGCATGTGCCAGTACAAGGTTGATCTGGGCAGTGATGCCGACGTGGACAAAGAGCTCATTGCTTGGATTCGACAGGCGTATGACAGTTCCGTGTAGGAATCGAAATCAACGCGAAGCCGAGCCACCCGGTTGGCAACTCGATTCGAAGTGGCGCTCTGATCGAGACCTCGGCCGACCCGGTCCGGGGCGAAATGGAGGAGCCGCTCACTTCGTTGGACCGGATCACCCTCGCTGTAAGATCTCTTGTGCCGTTCGGAAGATAGCGTCAAACATGTCCTCGCGGAGCAAGCCCGTCGACGTGTTTCGCTGGCTCGGATGATACGACGCGAGGAGTGTCATCGCGGGGAGCCGCCAAGATTGACCATGGCGGAACGTTGGCCGGGGCTTCGGGATGTCGCGCCCGATCGCCCGCCATGCACGCAGGAACGCGTCCATCGCGGCCTTGCCCAGAGGGACGACAACCTTGAGGTTCTTAAGGAGGCGCAGCTCCCGTTCGAGAAACGGCTGGCATCGCGCGAACTCCGATCGCGTCGGAAGATTTCCAGGCGGGACGCACCGCACGGCGGCCGTGATGATGCAATCATGGAGGACGAGGCCATCGTCGCGGGAGATGGCCGTGGCCTGGCTCGCGATGCCCGCTCGATGGAGCGCGCGGTAGAGCCATTCACCGCTGCGATCGCCCGTAAACATTCGTCCCGTGCGGTTCCCGCCGTGGGCCGCGGGCGCGAGCCCGACGACGAGGAGACGAGCCTGCGGGTCGCCAAACGCCGGGACTGGACGGCCCCAGTACTCCTCGTCCACGAACGCCCGCCTCTTCTTCCGTGCAACACGCTCTCGCCATCGGACAAGGCGGGGACACCGGCGACACGCGATGACTTCACCCGAAATCGCAACAAGGCCACTGTCATGGTGTCGCCCCATCACGGTCCCTCCACCACGAGGCCTAAGCGGGTCCGACCTTGAACGTTATTCCGAAGCCTCGGCCTCAGTTGTTTGAGTTCAAGAAAGGCGCGACGCACTGAGACCGATCTCCACTCCCCGCGAGCTCGCAGAGACCCGCCGCCGCACCTATAAGTAAGCCCGCCCTGTACGGAGCGCAAAATGAAGGAAACCCTCAGCTCGTTCGACCTCATGGCCCTTGTCGCAGAGTGGCAACGGCTCGTTGG
>Ga0209323_10003441_pt1 | contig 10529 bp, 9 predicted proteins | sample Rifsed19ft2_FD_184014 | JGI IMG/M metagenome (GOLD analysis project Ga0209323, IMG submission 184014) | Soil microbial communities from Rifle, Colorado, USA - sediment 19ft 2 (version 2) | ecosystem: Environmental > Terrestrial > Deep subsurface > Rock core/Sediment | place: Rifle, Colorado...
CAGTGCGTGTAAGATTGTTTACATACGGCAAGGCTGTCAATATGAGGGATAGGATCAGCATCGGCAAGTCAGATAACAGCTTGATGATCAGTTATGGACAGAAGGCGGCAGTTGTAAATAAGAAGCCCCCAATTACTGCAAAAGTTGCTGCAAAAGTTACCGCAAAGAATGAGTCAAAGAAAAATAATCCGGTCCCTGTAGAAATTAATTTACCTGAAACAGTAGAAAAAGTGTCATTGCCCGGGGAATCTTATTCAATTGCCGGCAGTGAAGAAGTTGAACATAATGTGATTGAAAATCATGATGAAACTCCGGCCGCGCAATTACCTGATGAATCCGGCACAGACCTGATTAAAGCAGATAGCCTGCCTCTGAAACAGGATGCTGAAGAAGAAAAGACTGTTCTGATGAAAGAACCCCCCGGTTTTACCGGCTCTGTCATTAAGATGGTGACAGCGCTTGGGATAGTGCTGTCTCTGCTTTTTGCCATAGTTTATCTTGCAAAGAAATATCTTGGTAATAGGATCGGCCTTACAGGACAGGATCAGAAGATCAGAGTTGTTACGAGCACATACCTTGGCCCAAAGAAATCTATAGCGCTGGTTGAAGTTGCCGGAGAGAAGATAGTTGTGGGGGTAACGGCTACTCATATTTCCATGCTTACTAAAGTGGGAAGGGAGGAAGATTTCGGGGAGGTTTTAAAGGAGCAGATAAATCCTGAATCAACAAAAGAGAGGGTCGAATTACAAGATGAATTATGGGAAAAGGTATAGGTCTCTTTGTAAGACCCTTGTAATCGGGGCAGCAGCATTTATTACCCCTGTTTATACTGACAGATTAGCCTGGGGGGCTGCTGCATCAGGCAGCGCCATATCTCTTCCTGACATAAATGTCAGTATCGGAGGGACTCAGGGCGCCGGCGGGACAGCCGTTACCGTTCAGATACTCATGCTCCTTACGGTGCTGTCTCTGGCTCCGGCAATCATCGTGATGGTGACATCCTTCACGAGGATAGCTGTTGTCCTGTCGCTTCTGCGCCAGGCGCTGGGGACGCCTCAGATACCACCTAATCAGGTCTTGATAAGCCTCTCGATATTCCTGACTTTTTTCATAATGTCTCCTGTCTGGGCCAGGGTTAACAGTGAGGCGCTGCAGCCATTGATGAAGAATCAAATAACACAGGCAGTTGCCTTTGACAGGGCAATATTGCCTGTCAGGGAATTTATGCTTAATCAGGTACGGGAAAAGGATCTGTCCCTGTTCATAGACATGGCAAAAATACCTGAGCCAAAAAATGTATCAGAGGTTCCTACACATGTGATAATCCCGGCGTTCATGATAAGTGAGTTGAAGACGGCATTCCAGATAGGATTTCTGATCTATATCCCCTTTCTGGTACTTGATATGGTTGTAGCAAGCGTCCTGATGTCAATGGGTATGCTTATGCTTCCTCCGGTTGTAATATCCCTGCCATTCAAGCTCATGTTATTTGTGCTTGTTGACGGCTGGTATCTTATCGTCGGCTCGATAGTCAGGAGCTTTGGATAGGATTACGAAAGGAAAAAATGACACCTGAATTAGTAATGACAATCGGTAAAAGCGCACTGGAGACTACCCTCATGATAGCAGCGCCTTTGCTGCTGGTAAGTCTTGTAATTGGACTGATAATAAGCATATTCCAGGCGGTGACACAGATTAACGAGGCAACGCTGACATTTGTGCCCAAGATAATCGTTACATTTCTGGCGCTGCTTATATTTTTCCCATGGATGATGAGGGTAATGCTCGGATTTACATCGTCGCTGTTTACGAATATTCCGGCGTATATTAAATAATCAGAGGTTAAATTATCAATGGATGTATTAATGCAATTAAACTCTTTTATTCTGATATTTGTTCGAACCACTGCGATGATCTTTTTTATGCCGTTTCTCGGGGCGCGCAATGTGCCGCGGGGGTTCAAGATTGGTCTTGCACTGTTTACGTCGCTTATATTGATCAGCATGGTAAAGATTGATGCAGCGATAATCTCTGCAGACTTGCTTACACTGGCTGCCGGGATAGCTGCAGAGATAATAATAGGGTTCACAATTGGTTTGATAGCGAAACTGGCATTCAGCGCCCTCGAAATGGCAGGAGAGATAATCGGGTTTCAGATGGGGTTCTCGATCGTGAATGTAATTGATCCGCAGACAAGCACTCATGTGCCTATTATCGGTCAATTCCATACTATACTGGCTACCCTGATATTCCTGTCTATTAATGCACATCACTTGTTTATTGCCGCGATAGCTGAAAGTTTTGCCCTGGTGCCGCCAATGCGGCTTGCATTAACGCAGCAGATGATGGAGGGTATTGTGACTCTTTCGCGGGACATGTTTATCCTTGCACTAAGGATCGCGGCGCCGGTCATAGTTGCCTTGTTTATTACGAACATTGCCCTTGCGATTGTTTCAAAGACCATGCCGCAGATGAATGTTATGGTTGTCGGGTTTCCAATTACGATATCAGGCGGATTGTTGATTATGATACTATCCATCCCCTTGTTTACTAATCTGGTTCAGCGGGCGTTTGAGGGAATGAAGGGTGACTTCTTTAATATATTAAGTGTAATGGTGAGGTAATATGGCTGATCAGGATATGGACAAAACAGAGCAGGCTACACCCAAACGCCGGCAGGAGAGCAGGGAAAAAGGGCAGGTAGCAAAAAGCACTGAGGTATCCTCTCTTGCAGTATTAATGGTGGGGACTGCCGCTATGTATTATCTGATGCCGGGGATATACACTAACCTGCTGGAACTTACCTCAGAAGTTCTTGGTTCAAGCGGCACAATAAAACTTACCCCGGATAATTACTATCCATTCTGGTCAGGCATACTCAGCAAGGTGTTTTATACGATGGTGCCGTTTCTTGTCCTGGTTGCCTTTGCAGGCATTGTGTCAAATGTACTTCAGATCGGCTTTGTGTTCAGCACAGAGGCCCTCGGAGTTAAGTTTGAACGGATCAATCCTGCTGAGGGGATAAAAAAGATATTGTCTCTCCGTTCCGTCATGGAGCTGTTCAAGTCTTTAATCAAGATAACCATTGTAGGGTATACATCCTATTATTTGATAAAAAGTGAGTTTCATAATTTTCCTTTGTTAATAGATGGAGATGTACATTATATCTTTTCATACATGGGGCACATGACAATAAAGCTTGTTATCTGGACAGGGATAGTTATCGCTGTCCTTGCTGCAATAGATTTGGGTTATCAGAAATGGCAGTTTAATAAGAATCTCCGTATGACCCGGGAGGAGGTAAAGGAAGAGTATAAACAGCAGGAAGGTGATCCCCTGATCAGATCAAGAATTAAAAGCATGCAGAAGGAGATGGCCAGAAAGAGGATGATGGCTGCTGTTCCAAAGGCGGACGTGGTTATTACCAACCCGACACATCTTGCTGTTGCTCTGTCATACAAACATGGCGGCATGAATGCCCCGAAGGTTGTAGCGAAGGGCGCCGGCCTTATTGCTGAAAAGATAAAAGAGATCGCAAGGAGCAGCAACGTAACAGTTGTAGAGAATAAGCCGCTGGCACGAACACTATACAAGATAGTAAAAATCGGTGATGAGATCCCTGCAAACCTTTACAAGGCAGTAGCAGAGATACTTGCCTACGTCTATAAGTTGAAAAGGAAAGGTTAGCAAGGAAAGCAATGAGTGGAAAGCAATGAGCAATGAGTAAATTAAAAATACCCTCCCCCTTGACGGGGGAGGGATAGAGCTTGCCCCCGAAGTATTTATCGGGGGGTGGGGGTGAAAAGGCTTTTATGGCGGCAACAATAGCAGAATCAAACACAAACAGGGGAGTACTCCTTACACTTACAAAAAACAGTGATGCACTGCTTGCATTGATGGCGGTAGGCATCATTGTTGTCATGATAATACCAGTGCCTGCCATCGTGATGGATATTCTGCTGTCATTCAGTATTACCATCTCTATTATAATCATGCTTGTATCCATGTATATACTGAAACCGCTTGAATTCTCAGTATTTCCTTCAATACTTCTTATCTCGACCCTTGCAAGACTTTCTCTAAATGTCGCATCAACGAGGCTTATATTGTTAAACGGGCATGAAGGCACTGATGCTGCCGGTAAGGTCATTAAGGCATTCGGCAACTTTGTTGTAGGCGGTAATTATGCAGTCGGACTTGTAGTATTCGTAATCCTTGTTGTAATTAACTTTGTGGTAATTACCAAGGGCTCGGGCCGTATTGCTGAAGTGGCTGCGAGATTTACTCTGGATGCAATGCCTGGTAAACAGATGAGTATAGATGCTGACCTGAATGCAGGAATGATAGATGAGGCAGAGGCAAGAAGAAGACGGGTGCAGGTCGCCAAAGAGGCGGAGTTTTATGGGGCAATGGATGGTGCGAGTAAGTTTGTCCGCGGAGATGCTGTTGCAGGCATTGTTATAACAATCATCAATGTAATTGGCGGTCTTGTAATAGGTATACTCCAGCATGGTATGGCGGTAGGGGAAGCGGCACAGAATTACACACTTCTTACGATTGGAGACGGCCTTGTTGCACAGATTCCTGCGCTGATTGTATCAACATCTGCAGGTTTAATAGTGACGAGGGCTGCTTCAGAGTCAAATCTTGGTGCAGAGGTATCAAAACAGTTGCTTTCTCATCACAAGGCGATTGCGATCAGCGCCGCCATTATATTCTTATTCGGATTAATACCGGGACTGCCTCATTTTGCTTTTATTACATTTTCAATCATTACAGGGGCAGTGGCATGGGTAGCGTACAATATTAAACAGACAGCGGGCGAAGAGATGGGCTGGACTCAGGCTGAAAAACCTGTGTCTGTGCCAAAAGGCAAGGCAGTTGCAGAAGGTAAGGGCGAAGCGCCTCAGGAGGGATTTGACGGAGTGACACCTCTGGACATTATGGAACTGCATATAGGGTACAGTCTGATACCGCTTGTAGACCCTCAGCAACAGGGGGAGCTGGTTGATCGTATCAAGTCCATCAGACAGCAGTTTGCGTCAGAAATGGGAATAATAGTACCGCCGATTCATATCAGGGACAGTATGCAGATTGGTCCGAACAAATATATGATTCTCATCAAGGGGACAGAGGTTGCAGAAGGTGATTTGATGCCGGACCGGTATCTTGCATTGAATCCTGAAGGTTTGAATAAAGGGATACAGGGCATTCCGGCAAAAGAACCATCATTTGGCCTGCCTGCACTCTGGATTACTCCGCAGGATAAAGATAAGGCAGAATTGACAGGCTTTACTGTTGTTGAACCTTCAACTGTGATTGTCACGCACCTTACTGAAGTCATAAGGATGCATGCCCATGAAATAACAGGGAGACAGGAAGTGCAGGCATTGCTTGACGGTTTTGCAAGAAAATATCCGAGGGTTGTCGAAGAGCTTATACCAAACCTGCTTCCGCTTGGCGGGGTTGTTAAGGTATTGCAGAATCTCCTTAAGGAGCGGGTGCCTGTAAGGGATCTGTTGACTATCCTTGAAACGCTTGCTGATTATGCCGCGATGACTAAGGATACCGACGTGCTGACCGAATATGTGCGTGCCAACCTGTCAAGGACCATTACAAAACAATATCAGAACGGCAGCACTCTGCCGGTTATTACAATTGAGCCGGCACTTGAAGAAAAGATTAACTCAGCGATCAGACAGACTTCTCAGGGCATGCAGGTATCTCTGGAACCGCGCATGGCACAGGTATTTATCAACCAGTTAAAAGGGCTGATGGAAGCATCTGCGAGAAAGGGCATATATCCTGTAATGTTGACATCTCCGTCCATACGGGCGCCATTAAGGAAGTTCCTGGAAAGATTTATTCCTAACATAATTATTTTATCTTCCAATGAACTGTCATCATCAGTTAGTTTACAACCTATAAGTATAGTGAGGTATAACGATGCAAATTAAGAGATATGAAGCGGTTGATATGCAGGAGGCGCTGAAGCTGGTGAAGGGTGACCTTGGTCCGGATGCAGTAATCCTTTCAACAAAACAGATAAAGAAGGATAACGGAGTATTCGGGATGTTCAGCCGGCAGGTTATAGAGGTTGTCGCTGCCAGAGACTATGTTAACAAACAACAGGTTAATGCCCAACGTGAAGGTCTTCAGGATGGATTCATTGAAACAGACCAGTTTTTGAAAGAAGAGATCAGAAAGATAAGGGACGACATGAGGGGGACCCCTGGTGAGTTAAAAGACATGAAGTCTGAACTTGGCTTACTGAAGGGTTATATTCAGGAGCTTATTCGCGAAGGAGAGCAGGAACATCTAAAAACACTTCACGATAAACTTGTCATATTTTTCAGAAGGCTGATGTCAGAGGGCATGGACAGGAACATAGCATACAGGCTTGTGCAGATATTGAATAATAAACTTTCGGAGGAACAGAAGGATGACACTGATGAGATTAACAGATACGGACATGAGTTGATCCAGAAACAGGTTAAGATCACAGGACCCATCTGCAATGAGCATAAGGAGAGAAAGATTGCCGTATTCATTGGCCCGACAGGTGTGGGTAAGACTACGAGTATAGCAAAGATTGCTGCGAAATATACCCTGATAGATAAAAAGAAGGTTTCTTTGATTACGTTTGACACATACAGGGTTGGGGCCGTTGAACAGCTTAAGATATATGCGAAGATTATAGGGCTTCCAGTTGATGTAGTGCTTTCACCGTCAGACCTTAAGGGGGTAATAGATAAAAAGAAAGATGCGGAGCTGATACTCATTGATACAGCAGGCCGAAGTCATAAGGACCGTGATTACGTCACGGAGCTTGGAAATTTGGCAAGTCAGAAGGAAGAGATAGACTGTCATCTGGTACTTTCAGCTACAAGCAGCAATACTGTCTTAAATGACATTATAGGAAAATTCAAGGACGTAAAGATAAACAGCCTGCTGTTTACAAAGCTGGATGAGGCGGATAATTTTGGCGCTGTCTTCAGCTCCATGATTAATGCTCAGAGACCGCTGTCATACTTTACAACAGGACAGCGTGTTCCTGAGGATATTGAACTTGCTTCAGCCGGACGGCTCAGCAGGTTGATATTGAAGATGGATGCGGTTAGCAGCCATTAAGAAGTTAGAAGTAAGAAGTTAGACGTAAGACGTAAGAAGAGTGTGTCTATCGGGATTAATGCGTCCCCCCCCTTTGGAAAAGGGGGGGTAGGGGGGATTTGAGGGGTAGGGTGGGTTTTAATAAGGAGGATTAATGGAACAGGCATTGACACTCAGGGAGATGATGAATAAGCCGGCGGCGGGTGTTTTTAAACCGCCATGCAATAATGCCGTCAGAGTAATCTCAGTTACAAGTGGTAAAGGTGGGGTAGGGAAGACAAATGTAGTTATTAATCTTGCTTATGCACTGACACAATCAGGTAAGAAGGTGCTTATACTTGATGCTGATATGGGACTTGGCAATATAGATGTAATGCTGGGTCTTGCACCGGAATATAATCTGTATCATTTAATCAATGGCGAGAAGAATCTGAGTGAAGTTGTCACATCAGGTCCGGGCGGCATGAAAATACTGCCGGCAGGCTCGGGCATACAGGAGTTATCCGAACTGACGGCAAATCAGAAATTAAATCTTCTTGCTGAACTTGACAGAATAGACGGCTCAATAGATGTTGTATTGATTGACACAGCCGCCGGCATTTCAGGTAATGTCATGTATTTTAATACGGCTGCACAGGATATTGTCGTAGTTGCATCTCCTGAACCGACCTCAATTACCGATGCGTATGCCCTTATGAAGATAATGCACACACAATATGGAGAGAGCCGTTTCAGGCTGTTGGTAAACATGGTGCGGGATAGCGGCGAGGGGAGGGATGTTTACAGAAAACTGAGTACGGCCGCCGACAAATTTCTGAATGTCTCGATAGATTATATGGGTCATGTCATGCATGATGATTCTGTTCGTTTGTCCGTACTTAATCAGAGGCCTGTAGTTGACTTGTATCCGGGTTCAGATGCAGGTAAATGTTATTCTTCTCTGGCCAGAACAATCTGCAAATGGCCGGTTAATAAGGACATTAAGGGGAATATTCAGTTTTTATGGCGGAGGCTGATGGGGCAATCAGGTTGGGATCAAATTTAACAGAGGGGTGACATATGCAAAAGATTATCAATAAAGTCAGCAAATATAGTTCCAGGGGTAAAGCAGCAAAAAAGGGAATCATGGACCCTGATGCGAGAGATAAGCTTATCCAGGAATATGCCTCTAAGATAAAGTATATGGCATACAGGCTTTCCTACAGATTACAGCCTGATATAGACATTGATGATCTCATCAGTGCAGGGATAATCGGACTGATGGATGCAATGGATAAATACGACCCTGCAAAAGAAACCCTCTTTAAGACGTATGCTGAATTTCGTATAAGGGGGGCCATGCTTGATGAGATACGGGCAATGGACTGGGTACCAAGGTCAGTGAAGGAAAAATCCGGACTGTTGTACAAGACTGTGTCAGCGCTGGAGAAGGAGCTGGGAAGGCCGCCGTCAGAGGAAGAGATCGCTTCGGCCTTAAAAATGAATCTTAATGAATATCAGGATTTTCTTACTCAGGCACGAAGCTCTTCGATGATAAGCATTGAAGACCTTGGCATGAATCGCGACGACAATGAAAGAGATATGCTTGAAACTATCCGGGATCCCGAAAAGCGCGATCCGTTATCCCTGCTGATGACAAAAGACAGGCAGAAAACATTGACCGGCGCCATTGATAATCTTCCGGAGAAGGAACGAAAGGTGGTCTCCCTCTATTACTATAACGAACTTACAATGAAGGAGATAGGGAGGATACTTGAAGTAACGGAATCAAGGGTTTCCCAGTTGCATACCCAGGCAATGATAAGGTTGAAAGGCAGGTTAAAGGAGAAGAATGGGTGAGTATGCATAGTATACTCAGATCCATTGCCAAACTTACGGGTTTATTGGGACTATATCCGCCTGCGCATCCGGTAGTAGAACAGATAATTTCAGAGGCAATCGAAAACATTTCAACATACCTTTCATTACATCCGGAGTTAACTGTAGGAATTGTTGAGCACAGGCTGGTAGTTGAAGATATGCCGGTTGAAGATTGCGGAGTAATTGAGATGGAGTTGATGAACAGTATGGAGAAGGCAGGCATAGGCTCAGTTACTATCAGGCACGGGGTGTCATGAGACGAGATGAGTTTGCTGTGCGGTGCTATTGTATCAAACAGAACCGATCTGGAAAGATACCTTGCGGAAAACGGAGCAGTGCATATTCGCATTAATACAGCGCGATATGCAAAGATAAAAGATGGTGAGATCATATCAGGAGAAAAGACCGGCGAAGACATTACATGGGTTGACGGACTTCAGGGGAACAGCCTTGATTCAATGATATGGAGCGTTATAGGGAAGGCTGTTAAATCACCTGAAGATCAGAAGCGTGTATTTGACATAATTCATAAACAGCTTAAAGAAGAGATAGATGATAAGGTGAAGGTTGCCACATTGACCCTTGAGATAGAAAAGAAACAGATAAACTATGATAAAGAACGTACTGAGATGGTATTATCTCACATAGCTGACGGACTTATTATGGTAGATGACAACGGTAAAATTCTTATGATGAATGAAGCAGCAGAGAATATATTTGGCAAAAGACTGCTGGAGAAGGCAGGTAGAGTTGTTACCGAAGGACTGGGGGAGGAGCATATGGTGGCGCTCTCCAGGGATCTGTCATCTGTCATAAAGGAGGGGATGGAAAAGGAAATTGAAGTGGATGGTGCAAATGAGACAAAACGCGTTCTTAAATCGAGCACTGCCCTTGTCCATAATAAGGATGGCAAGGTCGTCGGCATGATATCCGTGCTTTCCGACATTACAAAACAGCAAGAGCTTGAAAGGCTGAAGCAGGATTTTGTTTCACATGTTACTCATGAGATAAGAACACCTCTTGTTGCGGTTAAGCAGTCTGTAAGCCTTGTCCTCGATAAGACAGCAGGGACAATCAATGAAAATCAGGAGAGGATGCTTGAGGTAGTAAAACGGAACATAGAAAGGCTTTCCAGGTTCATCAACGACATACTTGATGTGCAGAAGATGGAGGCTGGGAAACTTATTGTCAGACGTCAGCCGGTAGATATACGGAATCCTGTAAGTGATGTGCTTCAGAGCCTGACACCCTGGGCCGAATCCAGGGACATAACATTGTCATCTTCTGTACCGGATGACCTGCCTTACGTCCATGCCGATGCAGACAGGGTTATACAGATCCTGACAAATCTAACGGGAAATGCGATCAAATTTACCCCTGCCGGCGGTAAGGTCAGCATAAATGTCACCCCGCCAATGATTAAAGGAGATATCAGTCAACCATTAAAGTTGTCAGTTATTGATTCCGGAAGGGGTATTGCCAAAGATGACATTGACAGGATATTTGAGAAGTTTGAGCAGGCAGGCGGCAGGGAAGCGACTGATGTCAGGGGGAGCGGG
>Ga0209323_10003447_pt1 | contig 10519 bp, 9 predicted proteins | sample Rifsed19ft2_FD_184014 | JGI IMG/M metagenome (GOLD analysis project Ga0209323, IMG submission 184014) | Soil microbial communities from Rifle, Colorado, USA - sediment 19ft 2 (version 2) | ecosystem: Environmental > Terrestrial > Deep subsurface > Rock core/Sediment | place: Rifle, Colorado...
CGCACCGGCATCGATCAATGCTCTCATGTCGCTCACAGTTCGCTTGTTCGGCTGCTCGCGATATTCGTCCCCGCCGTGATAACTGACTACAACAAGGTCGACCCGTGAACCCAGCGCTGCAATTTCTTTTTTCGCGAGTGACTTTTTGAAGAGGGCAATATGTCCAATCCAGCCGGTCTTCCTGTTGACAAACTGAGTATAAGCGAGAAACCCCACCCGGATTCCGTTCCGCTCAAGAACGACCGGCGGAAACGTACCGACTGAGTCAATCGATGTGCCGCTCCACGCGATACCGGCATCCTTGAGATAGCCGATTGTTTCCCGCAACCCCTTCGCCTTATAGTCGTACGCGTGATTGTTTGCAGTGGCCACGAGGGTGACTCCAGCCATCCTGAGTGCCTTCGCTGCCTGCGGGGGCGCACAGAAAATGTACCGGTCGCTGGGATGTTGAGTTTCACCATTCTGATCGGTAATCTGACTCTCGAGATTCCCCAACACAATATCATATCGTGAGAAGACGCCGGAGACGAAGAAAAACGGATAGTCCAGACTATCTTTGAGCAAGACCTGGCCAACATGTCGTCCGAGGTTGATATCTCCCACGGCGATCAACGACATTCGCCGGGCTTCGTCTCCCTGAGCTCCTGCTCCTCCCGCTATTGCCGCCCATGCGACGGCCGTCAAAATCCAATTCATCATCCGGGGCGCTGCCACTCTGTCATTGTTGTGTTTGAAAATGCAAAGTGCGATTGGAACTGCCGTAGACCTCTGAGCGAGAACCAAGATCTTCTTCTACAATCGGCACTAGCTTCGTATGGTGAAAAACAGATAAACAACCAGGATGGTCCCTGCTATTACGACGAGCGGTTCGAGGATTCGTTCCAGGACAGTCCCGCCCGGAGGGCCGTTTTCTAACGGCTTAATTGGCACATCGCTACGGAATCTGCCGAGATAACTCACGCTTCCATCCCCTTCTTCCCACCTGGCATCGCAACTCGTTTGAAGAGAAGGGCTTTCGAGAGTCACAATCCCGGAAATTCGGAGCACCCGTGTTTCACCCGAGGCCTTTTCTTCTGTGATCATCAACTGCGCCCCTTTCCGCCCGAAGGAGACGAGAAAGGCATTCTCAATGGTAGACCTGTCCTTCTCCGCTTCCACAACAAGGATCACCCGCCCCAAAGACGTCGACGGGATTCTCACAAAGATGGACTCAGCGAGCGTCTCCCATTGAACCCTCAGGGAATTGACATCGGCATCTTTCCCCGATTGTGCCATTGAAGAGGACACGCCAATCGTCACCAGCAGCGCGATATTCGCGGAAGCCAGATTCACGAAGAGATACAACCCAAAATGACAAGGTAGCGAAAACTCAAGGGATATTCAACCAGGCAGGCCGTCAGGTAGTGTCTCAATTTGCCTCTTCGACCACAATGAGATTGAGACACTGCCGACCCTCAACCACGTTGCTCTCTCATCTCCACGATTCTCTGAAGTGCACGAAGCAAAAGGGCGGGATCTTCATCAAGCACGTGGCGCGATAATCGACGCGCGCGACGAACGTTCTCCGACGAAAGTTCGGCGATGAGCAGGTCCTCTTCGAACGTTTTTGCTACTGTCAGCGACTCACCCGAGGGATCTGTGACACTGGATCCTCCCCAGAAATTCACACCATCCTCAAATCCAACCCTGTTCGAGAAAAGAAAGTACGTTCCAAGAAGGCGTGCGTACGTTCTATGATGCTCGTGATTGACCTGAGCCGTCGCGAGACCTTCCTTGTCTCCTGCGATCCTGGTCGGACTCGCGGTAAGACACAACAGGGCCTCGGCACCATCCATCGTCAGGGCATAAGGAACGGACATATGCCAGACATCCTCGCAGATCAACATGCCAAACCGGCCGTGTTTTGAATCGAATGAACGCAAGGACCTGCCACGGCTGAAATACCGTCCTTCTTCAAACATTCCGTACGTCGGCAAGTACAACTTCCGATGGGTGTGCCGGATACGTCCGTCTTCCAGAAAAAGAGCGGAGTTGTACATTGCGTGGTTTTCACCGTTCTCAACACACCCACAGGCGATGGAAATCTGATTGCTTTTCCTGAGAAGTTTTCGGAGCAGTGGATTTCGAAGAGGATCGATCGCTACTTCCCATGCAAGATCGCGGAGAGTATATCCCGTGAGGCTCAGCTCCGGGAAGAGAATCAACTTTGCCTTCTGGCGGATGGCCCGGTTGATGAACTCGAGATGACGGTCGACATTTTCCCGAAGATCGCCAACGGTACAATCGATTTGTGCTATTGCTGCACGGAGGTTCATTGGTCTTCAGGAAATATCAATCATTCGGATATCTTTGATATACTGGACGGTCTTGTCTTCCTTCAGATTCTTGAGCTTCTCAATCTTGAAATGGATTCGGTCAACATTTTCCTTGATGATGGAAAGGTATTTTTCCGTCTTGTCACTCGGTTCGCCCTCAAGCAGTTCCTGCACAATGGTTTTCATGGCATCGAGGGGCGCTGCGACCTCGTTCGTAATATTGACGATCATCTCCTGAATCGCCTCCAGTCGTTTCTTCCTGATCTCGAGTTCCCCCATTTCCCTTTGCAGCTTCCGCTTCTCCACCACGCTCATAATCGTCTTCGGAAGGATCGGCGTGGAGATTTCCTCTTTGACAAGATAATCTTCAACGCCCAGTTTCATGACTTCGACGGCGAGGTTGACGTCTTTGTTCACTGTAAGGAACACCACCGGGGTTGCGACATTTTTCTGCTGCAGGTTGCGCGTCACTTCCAGTCCGTTCAAACCCGGAAGGAAGTAATCCATAAGGATAACATCGTAATGACGCGCGATCGCTTCATCGACACCTTCCCTTCCATTACCCTTCCATTCCACGATGAATTTCATTTCCTCAGATCTGCCAAGGTACAGTTTCACCAGTTTGGCAAAATCGGCGTTGTCTTCTATGAGCAGCACTTTGACAGACTGTTGTTCGTCCATATTATCCTCTGCGGGGAAGCTTTGCAATCCTCGACCAGTAATCAAGTACGGATTGGAGTGAGTCGCTGAGTTCATTCAAGATCACAGCTTTGCTGATGTACGTGCTTGCACCAAGTTCATAGGCCCTGCAAATATCCTCATCCCTTTCAGAGCTGCTAAGGATGATCACCGGAACGTTTTTCGACGACTCGCTCGATTTCAGCTGCACCAACACATCCTTCCCATCGATTTTCGGGAGATTGAAATCCAGGAAAATGAGGTCGGGCGGGCCGCTCAGCCGGTGTCCGGCCTTCGCAAGATGATTGAGTGCAGTCTCAGCGTCCTGAAAGAACGTCAGGTGTGTCTGGTGACTGGTCCGCTCAAATGCCCACTTAAGAATCTTCGCATGATCCTGGTTGTCTTCGATCAGGACAATACGAAGCGGAATGCCGTTGTCCGCCACGTGTCACTCCTTTTTAGCTCGTCGGCAACGTGAAATGGAAAGTTGATCCTTCTCCCTTTTTTGAGGTCACCCAAATCTGGCCTCCAAGACCCTCAATGATCTTCTTTACAATTGTCAATCCTGCCCCTGTTCCTTCGTACTCTTCTTTCATATGCAGCCTTTGGAAGATCATGAAAATACGCTCAAAATACTCCTCTTCGATCCCTATGCCGTTGTCAGAAACCAATATTTCAGTCTGATGCCCGCGCGGCACGTGTTTGATCACGATTCGAGGTACCTGTTTGTCGCAGAATTTCACCCCATTCGAGAGAATATTGCGGAACACGATTCTGAGATGCTGGTCCACGCCCAGGACCTTCGGGAGGGTCGGTTGAATCTCAATGACGGCCTGCCGCTCGCGCAGGGTATACTGCATCTCTTCCAGGACGCCCTGAATGAGGCTGTACAAATCGATGGGTGTCCTCTTTTCAGCCAGCTTGCTCACTCTTGATAGCAGGAGAAGGTCCTCGATGAGTCTTTTCATGTGGGAACAGGATTCCACGATCGATTTGACATATTCCCGTCCGGACTCATCAAACGAATCCTCGTATTCCTGGCGGAGGATCTTTGCGTATCCTTCGACGCTGATGAGTGGCTCCTTCAGGTCGTGAGACACCACGTAGGTGAAATCATCCAGTTCTTTGTTGCGTGCTTCAATTTCAGTGGATTTCTCCAACGTTTCCTGATACAGCTTCGCCTTTTCAATCGCAATTGCGGCGACGTTTGCGATGCTTTCCAGAAGAGTGAGCTGGTCGCGGGTGTAAGCGTTCAGGTCATAGGACTGCGCGGACATGATCCCAATAATCCGATCTTTGGAAAACATCGGGGCATGCATCAGAGATGCGGAAGCGCGCGACGTATCCCCAAAGGCCATGAGTTCCGGTTTGTCGGGAATCGACTTGCGAAGGTCAAGCAACGGCCGGCGCTTCGATACGACATTCCAGCTCGCTGTTTGTCGCTCGAGCGGGATGGGATCCGCAGGGATTGCAAGCTCCCTTTGCTGCCCGTCGATGATGTCGACAACGTACAGCCACTGCACTTCCTGCCGTTCTTCATCGTAGAGATCGATGTAGAATGCATCCGTCGGAATGACTTTCTTGAGCTGGCGGAACGTTATCTTGCCGATTTCCACCGGGTCGAGAGTTCCGCCCAACATCTTGCTCAGCTCATACAGCACCTCCAGACGTTTGACCTGGCGGTCCAGCTCAACCCGCGCGGTTTGCCGTTCCGTGATATCGCGGGCAATATTCACCATGAGAATAGGATCGCCGGCGGAGTTGTGAAGAAGAGTCGTGTTGAGACTCACCTCAATTTTTTGCCCTCCTTTGTTGACCCAAGTGATGTCAAAGTCGCGAAGCTCGCTGTGTGATCTCAGTCCTTCCAGCCATGCCATATAGATGCGCAGGCCCTCTTCGTCGATCCATGGGTACGGGATGGTCGCGTTCAGTGCTTCCTGCCGTCGGTAACCGGTCAACCTCTCGAATTCTTCGTTCACGTCAAGAACTCTTCCCTGCAGATCGGTAATGACAAGCGCGTCAACCATCGAGTTTACCACGTTACGAAAGAGGCGCTCGGAATCAGTGAGACGCTTCTCCAACTCTTTTCGCAGAGTGATGTCGCTGATGGTGAGATTCAGAGCAAGCTCGCCTTTGTACGATCCCAGAGTCAACGTGGCCTCCACCTCAATGGCCGAGCCGTTGATTTCGATCATTTGAGTCTCAAACCGATCAGGAACCGATTCTCCGTTCACTTTCCGGCGAAGAAGGAGCTGAAAAAACCGCCGTGAGTGGGGCTCGACAAACTCGAGGATACTGTGCCCGGGGATCGATTCGGCGGAACGATGTCCCAGGATGCGGGCAAACATTTGATTGGCGACAACGATTTCTTCACCCCGGAGAATGCCGACACCGTAGGGTGAATGTTGTATGATCGACTGATAGTAGCCCTCCTCATCCATGCTGTCGGTAACAATCACCTGAGAGAGAAATGATGAAGACTTCAGCCGGCTTGACTTAGTCCGCGGACCGCCTTTCATCCCTTCTTCCTTCATTGTGAGAAGGTACCGGCCGGAATCGAGTGCATTCCATCGAATCTCGACCGGGCACATTTCCGCGCTTTTGGATGCGGCCTGGGTCTGGAGAGTCCCGTCTTTGCGTCTTAGAAACAACTGGTGATCAATCGACGGGAAAAGATGGTTCAGCGTGGTTTTTGATGAGAGACGAGACGGGAGACTCAGGAGAAGGCGTGCATGTTTGTTCGCGGCGAGAACGAGCCCATCGCGTTTGACGATCATACAGGGCTCGGGGAAGACCTCGAAACTGCGGGAAAAGTCCAACATTCCGGCCGCAAGCGGTACCTGCTGCTTCGCCCGCGGGGGCGTTTTCGTTCGACGACGAGGCCGAGATTTCACCGTACCTCCGCGCTCACCTCTTCGGGGCTGGTTCGCCCGACGTACGCCGCTAGCTCCCGGAGCCGCTCCATAAGAACGCGAAACTTGTCCGGACGCAGCGACTGAAATCCATCCGACAGAGCCGACTCGGGACTGGGATGCACTTCAATGATCAACCCATCCGCCCCGGCGACAATGGCCGCCTGAGCCATGGGAATCACGAGATCCCATGCACCCGTCCCGTGACTCGGATCCACGATGAAAGGCAAATGGGACAACTTTTTCGCGAGTGGAACTGCATTCAGGTCCAAGGTATTCCTTGTATAGGTCTCAAAGGTCCGAATCCCGCGCTCGCAGAGAATGATATTGTAATTACCTCGCGAAGCAATGTACTCCGCAGACATGAGCAATTCTTCGAGAGTGGCGGAAAACGAGCGCTTCAACAGCACGGGCTTGCCGATTTCACCGAGCTTTTCCAGCAAAGTGAAATTGTACATGTTCCGGGCACCGACCTGAATGACATCCGCCTGTTGCGCCACCTGTGAAAGGGTCTCGGTATCCTTGGCTTCCGTCACAATGTGCATTCCGGTCTTGTCCGCAGCCTCGCGGAGATACTCCAGACCCTCGAGTTTCAGTCCTTGAAATGAATATGGCGACGTCCGAGGTTTGAATGCACCGCCCCGCAGGAACTTTACACCCATCTCCCGAAGCATTATTGCAGTCTCAAGAATCTGCGTACGGCTTTCGACCGAACACGGGCCGGCAATGATGGTAAGTTCCTTGCCCCCTATTTCGCTGCCGCCGACCCGAACGATGGTACTTTCCGGCTTGATCTCGCGGCTGACAAGCTTAAACGGTTTGGACACCGGTATAGCATCGAGCACCCCGGGCAAGCTCAAGAAGAGATCCGGACTCACGCGACCTCTGTTTCCCGTTATCCCAATGGCTACCCGCTGGGCCCCGGGAATTTCGTGCGGAACATACCCCAGCTTCTTGACCTTCTCCTTGACCGTTTCGATCTCGGAAGGGGTGACGCCTTGTTTCATCAGAATGAGCATTGCTATCGCTTCGCTCCTCGCTAGAACCGCACCTGCGGCGCATCCTGGGCACCGCTGACGGCCTGGAAGTACTGAGCTTCCTTGAAATTGCCAAAACCTGCCACCAGGGAGCCGGGGAACCGACGAATTGTTGTATTAAATTCCTGCACCGTCTCATTGAACCGATTCCGTGCGACAGCGATCCTGTTCTCTGTTCCTTCCAGCTGCGATTGGAGCTGTAAGAAATTCTCGTTGGACTTGAGTATGGGATAGTTTTCAACAACAGCCAGAAGGCGTGACAACGCGGAACTCAGACCATCCTGTGCACTTTGGAACCGTGCAAAGGCTTCCGGATTGTTCAGAACTTCAGGAGTGACCGTGATCTGACCGACCCGAGCCCTCGCACTCACCACGTTGTCGAGAACCTCTCTTTCCTGCTTCGCAAATCCCTTAACGGTTTCAACAAGATTGGGAATCAGATCGTAACGACGCTGGTACTGGCTTTCCACCTGTCCCCAGCTCGATTTCACTCCCTCATCGAGCCCTACAATCTTGTTATAGGTCGAAACAGCCCAAACAATAAGAATCGAGACGACAAACAAAATTCCGATAAGTGCCACGATACCAATTGAGAGTTTTCGGTTCATTCTTCTGCTCCTGGTGCAAGTATGTTTTTCATAAAATTCCGTGAACGTTCCTCGACAAGCTGCAGTATTTGCGCTTCTGCGCACCAACGGCGAGCACTGGTTGCCACCGTTTCACGGTGACCGGAAGAAGCTGCACGACGACGCTGTCGCCCAAGGTTACTTTCAAAACCCCCGTTTCATAGGTATGTTGAGTATTCCCTCCAAAAACAAAGTTACCAAGGGAATACGCAATGTGTTTTCCCTGATATTGTTCAATGCCCTGAAGGACGTGCGGATGATGGCCCACGATCAAGTCGGCACCAGCCTCTATGACACGGTGTGCGAGGCGGACTTGCCATTGAACCGGCTCGGGAGCCCGCTCTGTTCCCCAATGAAAATTGACGACAACAAAATCCGCCTTTTTCCGAAGAGACCGCACATCCTCAATGATGTACCTCTCAAATCGGGGTGCAAATCCCGGGCGGGTCGCTGTTGCAGCATACTCTCCCCCGCCATAGTATCCAAGAAAGCCGATCCTGCGTCCTTTTGTTTCCAGAATCACGGGCGTTCGGGCACCGCGAAGGTCCTTTCCTATTCCCACAAACTTCACTCCCGCAGAATCGAGGTTTCTCATAGTTTCTTCGATCCCCTGCAACCCATAGTCAAACACATGGTTATTGGCGCAATTAACAAGAGAAACGCCGCCGCTCTTCAACGTTCCGATCGCAGCAGGATTCATCTTGAAATTGTATTTCTTCTCGACCTTTTCAACCCCCGTTGTAACCGGATGCTCCAGATTCACCATGAAAATATCGCAATCCCCGCCCGGCTTCCACAACCCGAACACATAGGACGTGTCCATGCCAATGTGACGTTCCACATTGTCCGAGAGAGTCACATCTCCGGCAAAGAGGATCGTCACTGGTTCGGGGGTCTGCGCCGCGAGAGTGCAGATCCCCGTTGAAATTATTACAGCAATGAAGAGACGGCGCATTGGTGGTGTAATTTTTTCTATGGTACGAAATGTTCACGGTAAAAACAACAAAGCCGACGAGAGGCGGTGAGCACTTGGCTTTTCTCTGTGTCCGCTGTGGTAACATTGTTCACCACAGAGCGCACAGAGAAGGCACGCCCGCCCCCGCCCGACCAAGTCGTTCGGGCGGGCGACCGAACGCATCTGACCTCCGCGCGGTCATTCGGGCGGGGAGGGCACGGAGAATTCAGAGTCACACCGCTGCGCGTAGCTTGCTTTCGTTTGTCACTCTCCCTTTTTCCCCTGGAGAAGGTATTTTGCATTTGAACCAATCCCACAGTATGTTTGTTCAAAGATACGACCGAATCTCATGAGAGTATATCTTCGTTCAAAAATCCACAAGGCGACTGTCACGGAAGCCGACCTTCATTACGTCGGCTCCATTTCGATTGACGAAGATCTTATGGACCATGCCGGGCTCGAGGAGTACGAGAAAGTACTTGTCGTCGATAACTCCAACGGGGCTCGAATTGAAACATACGTCATCAAGGGGCCGAGAGACTCAGGTATGATCGGAATCAACGGGGCGGCAGCTCACATGATTCACAAAGGTGACGAAGTCATCATCATGGCCTTTCAACTCACCGATAAGCGCCCTGCCAAACCTGTTAATGTACTGGTCGACAAGAAGAACAGATTCAAGCAATTCCTGTCTGAGAGGTCCGAAATGAGGGATACAGACGGCTGTTAAGTCCTTCGCGATGCAGTAAACAAAAAAGGCGATCTGACGATCGCCTTTTCTTTTTCTCTTTGGATTTTGTTACTGGAGCATGGCTCGTGAAATAACCATGCGTTGGATTTCAGATGTGCCCTCATAAATCTCAGTTATCTTCGCGTCTCTCAGGAACCGCTCCACCTTGTATTCCCGCATGTAGCCGTAGCCGCCATGGATCTGAATCGCTTCCAGGGCGGCGTTCACAGCGACCTTGGACGCATACAATTTGGCCATTGCCGCCGCAGTGCTAAAGCTCTGTCCCGCGTCCTTGAGGCGTGCCGCCTTGAGCGTCAGCTGACGTGCCGCTTCAACAGCCGTTGCCATATCGGCAATCTTGAACTGAATTGCTTGAAACTCCGCAAGAAGATGGTCGAAGGCCTTTCTTTCCTTGCTGTAGGCAATCGAAGCATCCAAAGAAGCCTGGGCAATGCCCAGGGCCTGCGCGGCGATTCCGATTCTTCCCCCATCAAGGGTCTTAAAAGCGAACTTGATTCCAAATCCCTCTTCCTTGATCAGATTCTCCTTCGGAATCTTACAGTCTTGAAATGCCAGCGAAACTGTATCAGAACTGCGGATTCCGAGTTTCCGCTCCTTCTTCGCGACGGAGAATCCTGATGTGCTCTTCTCGACAATAAAGGCGCTGACACCCCTCGATCCCTTTGTCTTGTCCGTCGACGCTGTGACAAGAACCACGTCGGCGTTGGCGCCATTGGTGGTGAAGTTCTTTGTTCCATTCAAGATGTAATGGTCGCCGTTTCGAACTGCAGTCGTTAGCTGGTTGGTTGCATCGCTGCCAGCCTCCGGCTCGGAGAGGGCAAACGCACCCAACTTTTTCCCCGAGGCGAGATCTTTCAGGTATTTTTCTTTCTGGTAGTCTGACCCGTACGTTTCCAACCCCCAGGTAACAAGGGAATTATTCACCGACATAATGACACCAGCCGATGCATCGACCTTGGAGATTTCTTCGATGGCAAGAACATACGAAACGGTATCCAACCCCGCGCCGCCGTATTTTTCCGAAACCATCATCCCCATGAATCCAAGCTCCCCAAGTTTCTTCACGGCTTCATACGGGAATTCTTCCTTCTCATCCCGTTCATCAGCAGAAGACGCCAATTCATCCTGCGCGAACTTCCTCGCCGTTTCTCTGATCATCTGCTGCGTTTCGTTGAATTCGAAATTCATTTCTTCACCTCGGCCGTCTGGGTGTAATCGAAAAACCCCTTTCCGGATTTCCTGCCA
>Ga0209323_10003450_pt1 | contig 10510 bp, 11 predicted proteins | sample Rifsed19ft2_FD_184014 | JGI IMG/M metagenome (GOLD analysis project Ga0209323, IMG submission 184014) | Soil microbial communities from Rifle, Colorado, USA - sediment 19ft 2 (version 2) | ecosystem: Environmental > Terrestrial > Deep subsurface > Rock core/Sediment | place: Rifle, Colorado...
CAAGTTCCGTAACAATAGTAAAAATCAGAACGGTTTTAAAACTTTTATAAGCAGTATTAACTGCAAATATGGGAATGACCCGCTTACAACTATATCCTTTACGGCTAAATACATGCTGAAGGGCAAGGTCCTACCGATAAAGGAATCATTTCTGTGTTTTCTTTTCAATGACACTCCGGTTCATCTTCCTGAAGTATTTACATCTCCCCCGGAAAAACCACCAAAACTTTTCACATAAAGAGATTGTTTTTCGTTTATAATCTTAGCATCGATTTAGAGTAGAGATGATATCTTCTCTAAATTTTATGCAAATGGGAGGTTATTACAGATATTATTCTGTATAGCCTAATGGATTTGACTATCGTCAGATTGCACAAAGGCTATACTTGGAGGGTATAATATGAGAATTTTTCTTAGATGTGGGTATCTATTTTCACTATTTGTGCCTTTTCTGCTATTATCCGTAAGGTCTGTTGAGGCGAATCATGGGGCTGGAACTAGTGGGTCAGCTATTACAATACCAGCTATCACCTTAAAAAGCGGCACGTTTTCGTTAGGTTTAAGGACAGAATTGACAGAGTTCGAACATATTTCTAATTCAAAACTTCTTGATAAAGCAGTAGAAGCCGGTTCCTTTGATGCCGTTGATAGAACATTTTTGCATACTATCGATATTGGGTATGGGGTTACTGATGACCTGACTCTTGGACTTAACATCAGTTGGTTTGAAGCAATTAATTTTCGTGAGTCTGAATTGGAAGACGATGAAATTGAGGTATTTCGAGCTAATCCAGACGGAATCACCGACCTCTGGCTTTCGGGTAAGTACCGCTTCTTGCGTGGGACTCAGGGGCATTGTGCTATTCTGGCAGGTATTAAATTTCCTACAGGTGTTGACGACAGAAAGAACAATGCGGGTGAAAAGATAGAAGCCGTAGAACAACCCGGAAGTGGCTCTTATGATTTTGCAACCGGCTTTGCCTATTCACGCTGGTTTACAAAGGACTGGACCATGGATACAAGCATCCAATATATTCTTCGCACAGAGGGGGCGAGAGATTTTAAGGTAGGTGACCGTATGGATTGGGGTTTTTCAACAGCATATCAGATAATCCCCAGAAATAAATATCCAAATGTTGCGCCCGTTGGAGAAATCAGTATAAAATATCTTTTTCGAGACGAACAAAATGGAAGGGATGAACGGGATAGCGGCGGAACTACTGTTTTCCTCTCGCCGGGAGTGCGTGTAGGGATCACCCCTCGTTGTGGGGTAGGAACTTCAGTTTCATTCCCTGTCTTTCAAAACTTACTTGGAGAACAACAAGAGACTGATTTTAAAGCAATTGTTGGTGTAAGTTATAGTTTTTAAACAAAGGAGTCATATATGCAAACAAAATATTTTCTGATAGCAAGTTTCATTACATTTACGATTATAGGATGCGCAAACACAATTTCTTCGTCCAAAAAAACACAGCCGTTGGTCATTGACCCTGTCTGCGCATATTTATCTGATATGGGGTGTATTAATATTGCTGTGGATGAAAATACTCCAAAATCAACCTATGAGGGGGTTGCATACTATTTTTGCAGTACGGAGTGTAAGATGGATTTCGATAAAAATCCGTCAAAATATCTCAAACATGTTACCCTTCCTCCAAAAGAAACTGTAGATCCTATATGTCATATGAAGATTGACGAGATGAAAAGATTTGTTACATGCCTGTATCGGGGTAGAGTTTATTACTTTTGTTCCGATCATTGCAGGACAAAGTATATGGAGAACCCTGACCAATACAGCCAGAAGGAATGATTTGAAGATTACTAAGAAAACGACATGGAAGAGAACCGGGGATGCAGAGTTTGATATTACTGGTCTTATCTGAATTGGGCTTTAGCCCTGTTGCTAGTTCAATCGTCCTCGATTGAACCAAAATGTTTCGGTTCAGGCTTCAAGCCTGAACCAGCAGTGAAGAATCCCCCTTAGAAAAGGGGGCTAGGGGGTTGTAAAATAACCCAGGAAAAAAACACAACCCCCGGAATCCCCCTTTGTTAAGGGGGACTGCGTAGGAATAACTTTATGAAACATACTCCATCTCAATATCCAAGATTGCTGATAGCTGGCACACACAGCGGCGTGGGAAAAACAACCATTACCCTTGGACTGATGTCTGCATTAAAAGAAAAGGGTTACAAAGTACAAGGGTTTAAGGCAGGACCTGATTATATCGATCCCTCGCATCACATGGCAATTACCGGGAGCCCGTCACGTAATCTTGATACGTGGCTCATGAGCAGGGATGTGTGTCTTGAATTATTTGAGCATGCCCTGATAGATTCAAATATGGCAGTAATCGAGGGCGTAATGGGGCTCTATGACGGCTGTTTGGACGGGAGTGAACTGGGAAGTACAGCGCACCTTGCCAAGATATTGAATGTGCCTGCGATATTGGTAATGGACGCAAAGGGAATGTCGCGCAGCGCAGGCGCTGTGGTATTGGGATATAAAAATTTTGATAGAGACGTAAAAATTCAAGGGATAATTCTTAATAGAGTCAAGAGCGAGCGACACTATGCATCTCTAAAAGCATCTATCGAAGGAAATTGTGGTATTCCTGTTTTAGGGTATATGCCATTTCATGAAGATATAATACTCCCCGAACGCCACCTGGGCTTAGTACCATCAAGTGAGCAGGAATTTGCGAAGTCCACGTATCAAAAAATTGGGAGTTTGCTCTCAAATACCGTGGATGTTGACAGATTAATCAATATTGCTGCGTCCTCAGAAGGTCTCCCCTCATACAAGCAGACGGTATTTAGTGGAATAAACGAACGGTTTGATTTCAGGGTAGCCGTCGCTGTCGATGAGGCATTTAATTTTTATTACCAGGACAATCTTGACCTGCTGGAATCGTACGGTATAGAGCTTACTTATTTTAGTCCTTTGTATGATAAATACCTGCCAGCGGATATTGATGGATTGTACATTGGCGGAGGTTTTCCTGAGTTACATGCAGCCGTACTCGCAGCGAATACTACCATGAAGGAATCCATCCGAAAGGCGCGTAAAAATGGCGTGGTTATCTACGGTGAATGCGGGGGGATGATGTACCTGCTTGAACACATGGTTGATTTTAAAAACAAGACACACGAGATGTGCGGAATTCTGAGAGGAACAACCGTAATGGAGAACAAAAGACAGGGTTTAGGATACATTACCGTTCAAGCATTGCATGATAATATCTTATGCAAAAAAGGGGAGACGTTCAAAGGCCATGAATTTCATTGGTCGTCGCTGCACGTGCCTGAAGGTACGCCGTACGCTTACGCAATTTATAAGTGCGACGACAGGAAATCAAAAATGGACGGCATTTTTGCCGGCCGTGTATTAGGTTCTTACACTCATATCCATTTTGCAACTGATCCCAGACTGATAAAACATTTTTTGTATACTATTGCAAAAAGGACTTAGCGACTCGAATAAATGATGCAAAATACGAATTAATCTCTCGTTCCCACGCAGGGCTGGGAACAAGAATAAAATTCAATAGGTCTCTTTCTGGGAATTTTAGCTATATGTTATGATTCGCCTTTCAATTGTTAATCACCATCCCCTAACCCTCCCCCATCGTTCGGCTGAGCTCACGACGAAGTCAAGGGGGAGGAATTTGCTTCTACAGCTTGTTTCCACACAATGCCCAGAAGAACCAATATTTGGTTATATGACAAATTACACATAAGGCAATATCAACAAATATTTCTCATGAGGCAATTAGAAAACCTGAATGAGTCTCGTTGTAAGCATGTAAATATAATTACACATTGTTAATAAATACAACGAAAGTATGAGTTCCAACACGACCTTGGCGGGCATAGCTACTGTCATTAGGATTTGACACGAAAATACCCCTCACCCAGACCGTCTCCCGCACGGGGCGAGGGAACTTTCCCGCCCTTAACAGGAGGGATTAAGGGAAGGTGAAATATTTTCGTGCTCTTTTGTGAGCTTTTGGCTCATAAGCCGTTAAATGGTTTCACACGTGCTATCTGTCCAAAGATCGTTAATTTTTTACTACCAATATCCTGTATCTCCTCTTCCGTTAGAATGCGGCCGAATTGCCTGAGTATGATATCAATCACTTGCCGGTAATTTGCACCTTCAAGTTCATAGATAATCTTCTTGTCGATAGCGATACCTACCGTCTTCAATTTGTGAGTTGGTGTCTTAGTGGCATAAACGAAGTAAGAAACTCTTATATCTGACCTCTCAGCTTTGCCCAAAAGATGCCTAAATATTCATAGATAACGCCTTCAGCCCTGCGCAAACCTCCGGAACTGGGGAAAAAGTCGCCGGGGCTAATACGTTGGCTTCTTACAATCGAATAACCAGTGGGAGCCGGGATCGGTTGCATACCCAGTTTCTTAAACATACCCATTGAGCGCGGCATATGTGAGGCGGAAGTAACCAGAATGAATTTGTCGTTTCCAACGATTGATTTAATCAGCCGGGCTTCATTTATGGTATCGTTAGATTCCGATTCCAAAATCAAATCTTCCTTCTTTACACCAAGAGCTTTAGCGACCTCGGCCATGGTTTCCGCACCGGGAACTGAATCAAAAACCTTTCCCTCTGACAAAATAAGCTTGCTTCCCGGTATCTGATTATGTAGTAGAATCGCTTCAATAAGGCGAACTAAAGATGCTCCTGAGAGTTGACTGGTAATGGGAATTTGCGGGTCAGATATGTGACCTCCGCCCAGAACGACAATCCACTTGACCTGTGGTGCAACCTCACCAGGCGCAGAATCGGATGTTGCTGTTAAGATAAGTGGTGGATACCGATATTCCAATCGCCTGAGAAATGTATTAGAAAGTGCAGGATAGCTCAGGAGCGTAAATAGAATTACTCCAACAGAAAGAATAATCTTTCCTGCCTTTTGTTTCCGCGTAAACAGAAGCAGCAGTAATCCCACTATTAATATTTCCAAACATAACGGTACAGGGAAAAATAATTGACCAATAATTTTTTTTAGGATAAACATCTTTTACTCCAGAATAATACGAATTACGATTTCTTGCCAATAAGTAAGGACGAATTGGATTCCAGGTCAATCTTTTTTATGTGCTTAAAACAGGCATCTTCAAGCCATGCCCTGTATTCAGAGTCGCTGTAAGACGCCCCTTCCTGCGTGCCGATGAGCATATTTAAGCTGAAAAGTGCTGCGAATTGCGGTTGTGTTTTTGATTCATCAAGCACAAATTCATGGATAATAACCTGGCCTTCGTCCTTTAAAGCATTCCGGCATTTCTTGAGTATTTTTGTATTGTTTTCAGGATTATAAATATGCAGGAGGTTTGATACGAGGATGGCGTCGTACACATTTTTCCCAAAGGTGTCTTCCAGGCAATTTCCTGCTTGTGCAGTAACGCGGTCTTCCATGCCCGCAGCCGTAATAAACTCCTGTGTAAGTTTGATTGTATGCCCCAGATCAAAAACAACGGCATGCAAATGAGGATTGGCCTTTGCAAGTTCAATGGCGTAAGTGCCAGAACCGCCTGCCAGGTCTAATAATCTTCTTGCTCCCTTTAAATCAATTTTGCTGCAGAGTTCATCTGCCTTTACAGAGGCAATATTATGCATAGCCGTAATAAAGTCCCTGAGGTCATGCGGGTCTACCTCTTCAGGTAAGTCCTTCAATGAAACGGCCTTTCCTGTTTCAATGGTCTCTCGCAGCATTGTCCAGTTATCCATAATATTTTGGGCATGATGGATAAAATCACCCATATAATGAGATTTTCCCTTGATTAAATGGAGGTTTGAGATTGGGGTATTGTAGTAACAATTTCCCTGCTTCGTAAGTAATTCGAGCGAAACGAGGGCATTCAGGAGCATTTCCGTGGAACGTTCATTGGCGTGAATTGACTTTGAAATACCTCTAGCAGTAACTTTGTCTTTGCCAATAATGGTAAATATCTCAAATTCTACTGCCGTAAACAGGATACATGATTTCCAGTATCCAAAACCGAGTTGGAATATATAGTCAGCGTTTGCAGTGTTCGTGTTGGCCATAAATATTAGTACCTTAGTCAATGAAAGCCTTTTATTATCAGGAGAAACATTTTAACAACAACCTGCCCCTCTGTAAAATAATATTATAAATGATCATCATTACGTTCAGGAATGGTTACAAGTAGCTGATTGTTTACAAAAATTGTCTCCACTTCATGCGCAAGCTTCTGGCCGGTGTCTCTTATTGCGTCAGGATTATCAAGGATTCTATTCGCTTCAAAGTCAGATAGGGTTTTTGCAAATAGAGTAATCAGGGTATTATTTAGTGCACTTAATAAATTTGATTCAATAGAGGAGGCAGATGCATTCGTTTCACAGGTGAAGGTTTTTGGGAGTAACGATAATGCCGCCCTGCAAACATTTGAAATAACCTCTGAAAATGCCTCAACTTTTGGGTCTTTTATCTTATAAAACAGCTCGTAATTTTTAAACGAGGCATCACTGCAGGTTGGTTCACGTGTCATAGATTGATAGTCGGGTGTCCCTGCAAAAATGGTCTGTCTGTGGTGCAGGAGGTGGGCAGTTACGGCAGGGGTGGTCATGATACCCATCTCCTGTAAAAATTCGAAATTATTTCGTACACTTTCCATCGTGGAATTGGGTTCGAACATGATAAAACCGAAGGTAGGTTCAATCCCATAGTCCCGCAGCAATTGAATAGCCTGTTTATTTTCGTCAACGGTAGTGTGTTTTTTGAATCGTTTCAACGATGCGGTATCTCCGCTCTCTAAACCAAGGAAGACCTTGGTAAGACCGGCCATAACAAGTCTCGAGAGTGAGTATTCTTCGATATCGTTTGCACGGCACTCAAAACCAAAACGGATATTCAAATCATGGGACAGGATAAGTTCTGCCAGGGTAACAGCCCGTTCCTTACCGGGTTTTCCAGGGCCAAAGAAATTGGCGTCTGAAAAGTAGAAGTTCTCTATAGAATGCTCCGTGTGTAATTTGAGAACCTCATCAAATATATTCTTTGCGCTTCTGCCACGCCACAGGTTCTCTTGCCCGTAAAAGGGATTCAGGTAGCAAAAGGTACAATGTCCATAACACCCACGGCTTCCCTGTATATACGCTACAATGCCCTTTTTCTTGTAAAGATCAATATCCTGTCGATCTGGGTATGGGAGTTGATCCATATTCTGGATAGGAGGACGGGGATTAAAAACAATCTTTCCATTGGTATCCTTGAAAGCCAGTCCGGGAATATTCATTTCATCGGGAAAGAAATTTTCAACCCCCCCGTCCCCCCCTTGCGAAGGGGGGGATAGAGAAGGGGTATTTTCATCCTCTTTTGTTGGTTTATGGCTCGTGAAATTTCCCGATGTAATACCCTTTTTACCTAAAATATGCTTTGCAAGATCAAGAGTAGTAAATTCAGGCTCACCAACGGTTACAGAATCAATGAATGGAAAATCCTCAAGGATTTTTTTATAGGCAAAGGTTGGATAATATCCGTAGAGGTTGATATGCGCGGTTAAATTCATCGTTTTCAGAGTAGACAGCATATCGAATAAATCCTGCGTTCTTTCCCATAAATACACGGTATGAACACATAAGAGCTGCAGAGATTTTTTTGAGAGATGTGTGATTGTCTGTTCTATTGGCCAATCGTAAAGATGAGCATTAACGACCTCTACTGTTATTTTATGCTCACGCAATACCGATACAATATACCCCGTGAAGAGGCAGGCAGAGAGCGGGGCATTGACCACGTCCTCAAACCGCTCAGGATTCGAAGGGCGTGGGGGTTCGAGTAATACAATCGACAAGGCGACAAATCCTTTTGAAATTTGCAATAATTATTGCAATTCTTTTGATCAATAAATTTAATGAATATTTAATATTATTCCTCTCAGCAATAAAGTCAAAATCTTGAGTATTGGCTGATTCTTCTTTATTCAAATCCTTAATATTTTTAAAACCACTCTCTTGTAAAAGTTTACCTGCCAAATATTCTCCAAGATCGCTTGCTGCTATGGAGCGCAGCGGAATAGCGGTCAAGTGGAGCGACTTGTTATCTTTCTATTTCAATTTCTTTTTTATCCATGCAGGATTTCTGCGACAATCAAGAACTCCATATACAAGCGCTGTTTTGTTCTCAATACGATAATAAACAGCAAATGGAAATCGTTTTGATAGCATACGATGGTATCTCCCAAAATGTAAGGGGTGAATGCCAGCATTGATAGTCAATGAATCTATATCCGAAAAAAGGGAGTCCAAAAAATATGTGCCAAGTCCTTCAGCCTGTTTCTCGTAAAACCAATAGCCATCTATTAAATCTTGACTCGCTGAAGAAAGTATTTTGATTTTCATGAAATCTTATTTCTGATGTTTTTTTTAGCACTGCTCCAATCAACAAATTCTTCTCCTCCTTTTTTAATTCTTTCCTCTCTTTCAATCAAAACGTCTTCATGCCAAGAGGGAGACGATATACTATCCGCTTTTCTACACAAATCATCCCAAATAGTTTCCATGGTTCGGATCTTTTCTTCAATAGACATTTTTTCCAAAGGTAAAGTAATTTCCATCTTATTCTCCTAGGTATAGTTCTGTGTTTTTATACAAGATAACGGCGTTGCTGCTAAGCCGCAGCCCAGAACAACAATGCCGATTTTAATAATTAAATTTTATGTTAAGAAAAAATTTTCATTATACAATAAAGCTGAACAAGATAGCCGAAACGGAGCACCAAACCCTAGAATTTGTAGATTGCCGAATGCGAAAAAAGCTGTCGGCTTGAGCAGCTTGTTATACCGCATTTTAGAAATTATTTTTTTGATTTTATTTTCCACAATAAATACATTGGATTGCTTTTTAACTCTTGACTATCAATATAGTGTTTGTATAATTCATTAGCAGTTGCAAGTCCAGTTCCTCCACCAGCCATAATAATGCTAGCTATATCAAGACCAAAGTAAGCTGATATACCAATTACAGCCGTTGTTACAACTGCTCCAAAAGATGATAATGTTTTCATCTTTGAGACTTTTTTACAAACTTGTTCTACCTTTTCCAATTCATCTTCAAAAAGATTTCTTTTAATATACTTTATCTCTTTTTTTATACTCTCTTTATCATCTAAATCTTGAATGTCTTCGATAGTTCTGATAAACAATTTTCTAAATGATGATAATGCTTCACCTTCATCCTTTATAATATCACACAAAACTTTAAAAGGTACATTTTCGATATATGGAATGTCTATATTATTAAGAATATCTATTTGAGCAGAGCTAATAGAATATTTTGAATCCATAACAGATAAATTTGTATTTATTGCACCAGCTTTTAAAATATTGTGTAAAATATTTTTCCCATTGCTTGATGTTCTAATATAAGGTGAGAAAACCAAGTTTCCATTTGTAAATAGGTAATCTGCTTCATCAAAAATAAAATCATACAAAGTTTTGCTATATCTTTCAGTCAATCCAACTAAAACGGGTCGTTCAACGCCGTTCGCATCAGCAAGCCTAGATGAAGATAATGTATATTGATTTCTTCGATAACTATTTTTAGGATTATCTACATCATAGCCGAGAATTGTGTCGTAAAGTAACTCAAGGTTTTTATCAGAAGTTGCCATCCCTATAGCACTTAAAACCTCTGCTGCGTTTGGTATAAAATCTTTTCCCCCTTCTTCAGCCAAGGTCATAATCCTTATAAGGTCTGAGTTAAATCCGCTGGGAAAAGGAAAAGCATCAAGTGTGGGTTTATGATTATAATCTGTTGTATGAAATACAATAGTATCTGAAATTAGAATTATCTTTTTAAGTTGTTTTTTAATATCATCAGTATTCATTCCCGTAATGCAAAACTTACGACCTTGCGTTGCCTTAATTGAATCTATGTATTGCTCATATAGAGACTTTAAATAGAAATCAAGTAGACTCTCTTTAAAATCTGGATGAGAAGATAAAATAGCTTTTAGATTAATATGTAATTCGGATAAAGATTTCATATATCATTATGGATTACATTCTCTGCGGTATAACATTTATTTTTATCTTTATTCTATAATTGCCTGCGTGCCATTGTATAAAAGAACGAGTATAGAGCAAAAATAGGCAGGAATATGCAGACAATTTACTATAATATAAATATAATATTTGAAAATTTATCATTATACTGAATCACGATAAATAGCAATTTCCGTTACGGAGATAGAGGAGGCAAATCTTTCATCTTGATAAATTTATAACGGTTCTTTCGATGATTCTCAAAAGACTTTTATCCCTTTTTAGCGTTCACTTTAAAATGCCGCTGAAATACTCACCATCTTGCCAGTAAATATATTTAATGGATTGCAATATTCTCAATATACCTCATCATGAGTTCCAATTTCTATCAAGAAGATATCACCCTCCGGTCGATACTCATTTTTCACAAAATCAAAAATAATGCGTAAATCATAAGATACACTACATGCCCATGAACCTGATA